>ENA-OBLH01000440-OBLH01000440.1-metagenomes-genome-assembly--contig:-NODE-440-length-13941-cov-2.79144_pt1 | contig 13941 bp, 10 predicted proteins | sample MGYA00153382_OBLH01 | MGnify analysis MGYA00153382 | reverse complement strand
GCCGGGGCCAAGAGAGCCGCAAAGAAGGCTGTCGGCAAGCGTGGCGACAGCGACTCCGCTGCCGCAGGCGGCCACGTTGTGGACGACGAAGGCAAGGACGAGGCCGACGAGGCCAAAGCCAAGGCCAAGGCCAAGGCCGATGAGGAGGTGGACGAGACCAAGGGTTTCGTCATGCGTGACGACGACGACGATGACGTCCCGGTTTACTCGGCAGCGATCACCGGAGCCACCGCTGACCCCGTCAAGGACTACCTGAAGCAGATCGGTAAGGTCGCCCTGCTGAACGCGGCCGAAGAGGTCGAGCTGGCCATGCGCATCGAGGCGGGCCTGTTCGCTGAGGAGCGCCTGAACGGCGGCACCAAGATCGACCCCAAGCACAAGCGCGAGCTGTGGTGGATCTCCCAGGACGGCAAGAACGCGAAGAACCACCTGCTCGAGGCAAACCTCCGACTCGTGGTCTCGCTGGCCAAGCGTTACACCGGCCGCGGCATGCTTTTCCTGGACCTGATCCAGGAGGGCAACCTGGGCCTGATCCGTGCGGTCGAGAAGTTCGACTACACCAAGGGCTTCAAGTTCTCGACCTATGCCACCTGGTGGATCCGTCAGGCCATTACCCGCGCCATGGCTGACCAGGCTCGCACCATCCGGATTCCCGTGCACATGGTCGAGGTCATCAACAAGCTGGCTCGCGTCCAGCGTCAGATGCTGCAGGATCTTGGTCGCGAGCCAACCCCTGAGGAGCTCGCCAAGGAGCTCGACATGACCCCCGAAAAGGTCGTCGAGGTCCAGAAGTACGGTCGCGAGCCGATCTCCCTGCACACACCTCTCGGCGAGGATGGTGACAGCGAGTTCGGTGACCTCATCGAGGACTCCGAGGCTGTCGTGCCTGCGGACGCAGTATCGTTCACCTTGTTGCAGGAACAGCTGCACTCGGTTTTGGACACCCTCTCCGAGCGTGAGGCTGGCGTGGTCTCGATGCGGTTCGGCCTGGCCGATGGCCAGCCCAAGACCCTTGACGAGATCGGCAAGGTCTATGGCGTGACCCGTGAGCGGATTCGTCAGATCGAGTCAAAGACGATGAGCAAGCTCAGGCATCCGTCCCGTTCGCAGGTACTGCGCGACTACCTCGACTGACGATCGGCTTCTGCCCCGACGCGTCTGCGCAGCAGACACGTGTTTCCGCAGAGACAAGAGGGACTGGCATGCCGGATGGATCATTGACGGTCGGTACTGATGGGGCGTGCCTGGGCAATCCGGGGCCGGCCGGGTGGGCGTGGGTGGATGAGTACGGTGACTACCACGCGTCCGGGCAGGCCGACGGCACGAACAACATCGCCGAGCTGCGGGCTGTGCTTGACGCGCTGGTGGACCACCCCAAGGTTGCTCACCTGGTTATCCAGATCGACTCGACCTATGCGCGGGACTGCTCCACGACCTGGCGTGCCGGCTGGCAGCGCAACGGGATGCGCAACTCCAAGAAGCAGCCGGTGAAGAACGCCGACATCGTCAAGGCCATCTGGGAGGCGTTGGACAGCAGGATCGGCACCGTGAAGTTTGTGAAGGTCCCGGGGCACGACCCAGGCAACAAGTACCCGCTGAACACCGCCGCGGACATCCTTGCCAATGACGCAGCCGAGCGGGCGTCAGGCGGACTGTCGGCGGACAACACCTCGAACATCGACCTGAGCGGCGTCAAGCCCCGTGCCACGTCCTATGGCAAATGGTGACGTCGCCCCTACCGCTGAGCTGAGCGCCTGCCGTCCATGCTCACCGGGTCGGCAGGGGTCTTGGGCGACGAACCCCGTTTGATGCGTTGTCGGCTCGCCGTCACCGTGGAGCGCCTGGACGGTGCATCTTCGCGTGGCGCCCCGGAAGCCATCGGCGAGTGAAACCCGCCACGTCGTGCAGTGAAGCCCGGATACGCCGGCTGAGCTGGGCACGGGCTGAGAGCAGTTGAGTGACACCGCTGCCGGGCCACAAGGCTGCCCGGAGCCGGTCCCTGCCCCGCCGGTTTGCCGCGGCGGATCGCAGAATGTGACGGGTATCCGCGCAGACGCCGGCCAGGGATGGCGGAGACGACGCATACCGGGAGCGTTCGAGTGTCTTGACGACCCTGCCCAGGGCCTGGGAGGCCGAACCGTCGAGCATCGCCTCCCGGTCGTAGTACACCCGCAGCTGACGTGGGGTAAGACTTGGCTCGGGCGCGATCCCGAGATCGCCCAGCGAGGACGTCAGGAGCTCCCACCGGACCTCCACCTGTTCGGCGGTTGTGCCCGCCCTGCGCAGGCTGCACCAGCGACGCCACCGGGCTGCCGTGGGCACGACAAGGGAGCTCAGCAGCCCGGCCAGGCACCCGACCAGGACCGGTCCCCATCCGTGCGTCAGCCACCGCAGCGCTGAGGTCGGGCTCAGAGCCACCTTGCCAACGGTGTTGCCGCCGGTTGAGGAATCGCCGAGATCCCTGCGTGCAGGGCTCCGGGGAGCCGGAGTCGCCGCGCTGCCGGCAGTGGTGCCGTCGGCCGCCGTTCCGGGCGACGTCGGGGGTATGGCGTATGACGGAGGAGCTCCACGCGAGGGCGTCGGCTCGAAGCGGGTCCACCCGATCCCCGTGAGATAGAGCTCCGGCCAGGCGTGGGCGTCGGCCGCGAGGACACTCCAGGCGCCCTTGGCGCGGGTCCCGGGAAGGAAGCCGATCGTAATCCGCGCGGGGATGCCGGCGGCGCGCGACATCATCACCATGGCCGTTGCGAACTGCACGCAGTAGCCCCGTTTGGTGGCCAGGAAGTTCGTCAGAGGGTCGAAGCCGGCTGGGTTTCCGGACTGGTTCCTGGCCGGGGGGGCCAGCGTCAACGAGTAGCTGAAGCCGCCATCGGCACGCAGGTACTGCTGGATTGCCATTGCCCTTTCATAGGGCGAGGACAGGCTGGCGGTGAGCTGTTCGGTCAGCGCGGTCACTGTTCCGACATACGGCCCGTTCAGGGTCAGGTCGAGATCGAAGAGGCGTCGGTCGCGATCACGCAGTGCGGGGGCGCTCTGCAGCATGGCCGCGGTGGGTTCCAGGTGCCAGTAGGAAGCCGTGTAGGTGACGGGGCGCTGGGCCACCCTGACGGTTTGGGTCTGCTGGTCCACGCCCCATGAGATGCCGGCGAGATCGGCGTTGATCAGCGGATACGGCACGGCCAGGTTGGGATCGGCCAGCAGGTTGCGATGGAAGTCCAGCGCGAAGGTGGTCTTGGGCACCTGGGGCGAGAGGCCCGCGGGCTCGGGCACCTCGGGGTTGCTGGACAGGGCCGGTGAGGGTCTGCCCCAGGGAAGCCACACTCCTGCCCCGGCCCGGTAGTAGGAACCTACGGCGACTCTCAACGGCGGGGGTGACGTGTCTTTGGTCGTGTACGACAGCACCTCATCCTTGCTTTGGCTCTTGAGGTCCGCAGCCAGGTCGAGGCTGAGCGAGAAGCCCCCCGCGCCAGAGCCGCCGGTGGTGGCAGATGGGCTGCGGCCGAGCCCGGAGGTGAGGAATGTCGGTGGGGGTTTGGGTAGCACCACGGGCAGGGCGGTCGCGGTGACCAGTGCCGCCACACCCAGCATCCGCGCCAGGGAGCCATAGTCGTGAGCCGCCCGGGTGACCAGGCCCTGCTGCTCGGGGGTGTGCGGCACCACCACCGTGCTGCCCCATCGGCGCAGCAAAGTGCCTCCTGACCTGGCGACCAGGACGAGCCACACGGAGGCAGTGGCAACGAAGAACACCACAGGGAGCGAGGAGCCCCGGTTCGCGACCACAGCCAGGAACACCGTCAGCAGTGGCAGACCGGCCAACGAGGGGGAGCGCCGGGTGACGGCGAGGTAGTCAACCGTCAGGGCGATGAGACCGAGGGCGCCACCCACGACGAACACCAGCCCTGGTGTCGTTGGCGCCGGGGCGGCATTGGCCTGCGCAGTGGCAACCGCTTCGCGCACGAGCCCTTCGACGGAACCGAGAGCGGCGAACGTGGGAAGACCATGCCACAGATGGTCCCGGCCGTAGACCGCGCTCGCGGCCAGCACGAGGCACCCGGACTGCACCACCAGGACCAGCCAGCCGCGCAGGCCCAGCGACCTGGCGCCGACACCGCTGAGAGCAATGACCGCGAGCATCAGCACTGCCCCGGGTAGCCAGGTCGGCTCCTGGAGAAGGGTGGAGACGGGCCAGGCTGCGACTAGGGTGGCGGCTGCGGCAAGGGTCGCGTCGATGGCATACCCCCGGTGGTGTCTGCGGGTCGTGGGGGCTTTCATCGCCCCGCCCCGAAAGTCACCGGGCTGCGGGCCGAGACCGCATTCCACGCCGCAGCCACGCTCATGCCTGAGGTCACGACGCACGTGCTCCACCCGGCCCCGGCGACCAGGCCCGCCAGCGCCGATGCGCGGCCGGCCGGTGCCTCCGCTCGAGCCGGGCCGAAGGTGGCTGAGTCAAGAAGGAGCAGCAGCCCGTTCCCCTCCGGCTGGCGCAGGGCCGCGATCCGTCGCAGTACCGACTCGTCGTGGTCCGTGGCGATGGCGACCACCAGACCACCGGCCGAGGTCAGGGGGTGCGCCCAGTGGAGCACCTCGTCGAACTGCTGTAATGTCCCGGGCTGCGCCAAGGCCAGGCAGGCAAGGGCATCGTCGATCTCGACCGTCTGTGCGGCCGTGCCCTCGGTAATGGCCTCACTGCTCACCAGGTGCAGTGCGTATCGATGATCGAACAGATGCGCAACCACCGACGCCGCCGCGGTGACGGACCACTCGAAGGACCCGAGGGAGCCTGAGCCCTGATGCCCTGAGGTTCGCGAGTCCAGGACGATGACGGCACGGCGGCGGGCCGGGCGATCCTCCTGGCGCACCATCAGCTCACTCCGGTGGGCCGTCGCCGGCCAGTGGATACGGCGCAGATCGTCACCGTCGCGGTAGGTGCGCACCGCGACGTCATCCTCGCCGTGCAGTGCGACCATGTGCGGGATCGCGCCTTCAGTGCCGAGACCTCCCGCGCGGGGACGCCCGTTACCGAGGACCTCGACACGAGGCAGGACCAGGATCTCGATGGAGCCGGGCAGGGTTGTGGTGATGGTGGCCAGGCCATACGGATCCTGCCTGCGCAGGGTCATCGGCCCGAGGCGGAACCGCCCGCGGACCTGCGAGCGGATCGGATAGTCCACCTCCCGGATGTCACCGGGGACCATCGAGGGCAGGACGAACCGCGGCCGGTCGCCGAGCAGGAGATGGACGCTCTCTTCGGCGAGCAGTAGCTGGGTGTGCCTGTCCGAGGTGTTCTGCAGAACGACAACGACCCTGGCGCCCTGGTCGACGACGAGCCGGGCCGGGTGAACCGTGCGAGTAACCTCGACGCTGCTGTTGCCCCGTCTGGCGTTCAGGGCCGATAGCAGGGGCAATGCGGCCAGCAGGACTCCGACCCGGGTGATGTCGGTGAACCCGAGCAGGAGGCCGCCGACCAGCAGGGTCAGACCGGCTGCCACGAAGGCATGACCGCGAGTGGTGAGTATGTCCCGGATGCGGGTCACTGTCGTTGACCGTCCTCTGTCCGTATGCCTGCCTGTCTAACGTGTCTGTCTGTGCTGCCAGTGCTGTCTGTGCTACCAGTGCTGTCTGTGCTACCAGTGCTGTCTGGGCTACCTGTGCTGACTGTGAGTCATGCACTGCCGGGTCCGCGGGTCCGGCAGTGTGCCTAGGAGGGGAGCGGGACCCGGCTGACGATCTCGTGCAGGATGTCCGCGCTGGTCCGGCGGGCCACCTGGGTCTGTGCGGACGAGATCATCCGGTGGGCGAGCACGGGCACCAGGAGCGCCTGGACGTCATCTGGCAGGACGTGGTCGCGTCCCGCCAGGGCGGCATACGCCCGGGACGCGCGCAGCAGGTGCAGGCTGGCGCGCGGCGAGGCGCCGAGACGCAGGGCGGGGGTGGCTCGCGTTGCTGTGACGAGGTCTACGATGTAGCGCTTGATGGCCGGGCTGGCGTGCAGGGTCCGCACGATCTCGATGAGCTTGGCGATGGTGTCGCCGTCGGTCACCGATGTCATGTCCTGGAGCGGGAAGGCCCCACCGTGGCTGTCAAGCATGGCGATCTCGGCCTCAGGGGACGGATAGCCCATCGAGATGCGTGCCATGAACCGGTCCCGCTGCGCCTCGGGAAGGGGGTAGGTGCCCTCCATCTCGATCGGGTTCTGAGTGGCCATGACCACGAAGGGCTTGTGCAGGTCGTAGGTCTGTCCGTCGACCGTGACCCGGCCCTCTTCCATGCATTCAAGCAGTGCCGACTGCGTCTTGGGGGAGGCACGGTTGATCTCGTCTCCGACCACGACGTTGGCGAAGATCGCACCCTGACGAAACTCGAAGTCCCGCAGGTCCTGGTTGAAGATGCTGACTCCGGTGATGTCACTGGGCAACAGGTCAGGAGTGAACTGCACGCGGCGTACGGAGCAGTCGATGGACTTGGCCAGGGCTTTGGCGAGCATGGTCTTGCCGACGCCCGGGATATCCTCGATCAGCAGGTGTCCCTCGGCGAGCAGGACGGTGATGGCCGTGCTGATCACATCGGGCTTGCCCTCGATGACGGTGCCCATGGCGGCGTGGATCCGGTTCGCGACCTCCGTCACGAGCTCGAGCCCGGCATGGTCGACCCCAGACTTCTGCATGACCTGATCTTGCACCGTTTCCTCGTGCGAGGTGCCGATCGAGCTCACGTTGCCTCCCGTCTTTCCTTGATCCTGCACCACTTCGCGGCATTCGTCACCGGTGTTGGCGAAGGCCACTCTTCTCGCTTTTCTCGCCTGGAATCGGGATCAGGGCCCTCATCTGGGCCGACATCATGCTGAATGTCCAAAATTCGCTCAAATCTCGTTCCCGGTGGGGCGAAGTGGGGTAACGTGGAGCGTGGTGGAGGTCGAAAGATATGAATAGCCCCGAAGGGGCTGTCGAATGGATGAGGGAGGGCACTGTGTTTCTTGGTACGCACACCCCTCGACTCGACGACAAGGGCCGTCTCTTCATGCCGGCCAAGTTCCGTGACCGCCTGGCCGGTGGCCTTGTGGTCACGCGGGGCCAGGAGCGCTGCCTCTATGTCTATCCGATGGACGAGTTTGCCGTTGTCGCCGAAAGCATGCGCGGAGCGCCGTTGACGCACAAGGCCTCCAGGGACTTCCAGCGGATGTTCCTCTCCGGCGCCTCGGACGAGATTCCGGACAAGCAGGGCAGGGTGACGATCCCGACGAACCTGCGCGAGTACGCCGGGCTCACCCGGGAATGCACCGTTATCGGCGCCGGGACGCGCGTCGAGGTGTGGGACACCGTCGCGTGGAACACCTACCTGGCGAGTACTGAGCAGGCTTTTGCGGACCAGTCCGAGGAGGTGATTCCCGGACTCCTGTGAGACCCGGAGTTACTCACGGTACACACGAGTGACTCCCTGCAGAGCAGCCGGCCCCTGCGGTCAGGTCTCCACCCGCTTCGCGTCCCGACCTCGCTTCCCCGATGTCGGGCCGCACCTACTCGAAGCGGTTGGAGACCTGAAACCAGGGACCGGACCAGCCACAGCACACCACGCATCGCGCACCGCACACCGCACCAGAGCACACCGCACACCGCACCAGAGCACACCGCACACCGCACCAGAGCACACCGCACCTCGCGGCACGTTGACGACACGAACCGTCGGTGACATTGAACCTCAACCACAGAAGCACGAGGCCCTTCCAGACACGAGAGAAGACCTATCGATGAATGCTCGCCGGACAGCTGAGGACCTTCATGTCCCGGTCATGCGCGATCGGATCGTCGAACTTCTCGAGCCTGCGCTGCAGCAGCCCGGTGCAGTGATGGTGGACGCCACCCTGGGGATGGGCGGTCACAGCGAGGCCATCCTCGAGCAGTGTCCCCGAGCCCGGGTCGTGGGTATCGACCGGGACCAGGAGGCTCTGAGGCTGGCCGGAGAGCGGCTTGCCCGCTTCGGCGGGCGGTTCACTCCTGTCCACGCGGTGTATGACGGGCTGCCGCAGATCCTTTCCGACCTCGGCCTCGCAGGCCGCTCGCAGCGCGACACCATGGCGAAGGTGGCCGCGGTGCTGCTCGACCTCGGGGTTTCCTCCCTCCAGCTCGACGAGCAGGAGCGCGGGTTCGCCTACCGGCACGACGCCCCCCTGGACATGCGGATGGACCAGGGCAGCGGCGTCACTGCGGCCGAGGTCCTCAACACTTACTCGCAGGCCGATCTCGAGCGCGTCCTGCGCGAGTTCGGCGAGGAGCGATTCGCGAGGCGGGTCGCCTCGGCGGTCGTCCGCGAGCGCGCCCGGGAGCCCTTCACCAGCTCGGCACGGCTGGTAGACCTCCTGCGTTCGGCCATCCCCGCCGCCTCACAGAAGAGCGGCGGGCACCCCGCCAAACGGACCTTCCAGGCGTTGCGGATAGAGGTCAACGGTGAGCTGGACGCCCTGCGGGACGTACTTCCGGCCGCCGTGGACGCACTTGCCGTGGGCGGGCGTATCGCTGTCCTGAGCTACCACTCCCTGGAGGACCGCCTCGTCAAGCAGGCGCTGGCTGCGGGAGCTCACGGCGGCACCCCCGTCGGCCTGCCGGTTGAGCTCCCTGAGCTCGCGCCGTATCTGCGCCTGCTCACCCGAGGAGCCGAGGAGCCCGGCCCGGCCGAGCTCAGTCTCAACCCACGTGCCGCTTCCGCCCGGTTGCGGGCCGCCGAAAGAACCCGGGTCTCGAAAGGACACCTCGCATGAGTCAGATGACTTCCACGGCGCGAGTAGGCGCACGAGCCCTGAGCCGGCCGGACAGCACGGCTCCCAGACTGCGGGTGGTCACCGGGGCACCGCTGAGGCACGGCGACGCGGCCTTAGGGGTCGTCTGCGCAATCTTGCTGGCTGCCGGGCTGATGGCCCTGCTGGTGCTCAACACAGCCCTGGCGCAGGGCTCCTTCACCGTTCAGAAGCTCCAGTCCACCTCCGACCAGCTCGCCGACGCACAGGCGGCACTGAACCAGTCGCTGGATGCGTCGAAGTCGCCGGCCAACCTGGCGACCAGGGCGATCGCCATGGGGATGGGCCCGGCGCAGTCTGCGGCGTTCCTTCGGCTCTCCGACGGCAAGGTCATCGGCGTGGCGAAGCCGGCCACCGCCGGGCCTGGCTTTACCGTGGTGGGAACGGCTCCCGCTGCACCAGTAGCTGCTGCGAAGCCAGCCAGTTCGCCATCAGCGTCATCAGCGTCGGCCGCAGCCCAGCCGGTCACGGTGGCGCCGGCGCAGGCAGCAGTGAAGCCGACCAGGGCGGCCACAGCCCCGTCTTCGACGAGGCCGGCCAAGCCAGCCAAGAGGTGAGCGTGTGAAGCAGACCAGAGGCCACAATGCGGGTGGACCGGGCGAAGGCCGCCTCACCCGGGACTCGACCTCTGGGGCGGCGGGCAAGCCGGCTCGTCGACGTTCGTCCACGGGTGGTGCCGCCCGCCCTGCCCGTGCGCCGACGCCGGCGCGCAAGACGGTAGCCAAGAAGGCCTCGGCGTCGACCAGGTCGGGTGGACGTTCCCCTGCCAAGTCGGGCAGCGGGGCTGCACGGAAGGCACGAGTCGGCGTGGTCCACCCCGAACGCCGGGTGCGGTTCCTGCTCCTGGCCGGGCTTTTCGTCCTGAGCCTCTTTGGCGCCCAGCTCTTCCGTCTTCAGGCCCTGGACTCCTCGGCTGTGGCCAGCGCGGCGCTCAAGAGCCGGTTGAGCATCGTGGCGGCACTTCGCGGTGATATCACCGCGTTCAACGGCTCGGTCCTGGCCACCAGCATCGAGCGCCGCAGCGTGACCGTGGACCAGACGGCGGTGCCGTCATACAAGAAAAAAGTCAACGGGGTCCGGCGGACCGTCGGTGTCGCCGGGGCGGTCGCCGACCTTGCGCCCATCCTCGGCAAGCCCGAGGCCGAGATCTCGACGGCCCTGACCGGCGTGCGGCGCTTCGGGTATGTCGCCAAGGACATCTCGGTGTCCGACTGGCGCAAGGTCCGGGCTCTGGGGATTCCAGGCATCTACAGTGAGCCGACAACGAGACGCTCCTACCCGACCGCCGCGTCGGCGGCCTCCCTGGTGGGCTGGGTGCGCGGGGACGGGACAGCCGGCGGCGGCCTCGAGCTGTTGTTCAACAAGCAGCTGCAGGGCAAGCCGGGTGAGTCCACCTTCGAGCGGTCCAGGGATGGTCGCGTCATCCCCACCGGGGATCAGCAGATCACCCCCGCAGTGCCGGGCCATGACGTTCAGCTGACGATCAACAGCGACCTGCAGTGGTTTGCGCAGAACTCCATCGCCCAGAAGGTGAACGAGACCAGGGCGTTGTCCGGCACCGTCGTCGTCATGAACGCCAGGACCGCTCAGCTGGCAGCCGTGGCGTCCTATCCGACCTTCGACCCCGGCAACATCGCCAGGGCCGGTAGCAGCCTCAAGAACAATGCCTTCGAGGAGGCGTTCGAGCCCGGCTCGATCGCCAAGGTCATGACCGCGGCGGCAGCGCTTCAGGAGGGCGTCGCGACGCCGGCCACACCCGTGGTGGTCCCCAACAGGCTGCCGCGGGCAGGCCAGTCGTTCCGTGACTCCCATGATCACGGTGTCGAGCGGCTGACCTTCGCCGGCGTGATCGCCCAGTCGAGCAACATCGGCACCATGATGGTCGGTGAAAAGATTCCTGCGCCCACCCTGGAGAGGTATTTCCGCGCTTTCGGCGTGGGGCGATCCACCGGGATCCACTTCCCGGGTGAGACTCCCGGCATCTTCGCCCGGTCCCAGGACTGGAGCGACTCCCAGCGCTTCACCGTGATGTACGGCCAGGGGCTGGCCGTCAACGCCATTCAGGCGGCTGGTGTCTTCCAGACGATCGCCAACGAGGGCCTGCGGGTGCCTCCGACCCTGGTGGCCGGCACCCAGAACGCCGACGGCACCCGGACGCCGACGCCGCCACGAACCCCGGTGCGGGTCATCTCCACGTCGACCGCCACGACGCTCAGCCAGATGCTCGAGTTCGTCGTCGGAGACGGTGGCACCGCCAGGCAGGCGAAGATCCCCGGCTACCGGGTCGCGGGCAAGACCGGGACGGCGGACCGCGTGGGTGAGAACGGGCGCTACTCGGGCAAGACCGCGTCGTTCATCGGCTTTGCGCCGGCCGACAAGCCGGAGTTCGTCGTCGCCGTGATCCTGCAGAATCCTATTCGAGGCTATTTCGGCGGGGCCACCGCAGGACCGGTGTTCAAGGACGTCATGACCTACGCGCTGCAGGAGTTCGGGATCCCCCCGACCGGCACCCCCTTGCCGGTCATGAAGCTCAAGACCGAGGATGCGCCTGCCTCCGCGGACAAGGCGGAGGCAGCCCTGAAGGCAGGCTCGGGTCTTAAGCCCCCGACCTCTTCGCGGTAACGTCTCCTCTGTGGAAAACCCGTGACAGCGACTCCGCGTCCCTCATCCGTCCCTTCCGTCAGCGTCAGCCTTCAGTCCGTGGCCGAGTGCGCCGGTGTCTCGCCGGCCCCCCGGACGGTCACCCCCACAGTCGCTCAGGCAGTCGCCGATTCTCCCGTCCGGGTGAGCGGGGTGACCCTGGACTCGCGGGCCGTGCGGCCCGGTGACCTGTATGCCGCCCTTCCGGGGGCCAACGTGCACGGCGCCCGCTTTGTCGACGCAGCAGTCGGATTGGGCGCTGTCGCCGTCCTGACCGACCCGGCGGGCGCGGACCTGCTCGCGGTGGCGAGGCCCCGGGTTCCTTTGCTTGTGGTCCCAGACCCCAGAGCCGTCTTGGGCGATGTCGCGGCGCTGGTCTACGGACGCGCCAGCCAGTCTCTGACCATGCTGGGGATTACCGGTACCAACGGCAAGACGACGACGGCATACCTCCTTGACTCGGCTCTGCGCGCGCTCGGACAGGTGACCGGGCTGATCGGCACCGTTGAGACCCGCATCGGCCAGGACGTCATCAAGAGCGTCCGGACCACGCCCGAGTCGCCGGACCTGCATGCCTTGTTCGCCGTGATGCTCGAGCGCGGCGTGGACACCTGCACGATGGAGGTGTCCAGCCATGCGCTGGCCCTGCACCGCGTCGACGGGGTGCGGTTCGACGTCGCCGCGTTCGCTAACCTCTCCCAGGACCACCTCGACTTCCACGGGTCCATGGAGGACTACTTTCTGGCCAAGGCATCGCTGTTCACGCCCGAGCGGGCGGTCCGCGCCGTGGTCTGTGTGGACGACAAATGGGGCCGGCGACTGGCGCGGGAGTCCCTGGTTCCGCTGGTCTCCGTCTCGTCGCGTCCGGAGATACCGGCTGACTGGCAGATCACGACCACCGGGTCGGACGAGTCGGCCTTCGAGCTCATCGGTGACGGACAGTGCCTGTCCCTGCGCTCTGCGCTTGCCGGTGACTTCAACCGGGTCAACACGGGGGTCGCCGCTCTGGTGCTGATGGCTGCGGGCCACTCGGCCGAGGCCGTCGAGGCCGCTCTGGCCGCCGACCCGCACGTGCCCGGACGGATGGAGCGGGTGCGGGTGGAGGGTGACGTAGCCCCCGGCGACGCGCACCCGGGTCTCCTGCCACTGGCCATCGTCGACTTCGCGCACACCCCCGACGCGGTGGCCGCAGCGCTGACAGCGTTGCGGCACATCACCTCCGGGTCGCTGATAGCGGTGCTCGGCGCCGGAGGGGACCGGGACTCCGGCAAGAGAGCGGCCATGGGCGCGGCAGCAGCGGCCTACGCGGATGTTGTTATCGTCACTGATGACAACCCCCGTTCGGAAGACCCGGCGGCCATTCGCGCGGCTGTGCTGGCCGGGGTGGCTGAGCAGGAGCCGGACCAGTCGTCCGCGCGGCCGGCTACGTCGATCCGCGAGATCGGCGATCGCGGTGCAGCTATTCGCGAGGCTGTCGCCGCGGCGGGCGTCGGTGACACCGTGGTGATCCTCGGCAAGGGACACGAGAGCGGGCAGGAGAGTGCCGGAGTGGTCCACCCCTTCGACGACCGAGCACAGTTGAGAGCAGCATTGATAGAGCACGTGGCAGCTATGGACAAGACAGGGTCGATGGACAAGACAGGGTCGATGGACAAGACCGGGTCAGGGGAGCGCGGGTGATCGCCCTCAGGCTCAGCGAGATCGCCCGGATCACCGGCGGCAAGGTCTGTGAGGCCATCGGCACCCCGGGTTCGAAGGCTGCGGGGTCGGACGGCGCGAGTTCGGATCCCCTGGTGGACGGCCCGGTGGTCACCGATTCACGGGAGGCCAGCGCAGGCAGCCTGTATGTGGCACGCATCGGCGAGTCGATGGACGGACACCAGTTCGCTCCGGCGGCGCGCTCCCAGGGAGCCGTCGCAGCGCTCACCTCGCGGCCGGTCGCCGACCTGCCGTCCGTGGTGGTCCCGGATGTGCAGGAGGCGTTCGTCTCGCTCGCCCACGCGCTGGTCGAGCGCAACGAAAGCGCTGTGGTCATCGGCATCACCGGATCCTCGGGCAAGACCAGCACCAAGGATCTGCTCTGGTCGGTGCTACAGCGCCATGGCGAGACGGTTGCCAACGTCGGCTCCCTGAACTCCGAGGTCGGCGTGCCGCTGACGGTGTGCCGGATCACTCCCACGACGGCATACCTCGTTCTGGAGATGGGCGCCCGAGGGATCGGTCACATCGAGTACCTGACCCGGCTCGCGTCGCCCCGGATCGGTGTCGTCCTCAACGTGGGGACCGCGCACCTCGGGGAGTTCGGCTCACGTGAGGCCATCGGCCGGGCCAAGGCCGAGCTCGTGCAGGCATTGCCCGCAACGGGGTTCGCGGTCCTCAACGCGGACGACCCGATTGTCTGGGCGATGGCGAGCCAGACCCGGGCCCAGGTCATCGGGGTCGGGCAGTCGGCTCAGGCCGCGGTGCGGGCGCTGGACATCTTGCTCGACGCGCAGGGTCGGGCCTCCTTCACC
>ENA-OBLH01000437-OBLH01000437.1-metagenomes-genome-assembly--contig:-NODE-437-length-13993-cov-5.2194_pt1 | contig 13993 bp, 6 predicted proteins | sample MGYA00153382_OBLH01 | MGnify analysis MGYA00153382 | reverse complement strand
TGGTCAGCGCGAGTGCGCCCTCGCCCCCGCAGGCGCACCGTCGGCGCTGCCGACCGTGACCATCTCGCTGTCCGCCAACTCCGCGTCTGAAGCCGCACTCACCGCAGTCACCATCACCGCCACGGCATCCGCCCCGGTATCTGGCGAACAAAGCGTGTCGGTGGCCGTCAGTGGCACCAACATCACTGCGGGCGACTACACACTCTCCAACACCGTCATCAGCTTCGCTCCCGGCGGCACCGTCGCCACCGCGACCTTCACCGTAGTTGACGATGGCATTCTCGAAGGCCCCGAGACCGCCACCATCACGCTAACCAGCCCATCCTCAGGCATCACGCTCGGCTCGGCAGCGGCAAACGTGACCATCGCCGACAGCAGCCCGCCGCCGATCACCCGCATCCATGCGGTGCAGGGCAGCGGCAGCGCAAGCCCGCTGGTCGGTCAATCGGTGACAGTCGAGGCCATCGTCACCGGTGCCTTTCAGGGCGTGGGCCAACTCGGCGGCTTCTTCGTTCAGGAAGCAGACGCCGATGCCGACGCTAATCCGGCGACCTCCGAAGGCGTGTTCGTGTTTCAGTCGACCACACCGGTGGCCGCAGGCGACCGCGTTCGCGTGACCGGCACCGTCACCGAGTTCGGTACCGCACCGGCCACGCTCACCCAACTGACGACCGCTACCGTCAGCATCCTGTCCACCGGCAATCCGCTGCCTGCGCCAGTCACCGTAACCCTGCCGGTCGCTGCACTCACCGATCATGAGCGCTATGAAGGCATGCGCGTGCAAAACTCGCAAACGCTGACCGTGTCCGAGCACTTCAACCTCGCACGCTTTGGCGAACTCACGATGTCGGTGAACGGACGCTTGCTGCAACCCACCAACTTCATCGACCCGAACGATTCCCCGGCATCCGGCACCACATCCACCGGCACCAGCAACGTCGCCGCGATCAACGCGCAAAACGACTTAAACGCGCGCTCGTCGATTCTGCTCGCCGACACCGGCTCTTCGCAAAACCCGGCTGTCATTCCGTTCATCGACCCGAGCAGCAATACGTTGCGGACCGGCAGCACAGTGGCCTCGCTCACCGGCATCTTCACGCACTCGTTTGGTGTCTACGCCATCCATCCGACGACCGCGCCGGTGTTCGCTTATGCGCCACGTCCGTTAACGCCACCGGCTGTCGGCGGCGCAGTCAAAGTGGCAGCGTTCAATGTGCTCAACTTCTTCAACGGTGACGGCGCAGGCGGCGGCTTTCCGACTTCACGCGGTGCCAACACACCTGCTGAATTTGTCCGCCAAAAAGCGAAGGCTGTCGCAGCATTGTGCGGACTCAACGCAGACGTGGTCGGCCTCATGGAAATTGAAAATGACGGCAACGGCGCAACGGCGTCTCTCACTGAATTAACAACCGCATTGAGCGGCACAGCCGGTTGCGGCGTGTGGAGCTTCGTGCCCGATCCTGCGGGCTGGGGCACGTTCCCCGGCAGCACCGACGAGATTCGTCCCGCGCTGATTTATCGCAACACGGCAGTCAGCGCAGTGGGCGTTTCGATGTCGCCAAACAACGCGGCGTTCAACCAAGCGCGCGCACCGGTCGCGCAAACGTTCCGCGTCACTTCGGGCGCAAGCATGGGTGCCACGCTGTCGGTCATCGTCAATCACTTCAAGTCGAAAGGCGGCACTGGCACCGGCGCTGACGCTGATCAGAACGACGGCCAAGCCGCGTTCAACGCAGCGCGCAAAGCGCAAGCCACCGCGTTGCTCGTCTTCATTTCCACCGTTCAAACGGCAGCGAACGACTTGGACGTGCTGGTCATCGGCGATCTCAACTCGTACACCGAGGAAGATCCGATTGACATCCTGCGCGCAGGCGGCCTGATCAATCTGGACAACGACGGGTACTCGTACGTATTCAACGGCCAAGCCGGTTCGCTTGATCATGCGCTGGCCACACCCAGCCTTGCCGCACAAATCGCGGCGACCAGCGTCTGGCATATCAATGCCGATGAGCCGCGCATCCTTGACTACAACGTTGAGTTCAAGAACACGGTAGGTTGCACCACGAGCTGCACGTCCCCCGATTACTACGCGGCCACACCGTTCCGCTCATCGGATCATGATCCGGTGTTGATCGGCATGGCGTTGATCACCGCGCAGCTCTCGCTCACGCCGTCGCCGCAAAGTTTTGGCACTATCGTGGTTGGCGCAGCGCCCGTAGATCGCACGCTGACGCTAACCAACAGCACCGTGCAATCGGGCACGCTGACCGCCATCAACGTGACGGGTACTGGCTACGCAAGGAACGGTGGCACCTGCCCGACCAGCTTCCCGGCAACCATTGCGGGCAACGGCACTTGCACCATCATCGTCAGCTTCACCGCGACCGCAGCAGGCACACCTGCTGGCAGCGTTGCTGTGACCGGTGACTCGGCCGCAACCGCCACGCTTAGCGCCACGGTCGCCGTAGCCCTCAGCACCACCCCAGCGGCCCTGAACGGCACCACTGGCACAGCGGTGAACCTGGCATTAGTGGCCAATGGAGGCACCGCACCATTCACTTGGACGATCACTAGCGGCGCCTTGCCCGCGGGACTCTCTCTGGTGGGCAGCACCATCATCGGGACGCCAACCTCACCGGGCAGTGGCACGGTCGTGCTGCAAGTGACCGACGGTAACGGGCGAACCGCGTCGCTTACGCTGAGCTTCGTAATTACTGCGGCAGCGGCAGCGGTCGCGGCAGTGGCGGTGCCGGGACTCGGCGGCTTAGGCGTGCTGTTGTTGAGCTTGTTGCTCGCGTTCAGTTCTGGCGCTTGGATGCGTCGCCGGTAGTCACGCACAAACGGCCGCCTAAACAGCGAAAAGTGGCAAAACGGGCATCGTCCGAGCAGCACCTTTCTCGGAAGATGCCCGTTTCACTTGGGCTAAGCGTGTTATTTGAGTCGATATCGACTATTGTCGATATTGGGCGTTATCCCCGCGTACAACAAGCGTTTCAGTCAAAAGCCGCTACGGTTTTTGCTGCGCTACAACCCTGGCAATGGCTCCCGCGAAAACGATCAACGCGACTTGGTACGGTAGCTTCACGTAAGCTACAGTGTGTGTGTGTAATATCCATTGGAGTTTTTTGATGTTTTCCATTCGTTCCGTCTCTAAAGCTATAACTGCCGCCGTTGTGCTTTCTGCGCTCGCCTCTACGGTCACAGCGCAAACCTTCAAGATCACCACCATTCCCGAAGAGGCTGCGACCGAACAGGTGCGCAAACTCGGGCCAATCACCAAGTACCTCGAATCGAAGCTCGGCATGAAAGTCGAATTCATTCCGGTTAGTGATTACCCCGCTGCTGTTGAGGCGCTGGTCAACAAAAACGTCGATATGGTTTGGTTTGGCGGCTTTACGCATGTGCAGGCAAATGTGCGCTCAGGCGGCAAGATCATCCCGATTGCACAGCGCGAAGAAGACACCAAGTTCCAGTCGGTGTTCATCACCAAAACCAACTCAGGCATCAAAACGCTTGCAGACCTCAAGGGCAAACAGGTCTCATTCGGTTCAGCATCCAGCACGTCAGGGCACTTGATGCCGCGCAGCTTTCTGCTCGAAGCAAAGATTGATCCCGACAAAGACTTCAAGCGCATCGCTTACTCGGGCGCGCATGACGCAACGATTGCGTCTGTCGTTTCGGGCAAGGTTGATGCGGCAGCACTCGACATCACCGTGTGGAACAAATTCGTCAGTGAAAAGAAAGTCGACACCAATGAGGTGAACGTGTTCTACACCACGCCGGGATACTTCAATTACAACTGGTCCGTGCATGCTGACATGCCCGTTGCGCTGCGCGAAAAAGTGACCCAAGCCATTCTCGACATCAGCCCGAACGATCCGGTGGGCAAAGAAATTTTGGCGCTGAACCGCGCAACAAAGTATCTGCCCACCAAGGCCGAGAACTACAAGGGCTTAGAGACCGCCGCTCGCAGTGCGGGCCTACTGAAGTAGCTGAAGCTTCAGTGCTTTGCAGATAAAACTCACGCGGGTTGCTGCGCGTCATCCAGCGGCAAAGCTGGATGGGCCCGCGGCCATTCGCGAAATCGATATTGCCATCGCGCAAGGCGAGCAAGTCGCGGTGATTGGTGCTTCCGGTTCCGGCAAAACCACGCTGCTGCATGTGCTCGCCTGTGCGATGCAGCCGACGACCGGCACATTCGAGCTCGATGGGGTGAATCCATGGACGCTTGCAACGAGCGCCTTGCAGACCACCAGGGGAGCGCTTTTTCTCGCACCACAGGTGCCGCCGCTGCCGCCCCGTCAACGTGTGGTGACCGCGGTGCTTGCCGGACGCTTGCCGCATCAAAGCTTGCTTGCGAGCCTCAAAAGCCTGTTCTATCCGAGCGATATTCCGGCCGCCGAAGCAGCACTTGCGCGTTTCGACGTTGCGGACAAGTTGTTTGAGCGCGTTGACCGCCTCTCTGGCGGCGAACGACAACGCGTTGGGCTCGCGCGAGCGCTGGTCAGTCAGGCCTCGCTCTTTCTGGTCGACGAGCCGCTCTCAGCACTTGATCCAACACGCGCGACGCAGGCGATTGCAAGTCTCACCAGCGCGGCGAAAGATCGCGGCGCGACGCTTGTGTGTACGCTGCATCAGGTAAACACCGCGCTGGCGTCATTCCCACGCATCATAGGCTTGCGCGATGGTCTGCTCGCCTTCGATTTGCCGTCCAGTGAAGTCACCCAGGAAATCCTGCACGCGCTTTATGCGAACAAGCTCGACGAATTGGACGGCCCAGCGCCCGATTCGGCGCAGGGGCAGCAGTTAACGCAAACCGTGCTGCCTGCCGTGATGCACTGCCGATGAACGAGGGGCGCTCCTCGCCGGCTCAGGCGGGCCCCGTCTCCGAGAGGGCAAAGGCTGAATTGCGCGACCCTGCATGGCGTCAACGCGTGTTCTGGTGCCTCGCCGCGGTAGTAATCGCGTGGCCGATGCTGGTGGCGACCGAATTCACACCGTGGGTGATGTTTGACGCACAGTCGCTCAAATCAACGAAAAAATTCCTCAGCGATTTCTTCCCACCGAAGATCGAAGGCGAGTTCATGGCGATGGTGGCGCGCGAAACATGGCGCACCGTCGCCATTGCGACTGCGGGCATCGCCATCGCCCTTGTGGTGGCGATACCGCTCGCTTTAATTTCAGTGCGCGTGCTCTCAGTGTCAGGACTGACCGGACGCATGAACGCGCTGCCCGCTCTGGTGCGCTACGCGATTCGCGCGCTGTTGATTTTGTTGCGCAGCGTGCCTGAATTGATCTGGGCGCTGGTGTTCGTTCGGGTGGTCGGCTTGGGCCCGACCGCAGGCGTGCTCGCCATTGCGCTCACCTACGGCGGCATGCTCGGTAAAGTCTACGCCGAGATTTTGGAGAGCGGGGAGCCGCACGCGACAACCTCCCTACTCAAAAACGGTAGCGGACGTTTGCAAGCTTTTTTCTACGGCTTGTTGCCGCAAAACGCAGCCGAGCTGACGAGCTATACCGTGTACCGGTGGGAGTGCGCGATTCGCTCGTCGGCTGTGCTCGGTTTCGTCGGCGCGGGCGGCCTTGGGCAGGAGATGGACAACTCGATGAAGATGTTTAACGGCTCCGAGGTCGCAACGATGCTGCTGGTGTTCATCGCGCTCGTCTGGCTTGCGGATTACGCGAGCGCTTGGCTCAGAAGGAGTCTCTCGTGAACACAGCGGAGCCAACCCTGCGTGTGCCACCGCGCATGTTCGATGCACGCTGCAAAGCGTGCTGGTTCATATTCGGTTTGATCTGCCTCACCATTGCAAGCTTCATCACGCTCGACCTGCAATTCGCAAAATTCTTCTCCACCGATTCGATGCGCAGGATGGGCAAGTTCATCGCCGAACTGCTCACGCCAACCACTGAAGCCGTGTTTCTTAAGAAATTGGCGATAGCGTCGTTCGAAACGCTCGCGATGTCGGCACTTGGCACGATCCTCGCCGCATTCTTCGGTCTGTTGCTCGCGTTGCCTGCAAGCAAAACGCATGATAGTGACCGCGCGTTTTGGCGCGAACCTACCCGCTTATTGCTCAATGCGTTGCGCTCAATCCCCGAGCTGGTGTGGGCCGCCTTGCTGCTGATTGCGGCGGGTTTGGGCCCGCTCGCAGGCACGCTCGCGCTCGCGCTGCACACCACTGGCGTGCTTGGGCGCCTGTTCGCTGAGGCGGTGGAAAACGCGCCACAAACCGCCGCCTTTGCGCTGCGTACGCGCGGCGTGCGCGAGGGGCGCGTGTTCCTCTATGCCACGCTGCCACAAGTCTTGCCGCAGCTCATGAGTTATTCGTTGTATCGCTGGGAAAACAATATCCGTGCCGCCGCGATATTGGGCGTTGTCGGTGCTGGCGGCCTCGGGCAAATGCTCGCATTCCACATGGGTCTGTTTCAAATGGCCGAAACGAGTTCGATTTTGATCGCGATGATCCTACTGGTAGCCATCGTCGATATCGCGAGCTACGGCTCGCGGCGGCTCATGCAGCGCTAGCCGGGATAGCCCGGCAATCAACCGTGAGCAATTTGCGCGCAGACACCCATACTGGTCGCTTGGGAAGACGCTGAATAAATCAGCGCTTCCTCAAGGTGAACGCGTAGTTTCGCGCGACACTGGAATCACGCCAGATCGAAGCGATCCAGATTCATCACCTTAGTCCACGCCGCCACGAAGTCGCGCACAAACACGTCCTGTGAGTCACTGCACGCATAGACCTCCGCGATGGCCCGGAGCTGCGAGTTCGAACCGAACACCAGATCGACAACTGTTGCCGTCCACTTCACCTCATTCGACGTACGATCACGGCCTTCCAGCACGCCCTCAGTTGCCGCTGACTTCTGCCACTTCGTGCTCATGTCGAGCAGGTTGACGAAGAAGTCATTGGTTAATGTTTCAGGACGCTGGGTGAAAACACCATGCTGAGCCTGACCCACATTCGCGTTCAGCGCGCGCATGCCGCCGAGCAATACTGTCATCTCTGGCGAGGTCAGCTTCATCAGGTTGGCACGATCGATCAACAGCTCAGCCGCTGGTGTCGAGTGTCCCGGTTTGATGAAATTGCGGAAGCCATCGGCAGATGGCTCCAGTGGCGCAAACGAGTGAACATCGGTCTGCTCTTGCGACGCGTCGGTGCGCCCCGCTATGAACGGAACTGTTACCTCATTACCCGCCTTCTTCGCGGCGGCTTCAATCGCGGCACAACCGCCGAGAACGATTAAGTCCGCCAGCGAGATTTTCTTGTTGCCCGTCTGTGCGCCATTGAAGTCCTTCTGGATGACTTCCAGCGCGTGCAGGATAGCGGCCAGTTGGGCAGGCTGATTCGCTTCCCAATCCTTTTGCGGTGCCAGACGAATGCGCGCGCCGTTGGCACCACCTCGCTTGTCGCTGCCGCGAAAAGTTGCCGCCGACGCCCACGCCGTTGACACCAGTTGCGAAATGGACAAACCGGACGCCAGCACTTTGGCCTTCAATGCGACGATGTCCTGCTCGCTGACCAATTCATGATCGACCGATGGCACCGGGTCTTGCCAGATCAACTGGCCCTTTGGAACCAGCGGGCCGAGGTAGCGCGCAATCGGCCCCATATCCCGGTGTGTCAGTTTGTACCAGGCCTTGGCATAAGCCTCCGCGAACTCTTGCGGGTTCTGGTGGAAGTGCCGGGAAATCTTCTCATACGCCGGATCCATCCGCAGTGACAGATCGGTGGTGGCCATGAACGGTGCATGCCGCTTCGACGCATCGTGTGCATCCGGCACGGTGCCCGCACCCGCGCCATCTTTCGGCCTCCACTGATGCCCACCGGCAGGGCTTTTGGTGAGCTCCCACTCAAAACCGAACAACGTGTCAAAGTAGCTGTTGTCCCAGGTGATAGGCGTCGGCGTCCATGCGCCCTCTAACCCGCTGCTGATGGTGTCGACGCCTTTACCGCTGCCAAAACCGCTCGTCCAGCCGAGGCCTTGTTCGATGATGTCAGCGCCTTCCGGATCGGCACCTTTGTGCGACTCAGAGTCCGCACCGTGGGTTTTGCCGAAGGTGTGTCCGCCAGCGCACAGCGCCACCGTTTCGTAGTCGTTCATCGCCATGCGGGCGAACGTTTCGCGAATGTCGCGCGCCGCAGCAATCGGGTCGGGATTGCCGTCCGGGCCTTGCGGATTGACATAGATCAAGCCCATCTGCACCGCCGCGAGCGGCTGCTCAAGTTCGCGGTCACCGCTGTAGCGCTGGTTGCCAAGCCACGTGGCCTCTGGGCCCCAGTAAATCTCCTCGCCTGGCTCCCAGACGTCTTCGCGCCCGCCTGCGAAGCCAACCATTTTTAGTCCCATCGACTCCATCGCCACGTTACCGGTCAACACGATCAGATCGGCCCATGAGATTTTGCGACCGTACTTCTGTTTGATCGGCCACAGCAAGCGGCGCGCCTTGTCGAGGTTCACGTTGTCCGGCCAGCTGTTCAGCGGCGCAAAGCGCTGCGTGCCGAAACCCGCGCCACCGCGACCATCACCGATGCGATACGTGCCGGCACTGTGCCATGCCATGCGCACAAAAAACGGGCCGTAGTGACCGTAGTCGGCCGGCCACCAGTCCTGAGAGTCGGTCATCAAAGCGTGGAGGTCTTGTACCACTGCGTGCAGGTCGAGGCTCTTGAATTCCTCGGCGTAGTTGAACGCTTTGCCCATCGGGTTCGAGCGCTCAGAATGCTGCTGCAATATTTTCAGGTTCAGCTGATTGGGCCACCAGTCCGCGTTCGTCCGGCCACCGCTAACGGTGGGTTTGAGCCTTGCACCTGGAAACGGGCATTTTGCTTCGTTTGACATGTTTTCTAATTTACTTTCGATTTACTAGAACGGAAGTTTAGGTTTTTATTAGGCACCTATTTACGACTAATTCTCATCACACTGATCGTAACGCGAGTGAAATTTTTATCGAACTCATCGCTGAAATGGCGCCCTGAATGCGCGCTACCGTTTCGATGAAATGCTGCATACGCATTCGCCACATTTGGCCTGTGACGCAGATGAGGCTTTGTTTTTTCGAACCGACTAGCTAGCATGCTGAGGAAAGAAGTTCAATGGCAACGTCAGATTTTGTGTCGCAGCCATTCGCACTTACGCAGAATTTATTACTGTCCGGGGGATTACTTAATGCATCAATGCCGATCTGCGACCGCGTTGGCGGTCGCTTTACTGACCGCCGCGCTGTTGTCGCTGAGTTCTGCCTCCGCTGTCAATCTCAATTCAGCACCGCCGCCAGACGCGGCTTCACCGGCTCAGCCGCTTGATCTGGCAACCTACCGCAGCGCATCGGGTCGGCATAAAGTTCGCGTCGAAGGCAGCAGCGGCGAAGCGCTAAAGAATTCGACCGCCAACCGGGTGCTCGAATACGGAAGCTTTCAGGTTCTAGAAGTGAATCGCGCTGCAGCGGACCGTTTGTTGAGAACTGGGGGCGCTGCCAATGCCGACGCGCAAAATCTGGTGCTGCTCAATACCGGAGCACTGGACACCACTTCCGCGAACGCTGCAGAACTGGGCACCAAATCCCTCGTTATGACCGGCGGCAAGCAGCTGCATCTGGTGCAGTTTCCGGGTCCAATCAAACCGGAATGGATGACACAGCTTGAGGCAACCGGTGCGCAGGTGGTGACGCCGATTCCAAGCAATGCCTATCTCGTTTATGGCGATGACCGCGCGTTGAACGGGGTGGTCAGTCTCGCCACCGCTGGTCTGCTGCAGTGGCAAGCAGCCTATCTGCCGCAATACAAACTCCAGCCTGGCACCGAGCTGCCCGAAAGCGCCACACAACTTAAGTCGCTCGCGCTGAAACCGCCGGTCGGGCCTGACGACTTGTATGTGGTGCAACTGGTTCGAGATTTCGCGGTCAATGCACTGACCGAAACGTTCCTGCGCGACATCGCAGGGTCGCGACCACCGTTGTCGCGCTATGAAATTCTGAGTTACGTCAACCTGGTTGTCCAAATCCCGGCAGGCCTGCTTTTCGAAGCCGCAAGGCGCCCGGACGTCGTTTCCATCGCTCGCTACATCGAACCAACACGCATGGATGAGCGCCAGAACATGATCATGGCGGGCAATCTGACCGGCAACGTCCCGAACGCCGGTAATTATCTGAGCACGCTTGCAGGTTGGGGATTTACCCAGGCGCAGTTCAACGCGTCAGCGTTCGTGGTGGACGTAACTGATGACGGCGCAGACCGCAATCCCGGCGCGGTCGACCCCGGCGCCATTCCGCAAAACGCCAATTCTGCACCGTTCAACCCAAGACATTTCGTGTTCTACGAGGGCGGCAGCAAGGCCAATGCCACGCGCTTTTATTACAAGTCGCGCTGGGGTACTGGCGCAACCGCTGATGCCGGTCTGGGAGTAGGCGGACACGGCCAGCTCAATATGAGCATCGTCGGCGGTTTTGTGCCGGACAGCTTCGACCCGTCCAACACACGAGTGCATCGTGACACGCAGGGCTTCCGCTACGGACTCGGCGTTGCACCCTTCGTGCGCATGGGAAATTCGGTTATTCTTGACCCCTTCTACACCTACCCCGCGTTTCCAGCGATGTTGAGTGGTGGCTACGCAAGCAACGCGCGGATCAGCAGCAATAGTTGGGGCGAGCCGAATAACGGTGCGTACAACGCCGATTCGCAGGCGTACGATGCACTGGTGCGGGACGCACAGTCAGGCACCCCGGGAAACCAGCAAATGATCATCGTGTTTTCGGCTGGCAACAACGGCCCCGGCGCGTATACCGTCGGCTCTCCCGGCACTGGCAAAAACGTCATTACCGTAGGGGCAACGGAAAATGTGCGCTCACATTCAGAGGCCAACGGCGGCGACGCTGGCAATACAGCTGGGGCCGATAGTTGCGACATTGCCGACGCGGGTGCGGACAGCGCCAACGACATGGCAACCTTCTCAAGCCGAGGACCTACGAGTGACGGCCGCCGAAAACCCGATATTGTGGCTCCGGGCACGCACGTTACCGGCATTTCTTTTGTAGCCGCTAGCGCCGATGCGCTCTCTCCAGTTAACGGCCTCGGAGCGGCTGATGCGGGCTTTCGCGCGGACGGCGTGTGCGGTATGCCGAACAAGGCAACCGTGTTTGCCAACAGATTTTTTCCAGTGCTGCCCGCGCAGCGCTGGTACACGACGTCATCGGGCACCAGCCATTCGACACCCGCGGTCGCTGGCGGTGCAGCGCTGATTTATCAGCAGTTCCTCAACAACCCGGCCTATCTGGCCACCAACCGCACGCCCGCGGGATCGGCGCCCCCCAGCCCCGCGCTGGTCAAGGCCTATCTGGCCAACACAGCGCGCTACATGAATGGCACCGGCGCCAATGACACTCTTCCGTCGAACAATCAGGGGATGGGCTCAGTCAATCTCGGTACGGCGTTCGACAGCGTCCAGCGCATCATCCGTGACCAGGTGGCGAGCGACCGCTTTACCGCGACCGGCCAGTCGAGAACGTTCTTCGCCACCGTCAGCAACGCATCGGCACCGCTTCGCGTCACGCTCGCCTACACCGACGTGCCCGGTCCCACCAGCGGAAATGCCTTCATCAATGATCTCGACCTGCGCGTGACGATCAACGGCAGCACCTATCTGGGTAACGTTTTCAGTGGTGCAACGTCAGTGACGGGTGGCGTTGCTGACACCCGCAACAATCTTGAAAGCGTGTTCCTGCCGGCGGGCCTGGCAGTCGGCACCACCCTAATGATTCGGGTGCGGGCATCCAATATCGCCGGGGTGGGCGATCCAACCGTCGCGGGCAACAATCAGGATTTCGCGCTGGTCGCCTACAACGCCACCCCTGCGCCGGACCAAGCCGTAATTACGCTTGCGTCCACGTCACTGCCCACTGGCAACGGCTTCATTGAGCCAAACGAATGCAACGACCTGAATGTGACGCTAAGCAACGAGGGGAGCGCAGGTGCAACCGTAATCAACGCAACGCTCGCCACAAGCACCGCTGGCGTCAGCATCGCCCAGGCGGGCAGCGCCTATCCCAATATCGCAGCCGCTGGTGCCGGCGCTAACCTGACCGCATTCAAAATAAGCACCGCGCCTTCAGTGGCCTGCGGCAGCATCATCAGTCTCACGCAGACGGTCAATTTCACGGGCGGCGCATCGCCGGTGAGCTTCCCGCTCAGTTTTGTGGTGGGCATCCCCGCAATCGCCTTTAGCCAGAACTTCGATGCTGCCGCAGCGCCAGCGTTGCCGCTGGGGTGGACGACGGCTCAGACCGGCACAACGCCGCCGGCTCTCTGGGCGACGACGGCTATCAATCCTGACAGCGCGCCAAACGCGGCGTTTACCAATGGTTCAACTTCCGTTTCCACCAACAGCCTTATCAGCCCGTCCATTCCGCTTCCCGCCTCGCCAACAGGCGCATTATTGACTTTCCGCCATGCTTGGAATTTTGAGGCCGCCACCAGCATGTTCGACGGCGGCATTCTCGAGCTGAGCGCCGATGGCGGAATCACCTATAACAACGTGACGAGCCCTGCAGTAGGCGGCACGTTCACGGCTGGTGGCTACACTGGAACGATTGGGTCGGCTGCCTCGAATCCGCTTGGAGGACAGTCGGGCTGGGGACGCACACAGGTCACCTTTGTGACTTCAACGCTGGCGCTTCCGACCGTGCTGAACGGACAGCCCATTCGTTTGCGCTGGCGGGCAGGATGGGACTCATCTTTCGCTGTAACGACCCCAAACTGGCGTATCGACAGCATCTCGCTACAGGCAGGCTATTCGTGCGCGGCCGCCGGCGGTGGCGTGTGTATCGCGCCGATACCCCCTAATCTTGCTTACACACCAGCTGTCAGCAACACGGTCAGCTTTACCGGTGTCACGGTTCCCGGAAGTGCTGGCAATGGCACCATAGCGGTGACGCCCACGGGCGGCGCCGGCGCGGGCGGCGCAGCCACTAGCACGATCACTGGGTGCACCGTTACTGGTGCCAACGCTGCCAGTTTTGCCGGTGCCGGCGCGGTCAACCTGAGCTTCATGGGCGCCACCAACACCGCGCAGAACATGAGTCTGACCTGCACGTCCGCGAGCAGCACGCGTGTGGCCACGCTGAGCTGTAATGAGACGCGCGGTGGCGGCAGCCCGACGGTGCGAACCTGGCCCTTGAGCTGCCCGGTCGGTTGCTCGCTCGACATCAATGGTGATCTCGCCCTTACGGCAGACAAAGACGCGGTGCTGCTTAACCGGTATTTGCTCGGCTTCCGCGGTGCCAGCCTCATTGCTAACGTGCCACTAGGGGCAGGTCGTGCTAACGCAGCCGCAGTCGAGGCCTTCATTGGCAGTGCGACCCAATTCGATGTCTTCGCGCGCCCGGTTGCCATGACTGAAGCTTTCACCGAGGGCTTGGTGCTGACGCGGTTGATGCTTGGCTTGCCAAACGGCGCGCTGTTCACCGGCATCACGGTGCCGACCGGGGCCGGTTTCAATACGCCGGCGACGGTGCGTGCCAACGTCAATGCTCGCTGCGGGACGAATTTTTAACGGGCTGCGCCGACCATTACACGCCACCCTCCGCGGCGCTCATGCGTGGGCAAAGCGCCGAGCCGCTGAAAAGGCGGGGCTTGCGCGACTCAGCGCCAGCGGAAGGTCAAAATCGCGTCGAGACTGGAATCTTCTTTTCCCGCCTGCGCGCGTAGCGTGATGCGCTGCGAAACCCGGTACACCAACTGCACCGTCCCGGCTGCACCCGCGAGCCCTTGCTCGTAGCCGACGTACACCTTATCCGAAATCTGTTTGCCGACGGTGATCACCACATCTTTGGTGCTGCTGCCGCTGTTAGCTTGCCGGATGGAGAGTGTGTCGAGGCCCAGTTTGCTGCTGAAACTGCCGCCGCTTTGGCCCGACAACAGCGCAATCGCGGCGGTTTGAATCAGCGCGGTTTCGTCGCGCCCCAGCTCGTCAAAATTGCGTCCGAGCACCA
>ENA-OBLH01000436-OBLH01000436.1-metagenomes-genome-assembly--contig:-NODE-436-length-13996-cov-6.2266_pt1 | contig 13996 bp, 11 predicted proteins | sample MGYA00153382_OBLH01 | MGnify analysis MGYA00153382 | reverse complement strand
GGACGCACCGTGCCGAAGTAGCTGCCAAGGATCGGGTTGACGACAGTCTGGTCGGCGGCATCAACAATGTAATAGGTCGCGCGCACGACATCCGGCAGCGCGAATCCGCCTTCGGCAAGCGCGGCTGCTATGATCCGAAAGGCGTTATGCGTCTGTTGCGCGACATCGTCCGGCATTGTGCCAGTCGCCGGATCGCGCCCAGTCGTACCCGCAACAAAACACCAGTCACCTTGCACGACGGCGCGGCTGTAGCCGACCTGCACTTCGAGCGGATTGCCCGACGAAATCAAGTGCCGCGCCACGCCTAGCGACCGCGCGGCGGGCCGCCGCGTCCACCAGCAGGCCCGCCCCCTCGCGGCGGGCGCTTGGTCTCGACAATGGGCGGTTTGCCCGGACCACGACCCGGCGGGCGCGGACCCCGGGGCGGGCCGTCGGTGCGGGGCGGACGCGAGCCGGTCGGCGGCGTTCGCGAGGGCTGCCCGCCCTTGGCGACAGTATAGCCTTCCTTGAGCAGGCGGTTGAACGCCGCGCGCGTGCTTGCGGTAATCGCGCTCTGCACTTCCTTGGGCAAGTCGGCGAACGTCGTGTTGAGATGCACCGCCCCCAGATCGCGCGCGAGCGCATTGGCGAGGCCGCCTGAGGCTGCTTTCCAGGCAACAACGGCGTCGAGAACAGCGGCGACGACCGCGTCCTGCATGATATCGGTGGCAGAGCGTTCCATGCCGCCGCCATGCCCGCGCAGCGCGGGGCAGGTCAACCGAAAGCGGTGGCCCATGCGTCGGGCTTGAACCCGACGAGCAATTTTCCGTCGCCTTCAACCACCGGGCGTTTGATCATCGACGGGTGCGCGATCATCAGCGCAATCGCCTTCGCCTGGTCGATCCCCGCCTTGTCGGCATCGGGCAATTTCTTGAACGTCGTCCCCGCCCGATTGAGCAAAACCTCCCACCCGACCGCATCCGCCCAGCGCCCGAGCGTCGCCATTTCGATGCCGAGCTTTTTATAGTCGTGAAACGCATAGGCCACGCCCCGTGCATCGAGCCACGTCCGTGCTTTCTTCACCGTGTCGCAATTGGGGATGCCGTGGAGGGTGAGAGTCATTGTAATCCTTCCTCGCGCAACAACGCCGGTATCCGTTCCTTGAAAGGGAAAAACCCTTTTTTCGCGTGCGGCCAGAATTGTGCGTCCCAGTTTCGGCGGACCTGCACGAGCGCAATGCCTTCGCAGGCCAACGTCGGCGCGAGCGCCGCCAGTCTGTCGGCAACGGGTCCGACCGGCGCATAAGGCGTGACGATCTGGCGCACGCTCGCCCCCTGTGCCGCCGCGATTAGTGTGGCTGCATCGAGCGTCTCGGACAGCGTTGTCGGGCAACCGAAATGTGCTTCGACCCGCGACGCCGTGTCCTTCGCCGCCGCGCCGACAAACGCTCGGGCATTATCCCCCCAAAGGAGCGCCGCATCGCTCGCCACCAGCGCGCCTGACGCTTGCAGGCCGGCGGGCATCACCGATTCGGGGTTCAAATCATCGTGCGTCACCAGCAACAGTGCGGGCGTACCCGTGTCGACCGGTCCCGGCGCAGGCAGGCTCCGCGCGGCCTCGACCGGCGGCTCGGTCAGCGCAACCGCCTCGGTTGCCAGCCCGGTCGGCTTGAACCTACCTTCGGTATAGCGCTCGATATTATCAGCCGTGGCCAGATAGGTCTTGCCGACCGTCTGCAACCCCGCGACCCAGCGCCACGACAGCGTGTTGCTCGCCGCATCAGCGTCGAGCAGATGCCGCAGGAAGAAATCCGCCCCCAGCGCCCAGGGCAGGCGCAGCGTAAAAATCCAGATCGAGGCGAACCACATTCGCGCGTGGTTGTGGAGATAGCCGGTCTCGACCAGCTCGCGCGCCCAATCGTCGAACCCGTCGATCCCCGTCGTGCCATTCTCCGCCGCAGCCAATGCCCGCCCGCCACGGAAGCTCTCGCGCTGCCGATCGAGCTCCTCAACGAACCGCGCCCACATCCCGGGCCGCATCTCCAGCCAGCCCTTCCAATAGGTTCGCCACAGCACTTCCTGCACATATTTCTCGGCATCGGCGAAGCTGTGCCGCCCAAGCACCTGCGCCACGATTTCCTGCTCGGTAATCAAGCGATAACGCACATAAGGCGACAGCCGCGACACTGCGCCGGGTTCGCCCGGACCGGGATCGCTATTGCGCCCGTTGGCGTAGTGCCGCCCCGCCGAGGGTACGAAAGCGGCCAGCCGGTCGAGCGCAGCACGGCGTGAGGGCGGAAACATGGGCGATGCCTGCGTCATGCGAGCAGCGCCACGCCATCGAGCCGGGCGAATTTCTTGTCGAAGGTCAGGGTGTGGGAGCAGCCATTTTGTTGACCGATCAGATGGATCACCGCGTCCGCAATATCACCGGGCAGCAACACCGCTTGCCTCACGATATCGCGCGCTTCGATTTCCAGATGTGCCATGTCCAGCAACCCAGTCAGCGTCCGGACGACATTGGCGCGCGGAAGTCCATAGGTTTGCGTCATCGCCCAGATTATCTCGCAGATGACGACCAGTGAAACAAACCCGGGCGCGACGGCGGAAAACTCGTTGTCGATCAGCAGTGTAGCCCGCACCGACTGGATCGGGTCGTCGTCGATGACATAGCGCAGCAAGACGTTGCTATCGAGCGCAATCACCGCCGACGTGCACGCTCGGAAATGGCAGCAGCAATTCCTGCATCGATTTCCTCGAGCGTCTTCGGTGGCCCTGAATAGCCCGCAATGCCGCGCAACGACCGAATGTCGCCCGTGCGCGGTTCGAGTACGATACAACGACCGTCATCGGTCACCTCGAGCTTCGCCCCCGCGTTCAGCCGGAAACGCTCTCTTAAGGCGACTGGTAACGTGAACTGCCCTTTGCTCGTCATCGTAATTGTCGCCATGATTCGCTCCCTTATTCCTTACATAGTGTAAGGAGAAGCCAACTTCAATCCGACACTATGCGCGGCTCCTTCCGGAGCCGAGTGATCCGGCCAAATCGCGCCCCGCGCGATTTTGAGTCGCGGATCACTCCCACTCAATCGTCCCCGGAGGCTTGCTCGTATAGTCGTAAACCACCCGGTTTATCCCCTCGACCTCGTTGACGATCCGCGTCGCGACCCGCGACAGGAACGACGCGTCGAAGGGGTAAATGTCCGCCGTCATCCCATCGACCGAGGTCACCGCGCGCAGCGCACAGACATTCTCGTAGGTCCGCCCGTCGCCCATCACGCCGACGGTCCGCACGGGAAGGAGCACCGCGAACGCCTGCCAGATTGCGTCGTACAGCCCCGCGTTGCGGATTTCCTCGAGATAGATCGCATCGGCTTTCCGCAGCACGTCGCAGCGTTCCCTGGTCACTTCGCCCGGAATGCGGATCGCCAGACCCGGCCCGGGGAACGGATGCCGCCCGACGAACACTTCGGGCAGGCCCAGTTCGCGGCCCAGCGCGCGCACCTCGTCCTTGAACAATTCGCGCAACGGCTCGACCAGCCCCATGTTCATGCGCTCGGGTAGGCCGCCGACATTGTGGTGGCTCTTGATCGTGACACTCGGTCCGCCGGTGAAAGACACGCTTTCGATCACATCGGGATAAAGCGTCCCCTGTGCCAAGAAATCCGCGCCGCCGATTTTCTTCGCCTCGTCGTCGAACACGTCGATGAAAGTCTTGCCGATGAACTTGCGCTTGGCCTCGGGGTCAGTCAGCCCTTTCAGGCCATTCATGAACAGCACTTCGGCGTTCACATGGACCAGCGGTATCCCGAAATGCTCGCGGAATAGCCCAACGACCTGCTCGCTTTCGCCCAGCCGCATCAGGCCGTGATCGACATAAACGCAGGTCAGTTGCGCGCCGATGGCTTCGTGGATCAGCACGGCGGCGACCGCCGAATCGACCCCGCCCGACAGCCCACAGATCACGCGCTTGTCGCCGACCTGCGCGCGGATGTCGGCGATCTTGGCCGCGCGATACCCCGCCATGCTCCAGTCGCCCGCACAGCCGCAGACGTGGCGCACGAAATTGGCGATCAGCTTGGCGCCGTCGGGGGTGTGGACGACTTCGGGGTGGAACTGCGTCGCGTAGAAGCGCCGCGCGTCATCGGCGACGATGGCATAGGGCGCGCGCTCGGAGGTTGCCACGACGCGGAACCCCGAAGGCAGCGCCTCGACCTTGTCGCCATGGCTCATCCAGACCTGATGGTTTTCGCCTTGCTTCCACAGCCCGTCGAACAGCGCGCACGGGGCATCGACGGTCAGGAACGCACGCCCGAATTCGCGGCTCTCGGTCTGCCCCACACTGCCGCCCAATTGCGCGGCCATCACCTGTTGGCCGTAACAGATGCCCAAGATCGGAATGCCCGCCGTGAAAAACCCATCGGGGACGCGCGGGCTGCCCGTCTCGGTCACCGAAGCTGGTCCGCCCGACAAAATCAATCCTGCAGGCTGCATCCGGTCGAACGCGGCCTCGGCGGCATTGAACGGGGCAATCTCGCAATAAACCCCCGCCTCGCGCACGCGCCGCGCGATGAGTTGCGTTACCTGGCTGCCGAAATCGACGATAAGGATGGAAGAAAGCTGGGACATGGTTTCGCGTAGCGAAGCCATGTCCCGCTGTCACCCGCCGGATTGGCGGAGCGTCGCGTTACCCGCCGAAATCGATGCGGGCGACGTTGCCGTAGCGGACCGAGCAGCTGAAGCTGCGCTGGTCATAACCGCCGTTATTGCGCCAGCTGTCGTTGCGCCCCCATGTGCTGCCCGAATTGTTGCGCCCGTAATCGACGGTGCCGCGCACATTAAACCCGTCGGAAACGCGATCGACATTATTGATACCGCTGACCCGCGCACTACCGCCAAGCTGTTGCTCGGCTGCCGAGGCACAGGCGTCGGCTGCCTGATCGTCGCTGCGGATGTTGCCGTAATTGTTGGTCGCATAGCCGCCGTTGGTCGTGCGGTTCTTGCTCGACGAAGCCGAAGCGATGATCGCGGCAAGGATGCCGACGCCGATCACACCGGCAACGATAGCGCCGGTATTGTCATGGTCGCGGTGACGTCGATAGCCGTCACCGCCATAACCCCCGCCATAGCCGGGGCGGCCATAACCGCCACCATAGCCACCACCTGGATAACCCTGCGCCATCGCGGGCGTGACCGAAGTCGCGAGCATCGCGGTGGCAATCGCGCCTGCGGTGACTGAACGCAGCTTCATCATGTCGAATATCCTTCAGCAGGGCCGCCACGATGGTGCCCGACAACATCGCTATCGTCGAGTCGCGTTGTCGCGTTGCTGAATTGGGTCGTCAGCGAAATGAAAGGAATGGGCGCGCTGTCGCTAGGCGTGAATCCAGAACGCGAACTCGGCGAATTTGGGGTCGGTCCACCAGTCGGGCGTGCTGCGCCCGTAGCGGAAATTGACTGAACCCGCCTGACTTTGCAGCGGCATCGTCACTTTACCCGTCGCGTCGCGCTTGGCGCTTTCGGTTGCGGTTTCGGGGACAACGGCGACGATATGGCCCGAGCGTCCCTCTTCTTTGCGCCGCGCGACGATGACACACACACCACCCAGATTGGCATGGTCCTGCACTTCATTCAGTGTCGCCGCGCGTCGCCAGCCGAAGTTCGCGCCGAAATCGCGCAACCATCGGAACAGCATATTGGCGCGCACCTCATCGACAGTATTACCGAGTAGCGCAGGCACCGTCTGTCCGGTGGCGATCTTGAGCAGCGCGGGGCTGTTCCACCACACGCGCGGCAAATAGCAACCTGCCAGTGTCGTATAGTCGTGCGCGTAGATGTTGCAGAAAGTCAGCCCGTCGCGTGGCTGATAGCGTTTATGCGCGGCGGTATCGACGCCGAGATAGGCGATGATCGCCGCGAGTTCGGCGCGCAGTGCGCCCGGATCGACGCCCGCGCGGCGCGGCATCCCCGCCTCGTTGAGCGAATGTGCACCCGCCAGCGCGGTGCGCTTCGTTACCGCCCCTGCCGCGCGTGGCAGATGCGCCTCGGGCAGCGCGGGCAGCACCGGCGGTGCCACCACGGCAACCGCCGCCGTCGCCTGTGCGGGGGTGACGCGCAGGAGGAATTTCGCGCTGGCAAATCCCCGAAATAATTTGTTGCCGAGCATCGTCTCGACTTCGATGAACCCGCCGGTGTCGGTGCCGGTGATCGAGGTCACGATATGACCGTCGGGTAGTTCGGCCTTTACATTGGCGGTCGGCGGGGTGCTGACGCGCGGTGCATCCCGCAAACGCAGCGGGTCGGCCTTAGTGTCGACGCGGAACTTTGGCCCCGTCGCGGTGACGGTCCCCGCAGCGGGCAGCGTTGTTGTGCCTGGCGGCGGCGCGGGCGTGACCGCAGGCGCGCCCTGAACCGTCACGGTTCGGGCGAGCGCCAGAAAGTCGCGGATGAACTCGCCGTAGAATTTGCCGTTGTCCGAATGCCCCTGACGCAAGCCCCGGGAGGGATCGAACCCGCCGGTGTTGTATGCAATCGCGATGCGGCAGAATTCGAGGTCGGTGATCGACGTTCGCCCCTGCAGCCCGAGCTTGCGCTGTCCGTTCTTCAACTCGCCCAGCGCGCGTTCGAGGCTGTTTTCGAAAACCTCGTAGCGTTTTTCTAGGAAGTAGCGCGGGTTGGTCAGAAAGAACTGCAGGTCGTACTGGAATATGCCATATCCATGCGCGAATTTGTTCGGCCGGGTGCGCGCGAACTCATAGCCGGGAACATGGTCGGCCATGTCGAGAAGCGCCTGACGAGCGATATCGAACATCTGCGCGCCACCGGGCGCCGCAACCAGATCGGCTTTGAAGCGGGGAAAGGCACGCCGCCCCTTGTCGAAATCGAGTGTATCGCCGCAGCACAGGGCCGCAATCCGGTCGACGGTCAGCGTTGGATCGCGCCGCATGACATTCCACAGGCTGCCGGTTTCCTGGCACGCCAGCGAGGTCAGCATGTCGAGATCGAAAACCGTCCCCGCCACCGCCGTGCGGATGCGTCCGCCGAATTTTTCCTTGAACCAGCCAATTCCCTCGCGTGTCGGCATCGCCCTGCTCCCCTTCGCCGACGCGCATGCGCCGGACGCCCGATAACAGATGTGCGGCCCTTGGAAGCCGGTAAACCCGACCTTCCCCCGCGCCGACCCCGAGTCGGCGACAGTCCAGAAAATGACCCGTTATGGTATCGCGGTCAATGTCGGAGCGTTGACGCAGGGTTTACGGTTTTACTGCTTGGTGCGATGTTACCGACCCCATCCCCGTCCATTTCGCGATAAACGCCCATTGATCCGCGGCTTCCTCGATGATCTTGTCGGTCGGCTTGCCGCTGCCGTGGCCCGCGCGGGTTTCGATGCGGATCAGGTGGGGTTTGTCGCCTGCCTTCGCGGCTTGCAGCGCGGCGGCATATTTGAAGCTGTGCCCCGGCACCACGCGGTCGTCGGTGTCGGCGGTGGTCACCATGATCGCCGGATAGGCCGCGCCGGACTTGATATTATGCACCGGCGAATAGGCGCGCAGGACTTTCCAGTCGGCTTCGACGCTTGGATCGCCGTAATCGTCGGTCCAGTAACGCCCCGCCGTAAACCGGTTGAAGCGCAGCATGTCCATGACGCCGACCGCCGGGAGCGCGGCGGCGAACAAATCGGGCCGCTGGTTGACCACTGCGCCGACTAGCAAGCCGCCGTTCGACCCGCCCTGAATGGCGAGCTTGTCCTTCGACGTAATGCCCTGCGCGACCAGATATTCGCCCGCCGCGATGAAATCGTCGAACACGTTCTGCTTCTGCGCGCGCTTGCCCGCGTCGTGCCAGGCTTTGCCATATTCGCCGCCGCCGCGCAGATTGGCGATGGCGAGCACCCCGCCCGCCTCCAGCCATGCGAGGCGCGTCGCGCTGAACCCCGGCGTCATCGAAATGTTGAAGCCGCCATACCCATAGAGCAGGGTCGAGGCGGGGCCGCTCGCGCCTTTCTTCCGCACGATGAACATCGGGATCTTCGTGCCGTCCTTCGATGCATAGAATACCTGGTTTGTCTCGAACGCCGCCGGGTCGAAGGCCAGCTTGGGCTGGAACACCACGCTGCTTGTGTTGGTCGCGCTGTCATAGCGATAGACCGTCGCGGGCGTCGAAAAACCGGTGAAGGTGTAAAAGCTTTCGCTGTCCCCGGTCTTGCCGCCGAAGCCCGAGGCGGTGCCGATATCGGGCAGCGGCACCCGACCAACGAGCTTGCCGTTCAGTTCGAACAACTGCGCCTCCGACTTGGCATCGCCCAGATAAGCGACGACCAGCCGTTTGCCGACCAGCGACGCACCGATCAGCGTATCGCCGTCCTGCGCCACGACCGGCGCAAACTTGGGGGTCTTCGCCGCGACATCGACCGCCACGATCCGGCCCTTGGGCGCGTCCTTGTCGGTCACGAACCAGAATTTCGAGCCCATCGTGCCCGCAACATCCCAGTTGTTAGCCAGACCAGTAATCAGCGCGCGCGGCGTGCCGACGCCTGCGCCGGTGGTGCTCGCGGTCAGCGGCGCGACGGTCACATCGACCTTGGGATCGGTCCCCTGCGCCGAGGTGATGACGAGATACTTGCCGTCGTCGGTCACTTGCGCGCCATGCCCCAGCTTCGACCGGTCTGGCGTTGCATAGACCATAGAGTCGGCGTCCTGCGCGGTGCCGATACGGTGGAACCACACTTGCTGGTTGAGGTTCAGCGACTGGAATTTTGCGCCCTCTTCGGGCTTGGCGAAGCGCGAGTAAAAGAATCCGCTACCGTCGGGCTTCCACGCGATGCCGCTGAACTTCACCCATTCGATCCTGTCGGGCAGCTCCTTGCCGCTCGCCACATCGATGACCTTCAGCGTGCGCCAGTCTGTGCCGCCATCCTGCACCCCGTACGCCAGATAGCGCCCGTCGTCCGAAGGTGCCCACTCCGCCAGCGCGGTCGCGCCGTCCTTTGCCCAGGTGTTCGGGTCGAGCAGCAAGCGTCCCGCGCCGTTCACCCCGTCGCGCACCCACAGGGTCGACTGGTTCTGCAATCCCGTATTGCGCGAATGGAAATAGCGCGCCCCTGCCCCTTGGCCCGCTTTCCGCAGCGTCCCCATCCGCTCGTAATTATACAACGCCTGCATCCGCGCCTTGAACGCGTCGCGCCCGGGCAGGGTCGCCAGATAGGCATCGGTGACCTTGTTCTGCGCCGTTACCCAGTCGCGCACCTTGGGGTCGGTGCGGACGTCGTTCTCCAGCCAGCGATACGGGTCGGCAACCCGCTCGCCGAACGCCTCGTCGACCTGTGGCACGGTCGCCGTTTCGGGATAGGTCAGCGGATCAGCCATGAGCGGGACGGGCAAAAGCGCGACGAGCGCGGCAAGCAGGACAGGTTTCAAAGGAAAGGCTCCGGTATCGGGTGATACCGGAGCCTATGTTTCCTTTAGACTTGCCGCAAGCGGTGTCGCTTACGCGGCGTCTTCCATCTCGTCGTCGCCCATCACCGGCCCGGAGTCCAATCCCTTGGCCGACACGTCGCGGTCGACGAATTCGATGATCGCCATATCGGCGGCATCCGATGCGCGGATACCCGCCTTCACGATGCGGCAATAGCCACCGGCACGCTCGGCATAGCGGGGAGCCAGCACGTCGAACAATTTCACCAGCTGCTTGTCGTCGAGCAACCGCGCGTGCGCCAGACGACGGTTCGACAGGCCGCCCTTCTTGGCAAGCGTCACCAGCTTTTCGGTATAGGGGCGAATTTCGCGGGCCTTGGCGAGCGTGGTCGTGATCTGCTCGTGCTTGATGAGCGCTGCCGCCATGTTGCGGAACATGGCAGTGCGGTGCGAAGACGTGCGCTGAAGCTTACGTCCGCCCATACGATGCCGCATAACGATAGTCCTTTTCGTTCGTTAAGGGTCCGTGTGAGGTAACCCAGACCGGGCGGTGGATCCGCCGGAAGACGCTGTAAATAGCGCGTGCCCCTGCAAAGTCAACGTAGGCACCATATTGGGGGCGCTATTCGAGCCTTCCGCGCTGACCACACGCGAGGCGGTGGCATGTCTGGTGGATCGGCTCGGGCAAATTGTCACCGGCACTTTGCGCGACGCTTGGTCTCGCGGCTTCGTGCGGCTATGCCACACGCCATGCCGCATCTCTACCTCGTCGATGGCTCGGGCTATATCTTTCGCGCCTATCACCGCCTGCCGCCGCTCACCAATATCCGGGGGGAACCGGTCGGCGCGGTCTATGGCTATACGACGATGCTGTGGCGGCTGGCCGCCGAGCTGACGGCGGCAGACGGGCCGACGCATATGGCGGTGATCCTCGATGCGTCGTCGAAGACGTTCCGCAACGACATGTACGCCCAGTATAAGGCGCACCGCCCGCCGCCGCCCGAGGATCTGGTCCCGCAATTCCCGATGATCCGCGACGCGACGCGCGCGTTTTCGATTCCGTGCATCGAAACGGTGGGGCTGGAGGCCGACGACATCATCGCCTGCTACGCCAAGGCGGCGCTGGCGAAGGGTTGGTCGGTGACCATCGTTAGTTCGGACAAGGATCTGATGCAGCTCATAGAGCCGGGGATTGATCTGCTCGACACGATGAACAACCGGCGGATCGGTCCCGAGTACGTCGTCGAGAAATTCGGCGTCGGACCCGAACGGTTGGGCGATGTACTCGCCCTTATGGGCGACAGCGTTGACAATGTGCCGGGCGTTCCCGGCGTGGGGCCGAAGACCGCGTCGAAACTGATCGCCGAACATGGCGACCTGAGCGCGGTGCTCGCGGCGGCCCCGGCCATGAAACTCGGCAAATTGCGCGATAATTTGATCGAACATGCCGATATGGCGCGGCTGAGCCGCGAACTGGTGCGGCTGAAGGACGATTGCGACCTGCCCGAACCGCTCGACGATCTTTTGCTCAAGGGCATTCCCGAAGACCCGCTGCGCGCGTTTCTGGAGCATCACGGGTTTCGCTCGCTGCTGGCCAAGGTCGGCGGGGCAGCAGCGGCACCTGCCGCGACGGCTTCGGCGAGCACGCCCGATGCGCCTGCTGAGCCGGAAGCGCCGTTCGATCTCGACGCCTATGAGTGCGTGACAACGATTGAGCAGCTCGACGCGTGGATTGCCGAGGCGACGCTGGCGGGCCTCGTCGCGTTCGATACCGAAACCGATGGGCTGGACGCGACGCAAGCGCGGCTGATCGGGTTTTCGCTGGCAACCGCGCCGAACCGGGCGTGCTATGTGCCGTTGAAACATGGTGGCAGCGATTTATTGTCGGAGGTTCCGCCGCAAATCCCGTTCGACGCGGCACTCGACCGGTTGCGACCGTTGCTCACCGACCCGAGCGTCCTGAAAGTCGCGCACAACGCCAAATACGACATGACGATTTTGGCGCGGCACGGGGTCACCGTTGCGCCCTATGACGACACTTTGGTAATGAGTTTTGCGCTCGATGCGGGCAAGCAGTTCAACCATTCGATGGACGAACTGTCGGTCCTACACCTCGGCCATACGCCGATTCCGTTCAGCGAAGTCTGCGGCAAGGGTAAGTCGCAACTAACTTTCGGCCAAGTGCCGCTGCGCGACGCGACGCGCTATGCGGGCGAGGATGCCGATGTGACCTTGCGGCTGTGGCACCGCTTCAAGCCGCGCCTGTCACGCGATGCGGTCACGACGGTGTACGAACGGGTGGATCGCCCGCTGGTGCCGGTGATCGCGGCGATGGAACAGCACGGCATCAAGGTGGACCGCGCCGCACTTGCCCAGCTTTCCGCCGAGTTTGCGGGCGACATGATCCGGCTCGAAGGCGAAATCCATGAAGCGGCGGGCGGGCCGTTCCAGGTCGGATCGACCCAGCAACTGGGGCAGGTGCTGTTCGACCGCATGGGCCTGAAAGGGGGGCGCAAGGGCAAGACCGGCGCCTATTCGACCGATGTCACCGAGCTTGAGCGACTGGCGGGCGAGGGTGTCGAGGTCGCGCGCAAGGTGCTCGACTGGCGACAGGTGTCGAAGCTCAAATCGACCTATACCGATGCGCTGCAGGCGCAGATCAACCCGGAGACGGGGCGCGTGCACACCAGCTACAGCCTGACGGGGGCACAGACCGGGCGATTGTCGTCGAACGACCCCAATTTGCAGAATATCCCGGTGCGGACCGAGACCGGCCGCCGCATCCGCGAGGCGTTCGTGGCGGAGGACGGCAATGTCTTGCTGAGCGCCGACTACTCGCAGATCGAACTGCGCCTCGCCGCACATATGGCCGAGGTTCCGGCGCTGAAAGACGCCTTTGCCAAGGGCGAGGACATCCATTCGCTGACCGCGCAGGAATTGTTCGGCGAAGTGAACCGCGACACGCGGGGGCGGGCCAAGACGATCAATTTCTCGATCCTCTACGGCATTTCGGGCTGGGGGCTGGCCAAGCGGATGGGGACGACGCCGGGCGAGGCGCAGGTGATGATCGACCGCTATTTCGAACGTTTTCCAGGCATCAACCGCTACATTGCCGAAACGCTGGAACATGTCCGCGACACCGGGTTCACCCAGACGCTATTCGGGCGCAAGGTCCATTTCACCAATATCAAATCGTCGAACCAGACCGAGCGGCAAGGGGCCGAACGCGCCGCGATCAACGCGCCGATTCAGGGAACGAGCGCCGACATCATCAAGCGCGCGATGGTCCGGATGACGCCGGCGCTCGTCGCCGCCGGATTGTCCGAGGTGCAGATGTTGCTGACCGTCCATGATGAACTCGTGTTCGAATTGCCCGAGCGTGACGTCGACGCCGCAACAGGGGTGATCCGTAACGTGATGGCGAATGCGGCGGCCCCCTTGGTCAAGCTCGACGTGCCGTTGGATGTCGAAATCGGAACGGGCAAGAGTTGGGGCGCGGCGCATTGACCCCAGCCAATGCCGACACGGCAAACACCGACCTCGCGGCGCTGGCGAAGGGCGGGCGGACCAATGTGTTCGGCTTTCTGCTGCGCCTTGCCGCGCGTATCCCGTTCCTGTTCATCGCGGGGCGGATTTACGGGCCGGAGGCGCTGGGTCGCCTTGCCTATACCGTCATTATCATCGAATTTGCGGCACAGCTGGCGACGCTCGGGCTAAAGCGCGGCCTTGCCTTTCAGTTGACCAGCGAGGAGCGCGACGCCTCGCACATCGTCTGGGACGCCTTGCTCGTGGTCTTCGCCGCTTCAGCGGTGTTCACCGCGCTGCTTGTCGCGTTTCCGCAGGCGATGTTCCCGAACAGCGCCATCCGCGGCCTCGACCGGATGATGGGCGGGCTGGTCTTCATCATCGCCGCGACCGAAATCATGCTGGCGGCGCTTGCCTATCGTTTCGATGTCGCGGCGACGGTGCGGGCGCGGGCTTTGGTTGAGCCGTGGGTGCTCAGCATCGCGGCGGCGGCGCTGTCGTTCTGGTCGCTGAAGGACGGGCTGCTGGTGTCCTATGCGCTGTCGATGGTCGGCGCGTTCGGCGCGGCGCTGGTGCCATTTGTGCGGAGCTATGGCTGGCCGCGCAACTGGGTGCCGAGCAGCTGGGCGCTGCGGAAACTCGTCCGCCGCAACCTGCCGCTGGCTGCTGCCGATGCGGTCGAATGGGGGTCGCGCCGCGTCGATCTGGCAATCCTCGGCTTGTTCGTCAGTCCCGCCGTCGTCGGCATTTATTATGTCGCGCAGCAGCTCGCCTCGCTGCCGCAAAAGCTCAAGACCAGCTTCGATCCGGTGCTGGGACCGGTCATCACTCGTAACCTCGAAATCGGTGACAAGCGCGCGGTGGCCTCGGCCATCTGCCGCGCGGGGTTCTGGATCGTGGCCGCACAACTGGGCATTGCGCTCGCACTCGGCATTCCGGGCGCGGCAATCATGGGGCTGATCGGCAAGGCGGGCGTGTTCGTCGGCGGCAACGGGATTCTCGCGCTGCTGCTGCTCGCCGAAGTACTGGCGGCGCTTGCGGTGGTCAGCGAGGCGGCGCTGGTTTATGTCGCGCGCTACCG
>ENA-OBLH01000435-OBLH01000435.1-metagenomes-genome-assembly--contig:-NODE-435-length-14071-cov-13.2743_pt1 | contig 14071 bp, 13 predicted proteins | sample MGYA00153382_OBLH01 | MGnify analysis MGYA00153382 | reverse complement strand
TTTGCTGGGTCATCTGGTCCAGATTGCTCACGGCCTGATTCACCTGCACAAAACCATCACGCTGCTCATTGGTTGCCGCAGTGATTTCACCGATCAGATCAGTCACCCGGCGCACACTGGCCACAATCTCATGCATGCTGGCGCCTGCTTGGCTGACCTGGGTGGAGCCAGCATCCACATTGCTGACACTGGCTTCAATCAGGCCCTTGATTTCCTTGGCCGCTTCTGCACTGCGGCCAGCCAGACTGCGCACCTCGGCAGCCACCACCGCAAAACCGCGGCCTTGCTCACCGGCACGCGCTGCTTCAACTGCGGCGTTCAGTGCCAGGATGTTGGTCTGAAACGCAATGCCATCAATCACGCCAATGATGTCGCCTATCTTGCGGCTGGAGGTGTTGATCTGCTCCATGCTGAGCACCACCTGCTGCACCACCTGACCACCGCGCTCTGCTGCCTGCACAGCCGTTGCCGCCAGCTGATTGGCCTGGCGCGAGGTATCTGCCGACTGATTGACGGTGGCTGTCAGCTGCTCAATGCTGGCAGCTGTCTCTTCCAGATTGGCGGCTGTCTGTTCTGTGCGCGCCGACAGATCCTGGTTGCCGTTGGCAATTTCAGCAGCTGCCGTAGACACTTCATGCACACCACCACGAACGTTCAGCACCACATCCCGCAAGCGCTGTGCCATGGCATCCAGGGCCTGCATCAACTGACCAAACTCATCCTTGCGCTGACTGGCGGCGTGAATGGTCAGGTCGCCCCCACCGATGGCTTCCGTCATCTTCACCGCCTCGCGCAGCGGCACCGTAATGCTGATCACCAGCCAGCGTGCAAGCAACACACCCAGCAACAGCAGCACTGCTGTGCTGAGCCAGCCCATCCAGATGCTGCTGCGGCGCGCGGCATCAGAATTTTGCATCAGTGCACTGAGCTGCTGGCGCTGCGCACCAATGAAGTCTTCGATCTTGCTGCCGTAAATTTCGGACAGATTGGTGTACTCACCAAACGCATAGTTGGCCCGTGCGTTGTAGTCATCCAGATCCATGGTGTCCAGCGCCGTCTCGCGGCTGTTCTTCAAATCCTCAAAGGCTTTGAGTACGGATGCAAAGGACGCACGCTCCTGCTCGGACATCAGCGAGTTTTCCATCTCGGCCAACGCTGCCAAGGCAATGTCATGCTGCCTTTTAAAGCGCGCTTCAAACTCGTTTTGAAGGCGGTTTTCATTCGTCGCCATCAGTGCTGTTCCAGCCTCAATGCTGCGCAGTATCTTGCCGCGCATGGTCTCGGCCAGCGCAATCTTGCGCTCAATACGCTGCACGTCTTCCCGGGAAGTTTCCAGCGTCTGCATCGTGCTTTGCTGCACCCAGAAGTTCGACAAAGTCATGATGACCAGCAAACCCAAAATAGTAGTCCATAGCTTTGGAGCTACCCGAATGTTCGAAAAATTCATGATGGATATAAGACTTCACACAATTTGGCCATGCGCGCCCATCAGCAGTGGTTGCGCGCGTCAGAGGATGCCAAGATGCCTGCATGGCCTAAGCCACGGGCTCTGTGCTAGACAGGAAACAGCAAAACGTCTCCTCCAAGACGCTTACAGGCAACCCGGCGACCGTGACTTGCAAGACAAGTGTTAGGCCCGTGGCTTTGCGACGCTGGCTTTCGCGCAGGTGTGCTTCGGCATGAAGCCCATTATCCAGTAACTTTTATTTACAAATAATGGTTTATACCAATAACCCTGATTGGCAAATTCCCATAAAAAAAGCGCCCCGCAGGGCGCTTTTCACAGTGCAGTAGCAAGCTTTGTCATTCTTCAACAAAAGCTTCTTCGCGTTTACTTTTCACTGCTGGCAAGCACACGATGATCAGCAAGACCACCGCCAAGACCAGCATCACGGCGGAGATAGGACGTGTCACAAACACAGACCAGTCACCACGCGACAGCAGCAGAGCACGACGCAGGTTTTCTTCCATCATTGGGCCCAAGATGAAGCCCAGCAACAGCGGCGCAGGTTCGGTGCCCAGCTTGTAGAACACATAGCCAATGAAACCGAAGATACCAACCATCCAGACGTCGAACTCGGAGTTCTTCGTGCCATACACGCCCACTGCACAGAACAGCACAATGGCGGGGAACAACCAGCGGTAAGGTACCGACAGCAGCTTGATCCACATGCCAATCATGGGCAGGTTCAAGATGATCAGCATGGCGTTACCAATCCACATCGATGCGATCAGACCCCAGAACAGTTCTGGGTTGCTGGTCATCACCTGAGGACCAGGCTGGATGTTGTGGATGGTCATCGCGCCCACCATCAGTGCCATCACTGCATTTGGTGGAATGCCCAGTGTCAGCAAAGGAATGAACGATGTCTGTGAACCAGCATTGTTGGCCGACTCAGGAGCCGTCACACCACGGATATTGCCCTGACCGAAAGGAACTTCGCCGGGACGCAGCTTGGTCTTCTTTTCCAGAGTGTAGGAGGCAAAAGCCGACAGCATGGCGCCACCACCGGGCAAGATACCCAGCGCAGAACCCAGCAACGTACCGCGCACCATGGCGGGGAACATCAGCTTGAAGTCTTCCTTGGTGGGCATCAGACCCGTGACCTTGGCCGTGAACACTTCACGCTCATCGTCAGGCTTGGACAGGTTGGCAATGATTTCACCGTAACCGAACACACCCATGGCGATCACGACGAAGTCGATACCGTCGGTCAACTCAGGAATGTCAAAGCTGTAACGTGCCACACCGGAGTTCACGTCCGTACCGATCATGCCAAACAGCAGACCCAGCACGATCATGCCCACAGCCTTCAGCAAGGAGCCAGAAGCCAGCACCACAGCGCCGATCAGGCCCAAGATCATCAGCGAAAAGTATTCCGCAGGACCGAACATGAAGGCGACTTCTGTCAGCGGAGGTGCAAAGGCGGCCAAGATGATCGTGCCCACGCAACCTGCAAAGAAAGAGCCAATACCCGCAGCGGCCAGCGCAGGACCAGCCCGCCCCTTACGCGCCATCTGGTAGCCGTCAATCATGGTCACAACGGACGATGATTCACCAGGCAAGTTCACCAAAATGGCAGTGGTCGAACCACCGTATTGCGCGCCGTAATAAATACCGGCCAGCATGATCAGCGCAGCCACAGGTGGCAGCGAGTAAGTGGCTGGCAGCAACATGGCGATGGTCGCCACTGGGCCCAGGCCAGGCAAGATACCAATCAGCGTGCCCAAAACACAGCCGATCAGGCAGTACATGAGGTTTTGCGCGGTAAACGCAACGCCAAACCCCAGCGACAAATGTTCAATCAATTCCACGATGCAAGTCTCCTGGGGGGATTAGCCAACGATGAAGGTAGGCCAGACGGGGAACTGCAGGTTCAAAGCCCACACGAACACCGCATAGCTGCCAGCTGCCAAGATCAAGGAGAGCACAAGCACTTCCTTGTAGTTGACGTTGCTACCTGCAGTGCTGGCAATAAACACCAAAGCAATGATGGCAACCATCAGACCCAGGCCAGGAATACCCAGAGCAGGTACACCCACCAGCAACAGACCAAAAGCGAAGTTGGCAGCCAAGACAAAGAACACTTGTTTCCAAGCCCACTTGCCCACTGGATCACCATCGCCAGGGCCATTGACCGTTGCCTTGAATGCGATCATCAGACCGATCAGCGACAAGATCACACCCAGAATCAACGGGAAGTAACCAGGGCCCATACGTGCTGCAGTGCCGACGTTGTAGTCAATAGCACCAATAGCAAAAGCAAGGCCGACAACCAGATACATCAATCCGGCAAAGAAGTCTTTTTGACTTTTAATTTTCACGAAACGTCTCCCATCAGAGGATTTGCGACTGATGGAATTTTGTAAGCAAAGTGAAGGCAAATTCATGTGGATTCCACCTACAGAGATGCCTTTTGCACATCAAATCCGCAGGATTACCAAGCGTTTACCCTCGAATGGCGCCCCATGCAACGACATCACCCATGCTCAGTGGGTGCGCACCTGACCTGGGCTGCGCAGCGTTGATTGCACTGGAGAACACGCCTCAACGCAGTGGGGGTGTTGCCGCCATCACTTCGGCCAACGTGGTCAGCCCTTCTGCCACGCGCAGGGCACCTGCCAGCCGCAGTGGCCGCATGCCGTCTTGCACTGCTTGGCGACGCAGCACGTCCATAGATGGACTTTGGTTAATGTGCTGCTGCAGACTCTCGCTGCCAACCAGCAGCTCATACAGACCCATGCGCCCCTTGTAGCCCGTCATGCGGCAAGCCTCACACCCTACCGGCTGATAGGGCTTGAAGCTGCCACTGAATTTCCAGGGGCTCATCACCTCGGCCAAAGTCTCTGGCGTCAACTGCGCATCCGGCTGTTTGCAAAGAGGGCACAGCACACGCACCAGCCGCTGCGCCAGCACCCCCAGCAACGTTGCATTCAACAAATAAGATGGCACACCCAGCTCCATCAACCGGCTCACAGCACTGGGTGCGTCATTGGTATGCAGGGTAGAAAACACCAGGTGCCCGGTCAGTGCGGCCTGCACAGCCATCTCTGCCGTGGCCGTATCGCGGATCTCACCGACCATGATGATGTCCGGGTCCTGCCGCATCAGTGCACGCAGGCCTTCGGTAAAACCAAAGTCCAGCAACGGCTGCACCTGGGTTTGATTGAAGGCGGGCTCAATCATTTCGATGGGGTCTTCCACCGTGCTGACGTTCACCTCCTCCGTGGCCACGCGCTTGAGGGTGGAGTACAGCGTGGTGGTCTTGCCTGAGCCCGTGGGGCCTGTCACCAAAATAATGCCGTGGGGGCGCTGCACCAACGCCTCCCAGCGCTGGGCATCGTGCGGCAAAAAGCCCAGTTGGTCCAACTGCTTGATGGTGTTGTCGGGATCAAAAATACGCATCACCATCTTTTCGCCAAAGGCCGTGGGCAAGGTGGACAGGCGCATTTCAATTTCTTCACCACGGGGGTTGCGCGTTTTGATACGGCCATCCAAAGGGCGCCGTTTTTCCACGACATCCATGCGCCCCAGCAGTTTGATGCGCGCAATCATGGCGTTGAGCACGCCCATGGGCATTCGGTAGACCGAGTGCAGCACACCATCGATGCGAAAGCGGATCACACCCTGCTCGCGCCGTGGCTCCAGATGGATGTCGCTGGCGCGCTGGTCAAAGGCGTATTGCCACAACCAATCGACCACACGAATCACACCAGTGTCGTTCGCATCCAGCTGCTTGTTGTTGCGCCCCAGCTCTACCAGTTGCTCAAAACTGGCCGCTGTCGATGTCCCGCCCGACTTTTGCGCTGAACGCACAGAATTTGCGAGTGCAAAAAATTCACTGGTGTAGCGCTGAATGTCCTGCGGATTGGCCAGCACGCAGCGCACGGTGCGGCGTGTCTGGCGCTCCACTTCGCCCACCCATTGCGTGATGAATGGCTCAGCAGTGGCCACCACAATGTCACTGCTGCTGACCTTTACCGGCAACACTTTATGGCGCTGTGCGTACTGAACGCTCATGGCATCGCCCACCCGAGCCACATCGACCTTGAGCGGATCAATGCGCAGGTAGGACAAGCCCGTGCACTCTGCAACAAAGGCGGTCAATGCTTCGATATCCAGCGTTACGCCATCCGCCAAACGGGTAACGCCCACGCTGGCCAGCCTGATCAGCGGGTGCTGAGTGCTGTGCGCGGTAGAGCAGCGTGCGCGAATGCGTGCACATTCCGCAGCATCAACAACGCCTTTCGCCTGCAGCCATTGCAGCACCTGCACCCAGTCCAGAGGGTGGTCGATCGAAGCCCCGGCAGGGGAAGAAAACGGTGCAGTGATTTCTGAAGACATAACAGGCAAAAAGGTCAACAAGGCCTGTGCATTGTGCCGCTTTGCCAAAACGCTGCGCGTGCGCTCAATCAGGCATAGGTGTCCACTTGGCTACCCAATGTGCTCAAAGTGCTGCGGCGCGCAGCCGTGGTCTCTTCATTGGCCTGCACTGCCTTGTTCTGTGCACCGTCTTTACTCTGGATTTGCTGCTGGTTTTGCTGCTGCTGCAAGGCCTGAATCTGCGACTGAATGGCTGCAATCTGGGCCTGCAGCATTTGCAGCATCTGGGTCTTCGCCTGCGCTTCCATGTCAGAGTCGCTCGTTGCCTTGAGCTTTTGCGTCAAGTCCTTGAGCTGGCCCTGCAACTGCGAGATCTGACCCGAAACATTAGGCTTGGAGGAACTGGCAGCGCCAGCGCTGCTGGAAACGGCAGGAATAGACATAAAAGTGCAGTGCGTTCATTGTCAGAATAAATGCCAGTGTATGCCTGCTTAATGCCGCGGGCCTGTATTAAGTACTGGGTGTAACTTCTACCTGCTTGAACACCTTGAGCCATTTACTGGCGGGCAAATCCCAGCGGGCCTGCACAGCCTCAGCCCGCGCCACCAGCTCATCGCGTGTCAGTGGTGTGGACACACGCTGAGCCAGCACAATCGTGTTGCCTTCGCGCGTGGGCTTGAAGGCCCAGACATGGCCTTCACCAAACGCTTGCATGATTTTTTCCAGACTGCGCTGGTAACTGGATGCCCGTCCAAACAGGTTCACGGTCATCGCGCCTTCCGGCGTGAGCATATTGCGGCAGTCGTTATAGAACTCCACGCTGTCCAGCACAGGCGCTGCAGCATTGTGGTCATACAGATCTACCTGCAAGGCATCAACCGCACCCTGCCAGCGGCTCTTGAGGATTTCCATGGATGCATCACCCAGCACGACCTCCAGCATGTCGTTATCAGGCGGCAGCTTGAACCAGTTGCGACAGATGTTGACCACCAGCGGATTGATCTCAATGGCGGTGGTGTGCATCTTGAGCTTCTTGTAGTGAAACTTGGTCAGCGCAGCGGCCCCCAGGCCAAGCTGCACGGCATGCCGCTCGGTCACACTTTCTGGCTCGACAAACAACAGCCATGCCATCATGCGCTGCACGTATTCCAGATCAATCTCAAACGGTGCTTTGAGCTTCATCGAGCCTTGCACCCATGGGGTCCCCAGGTGCAGATAGCGTGAGACACCGTCGTCCGAGACACTCACCTGAGGCATCTCTTCTTCGGTAAAAGCGCTGGAGTTTTTCTTGCGTGCAGCCACGATTTAATCTTCTTTCTTCAAAAGGCCTGCGGCCTGCATCACATCACGCCAGGCATTGAGCTTGCGCTCAAAGCTCCACCCGGCGTTGGCCGGGCTGGTCGAGGGAAGCTTGTAAGCCTGCAGACCCAGACCTTGCAGCGCGCTGGCGTGCTTGTAGCTTTCTGCGCCGTTGTGCGCAACAGCCTGCAGTTGCGGGCAATGTGCTCTCAACGCCTCAAAATTATTGACCTGCGGTGTGCGGATGGCACTGTCCAGGCTACCTTGACGCTCACAGCTGTCATAGACATCCCACAACCCCAGCCCACGTGCCAGCAGCCATTCGCACCGCGCCGCATAGTCGCTGTGCGCAGGCTGAGGGTGCTGCGGCCACAGTGTCGCCAAGATGGGCCACAGCTTGTTTTGCGGGTGTGCGTAGTACTGCTGCGCACGCAGCGAAGCTGTACCAGGAAAACTGCCCAAGATGATCAGGCGGGTGCGTGCATCAGCCACGGGCGGCAAGCCTTGCAAACGCAGTGATTCATCCAAGGTTGGCGCAGACATGGCTGGGCATTGTCCGTGCAAACCTGTGCCGCTTGCCGCAGGTGGAGTTTTAAGAACCATAGCTTCGCCCGCAGTACTGCTGCGCACTGGTACGTTAAAGCAATGGAAATGCTGGCAGCCCTCGCAATGCGGCGCGCGCATTGCGGCCCGTCGCTTGTGCCAGCTGCTCAGGGGCAATGCCACGCAAAACGGCGATTTCAGCGGCAATACGGGGCAACTGGGCAGGGCTGTTGCGGCCCTGCGCTTTACCAGCGGCGCGTGACTGTGCTGTGGTGTAGAGCCAATGGGGCTGAATGTCTGGCGCATCGGTTTCCACAACAATGCTCTCCAGGGGCAGCGTCGCAGCCAGTTCACGCAATTTGAGCGCGCGGTCATAGGTGACGGCACCGCCAAATCCCAATTTAAAGCCCAGATCTATGAATGCATGAGCCTGCTGCGCGCTGCCATTGAAGGCGTGGGCAATGCCCCCCACAACAGGCCATGCACGCAAGGTTTTCAGCAAACGATCACTGCTTTTGCGTACATGCAAGATCACGGGCAGCTTGAATTGACGCGCCAGCATGATTTGCTGCTCGTAGAACCAGATTTGCTGGTCCACATCTAAATCTGGCACAAAAAAATCCAGTCCGATCTCCCCCACCGCAACCAGATGCGGGTCGTCCTGAACTTCGAGCAATAACTCACGCAGCGCTGCGATGTCTGCTTCCTGCGCACGCGGGGTGTACAGGGGATGAATGCCCAGCGCGTAGCTGTCTCCATGGCGGTGCGCCAGCGCGATGACCTCACGCCAATGCGCCCGCTGCACAGCGGGAATGACGATGTGCCCCACACCAGCCTCACTGGCTGCCGCACGCACGGCATCGCGATCCGCATTGAATTCAGCGGCATCCAGATGGCAGTGGGTATCAATCCAGCAAGTCATGCGGTCCATCATGCCACCGACTGCGCATGAAATGACCAACGGTCTCAGCTCCTTTCAGCCAATCTCCCGCGCTTATGACGACACTCCTCCTACAAACAATTACTCACACTTAATCACAATTTGTAGAAATTTTTCACCCGGCTGCAAGGAGTTTCCTATGCCGCGCTTCAATTGGTCATGGTTACGAGCAAGTGGCGGTCAACGCCAAGCCGCAGAACTGGAAGGGCAACTGGCCGCCATTCAAAAATCGCATGCGGTAATTGAGTTCGACCTGCAGGGCAACATCCTCACAGCCAACCAGAATTTTCTGGACACCATGGGCTATGAGCTGGCAGAAATTCAGGGCCAGCACCACCGCATGTTTGTGGATGAAGAAACGGCAGCTTCTGCGCAATACGCAGATTTTTGGCAACGCCTCGGACAAGGCTCTCACGATGCAGGCCGCTACAAACGCATCACCCATGACGGCACTGAGGTGTGGCTGCAGGCCAGCTACAACCCCATATTCGACCGCCGCCACCGTCCCTGCAAAGTCGTGAAGTACGCCACCGACATTACAGAGCAGCAACGTCGCAACGCCGATGCACAAGGCCAGCTGGCAGCAATTTCCAAGGTTCAGGCCATCATTGAATTTGACCTTGAGGGCTACATCCTGGCTGCCAATGACTTGTTCCTCAATGCCATGGGCTACCGCATCGATGAAATTTTAGGCAAACACCACAGCATGTTCCTTTTGCCGCAAGAGCGGCAAACCGCCGCCTATGCACAGTTTTGGCAAGCGCTCAGCCGTGGCATCAACGATTCCGGGCAGTACCTGCGCATTGGCAAAAATGGCCGCCAAGTCTGGATTGAAGCCAGCTACAACCCCATCCTGGATGCAAACGGGCACCCTTTCAAGGTCGTGAAGTTCGCCACGGACATCACACGCCGCTTCACCGCAGCCCAGACCCTGCGCGTCACCGTGCAAGGGCTGACCGAAAGCGCAGAGCGCGCTGGCCACGCCAACCAGCTGGCACAAAACGCCTGCCGCGTGGCTGAAACCGGCGGCGATACCGTGCGCGAAGTCATTCACACCATGGAGAACATCTCCAGCAGCTCACGCAAGATCAGCGAAATTATTGGTGTGATGGACACTATTGCGTTTCAGACCAATATTTTGGCACTCAACGCCGCGGTTGAAGCGGCCCGCGCGGGCGAGCAAGGCCGGGGCTTTGCCGTGGTAGCTGGCGAGGTGCGCACGCTGGCACAAAACAGCGCATCGGCCGCCAAAGAAATCAAGCAGCTGATTCAGGCATCCGTCAATCAGGTCTCGCAAGGCGCTGAGCAGGTGCGCAAGGCGGGTACAACCATGGAAGACATTGTCAATTCATCCCACCAGGTGACGACCATCATGTCCGAGGTGGTGCAGTCTTCACTGACTCAGTCGGCCGAACTTCAAGCCGTCACCCAAGACCTGACCGCACAGGATGTTGCGGCTTCGCCTGCTGGCCAGCGCCACGCCACACACTCGCCGGGCCAGACACCTGCGCGTTCCATGCCTTCATTGCACAGTTCGCAGGCCGTTGCATAGCTGTTGAGCGACAAGCAGCGGGACTGTACGTGGCGTGTGCGGCAGCTGTCTCTAGTCCTCTATTTCTTCAAACACTGCGGCAGATATTTGCTTCAGTATCTTTATGACCGCTTTCATCGCCGGCGTGATGGGGCGATTGCGTGCAGTGGCCATGACAGAGCGCACCCGAAAGTCATTCCCCAGCACATGCTCCACGATGGCGCCAGAAGCTAGTTCTTTATAAATAGATAGCCGGGACACAATCGCCGCCGCACGCTGCGACGCAATAATTTCCTTGGTGATTTCGATGTCGTCGATTTCGTAAACCGTATTCAGAACAATCTGCTGCTTGGCCGCCCAGATATCGATCTGCCGGCGCAGTCCCTGTCCAGGACTTGGCAGCCGCAGCGCAACACCGGAGAGTTCAGGTCTAGCCTCTGAATCAAGCAGCAGCGGAAAATCAGGGTGTCTGGCAAGCACCACTCTGGCTGAACCCAGTTCATCTAGCAGCAGCTGCGAAGACATTCCTATATCGCTCAAAACTCCAATATCCACCTGCGCATGCAGTACCCACTCGTACACATAGCGTGAATTTCCGCTGATCAGTCGCAGCTGAATGCCTGGATATTCTTTCTGGATAGCATCTAAAAGACGCAAGCCAACGGCGTGCATGAAAGAGGGAGATAGAGCGAGATCCACAGGGCCTGAAGGTTCCCGGTCTTGATCTCCGACGGTGCTCAACGCCTCTTGCAGTTGAATCAGCGCTGGACGCAGCGTGCCATGTAGCCGCTCACCTGCCAGCGTAAGGCTGACACCTCTGCCATGGCGATAAAGCAAAGGAGCGCCACAGATTTCCTCTAGCTCCTTGATGTGCCTGCTGACTTGAGACTGAGGAATGCCCAGCACGCTCGCCGCGCTGGACAGGCCACCTGACTCGGCGACCATGAGAAATGTGTGCAAAATTTTAGTATTCATACGACGGGCAAGACAAGTCTGTACCAGCAATCAGCGGGCATGGGGCCCAACTCTTTCTAACGCTCAAGAGTGCAGTATCGGCTGCAGCAGCTTATCTGCAGCAGCACTTGCTGACAGACCGCTTGAACTTGCATTTGGCGGATAGCTGTCATCTATTTTTCAGGCTTCATTAAAAGAACTGGCCTTTGAATAATTGCCTCATCAACACACAAAAAGGTGAGGCAAGCCATGAGAGATTTTTCAGCTTTGCGCAGCAATGCTCTGCGATATGGCGCATGCATTGCATTGCTTGCACCTGCACTTTCCTCGTGGAGCCCTGCGGCAGCCCAAGAGCCCAGCAAACCCATTCGCCTGCTTGTGCCATTTGCTCCCGGCGGGGCGCAAGACATCATTGGGCGCTACTTGTCAGCACAGCTAGCGGGGCGACTATCTGGCCCCATGATCATCGAAAACAAAAGTGGCGCTGGCGGTGTGATCGCCGCTGAAACCGTGGCCCGAGCGCCAGCCGACGGGAGCACCTTGCTACTGGCAACCGGTGGAGCCATATCGATTGCCCCGCATCTGATGGCAAAGATGAGCTACAAGCCGCAACAGGATTTGGTGCCAGTTGCTTTGGTAGCCGATACACCCATGGCTATTGCAGTGCGTACGCAAAGCACTTTCAAATCGCTGCCCGAGCTGCTCGCAACAGCCAAAGCCCAGCCTGGCAAGTTGACCTATGCCTCCACGGGCACAGGAACCGTTTCTCATTTAACGGGAGAGTTGCTCGCTCAGGGCTCAAAGACGCAGCTCACGCATGTTCCTTACCGCGGCGCGGCCCCGGCCTTGATCGACCTGATCAGTGGCAATGTCGACGCCATCGTGACCAGCGCCGCATCACTTGAACCCATGGTTGCCAATGGCAAAGCGCGTGTACTTGGCACTTTTACCAAAGTGCCGTTGAGCAGCCTGCCCAGCACCCCCACCGTACAAGAAGCCACGGGGCTTTCAGATCTCTCAGTTCCTGTCTGGGTCGGTGTCATGGCTCCGTCCAGAACGCCGCCTTCCGTCGTGAAACATTTGACGGATGAAATTTTGAAAGTCTGCGTACAGGCCAGCACCAAAAAACGCTTGCAAGAAGCTGGTGCGGAAGTCGTTTGCGCGGGAAGCCAGGAGCTGGCCCAGCTTATCCACGAAGACACCCAGCGCTGGGCTGGTGTGGTCAAACAGGGCAACCTCAAGAGTCAATGATGCAGCGTATGAAAGTAGGAATTATTGGAACCGGCGGCATCGCACTGGCCTGCGCCGCTTGGATATCTCAGCGCCACCATGACGTCTCGGTGTGGTCACCGCGTGGCGGAGGCGCTGAAGCGCTTCGCACCACACCGTTAACCAGCTCAGGAGTTCTGCAGGCCAGTGTCAAAGTTCATGTAGCGGACAGCCCGGGCGAGCTTGCGCGCGACGCCGACGTCTTGCTGATTGCAGTCCCCGTCAATTGGCACAAAACGGTCATGGATGCGCTGATCCCTCACCTGAGGGCCGGTCAGTTGGTCGTCGTTAGCTCGATGGGCTCTCTGTCAGCGCTTTACCTTTATGAATCAGCCCTGGAACATGGCATTGCCATCGCTGTTGCCAGCTTTGGCACGACGGTACTCACGGCCAGGCGACATGACGCCACGCATGTCAAAGTCATGACGCGGCGCACATCGCTGGGCGTTTCGTGCCTGCCTCGCTCTAGCCAGAATGCAGCATCAGCTACCTGTGAAGCACTTTTTGGCTCCGGCTTTACGATGGATGAGAACGCGCTGGCAACTGCACTGACCAACATTAACCCCGTTGCCCATGGCCCTTTGGCTTTGTTTAACTGGACCCGCATTGAGCGAGGCGAAAACTGGCCGCAATACCACTTCATGACACCCCGTGTAGCGGCAGTGATTGAGCAGCTGGACAATGAGCGCCGCGCCGTTGCCAATGCCTTTGGCCTGCAGGTGCGCACGATTGAAAAACACTTTGCCCAATCGTTCAACACAGAGTCAGAACAGCTAGCGGATATCGCCGCAGAGTTGCACCACATGCGTGGTGGCCCTCCAGGCCCTACAGATACTCAGACCCGTTTTTTATCTGAAGACGTGCCTTACGGCCTCGTTTTCACGCTGGCCCTGAGCCATGTGGCACAAATTCCAACTCCGGCCACAGAGGCGACTGCCGCAATGGCAGGCCTTATCACCGGCGAAGATTTCACGGCCATCAACAACCTCGTATTTCCCCTGCGTTTGCCAGCAGAGTCCGTCAGCGGTCTGCTCGCACGCGTCAATGCCAGCAGATAAACCCACCGGGCTGCACCGCACAAGGCCCGGGGCCCAAAGCCACACCCCAAGCCATTCTTGTGTGCTACGCACACACCACCACGTTGTGAATGAACACCCCATGAGCACCCACAAGTTTCAAGCCATCTCATCGAGCAATGCCCCGGCTGCAATCGGCCCTTATTCACAAGCCATCGCAGCAGGTGGTTTTCTGTTTGTCTCTGGGCAACTGCCTTTGAGCGCCGACGGCACAACCATGCCTGATGACATTGGTGCACAAGCGCAAGCTTCGCTGAGCAACATCGCAGCTATTGCCCAAAGTGCTGGCTGCACGTTGAAAGACGTCGTTAAACTTACCGTCTACATGGCAGACCTCAGTGGTTTCGCCACAGTCAATGATGTGATGGCTGCCACCTTCACTGCCCCTTACCCTGCTCGTGCCACCGTTGAAGTTGCCGCTTTACCCAAAGCAGCAGGTATCGAAATCGAGGCAGTTTTAGCCCTCCCAGTCTGCCTAGGATAACCATGCATCACTCTAATTCCTGGACCTCTGCCGCTGTTAAGCGCATCTCTCGTGACTTTCATCGCTCAGCCGATACGCACATGATTCCGCTGGAGTTGCCGGGCTTTGAAGACATTCCGATGTACATCAAAGACGAGTCCACCCACCCCAC
>ENA-OBLH01000434-OBLH01000434.1-metagenomes-genome-assembly--contig:-NODE-434-length-14120-cov-9.91497_pt1 | contig 14120 bp, 17 predicted proteins | sample MGYA00153382_OBLH01 | MGnify analysis MGYA00153382 | reverse complement strand
TTTAGATAAATAAAAATACGCGATCGCTTCTGAGAGGATATTACCCTCGTCTATACAGCACTTTCACCTGTTATGAGGTACGCTCCAACGGCTGAAAGTCCTGCTGTAATCTGACTAAATTTTTAAAAGCGTACCTCTTGATAGCCGGAAGTGCTGTAATGCCGTGGAAAATATTCTCATAAAGTTTGGTAGCGAATATATAATTAATTTTGCTTAGGTACTTACCTCCTATTTCAGCCTTAGCGTAAGTTTCTGTACGGTTGCTCATTTCACCCCTTTAACAGCACCGCAGTGCACTTTTGCTTGAGTTCAGCCGGAATTCTAATCGGACGGCGAGTAGCTAAGTTGATAAAAAGCACAGTTTGTTTAGCTTGAGCAACCAAATGTTCACCATTAAATATTTCGCCCGCCAAGAAAAACTGGACATGACCTATTTTCTCAATCCACATTTTCCCGAGCGCTTGATCGTGAATTGTTAATTGATTCTTGTAATCAATGTTGGTTTTGATAAGGACTGGAGCAATGCCAGTCCTTATCAAGTCTGACATTGGCATGTAGTATTGTATTAACATTGCCAGCCGTAGATCTTCTAGCCACCGGATATAGACAATATTACTGACAATACCCGCAAAATCAATGTCGTAAGTGCGAATTGGGATGACTAGCTCAACAAACATCGATCTGTTGGGGGATGACATCGCTTGTGAAATATCAGGTGCAATCATTGGTTGTGTTAAATATTATTTCCTTTTGCAACTATTAGACTGCGCTACTCTCGAACGTTAAGATGTTCTGCAGTATGAATAGAGCCATTATCTTGAACAATAACGGTAATTTTACCAGATGTGCCCAGTGTCATCGCCGCTTTATCAGCGATCCAATTCATCACCTTAATTTTTTTAATTATTCATCATTTTTGTTACTCACGACATTGAAATTGTCAGCATTGATCTAAATTCAACAGTTCATGGGCATAAAATTAGCTTGCCAATGTGTTCTCTTTTCTCCATTTCCTCATGAGCTAAACACACTTCGTTAAGCGGAAATGTTCTAGCAACGGGTAATCTGTAAGAGCCTTTAGCAAGGGCTTCTAAAATGTGCTGATACGCTCCTTGTTGAATGTCTAGACTTGCTTGGGTCAGATCATTCAGCACCCAGCCGCGAATTGCGGCACGTTTTATGATTAAGGGAGTCACGTCCACTATGTCTGGCCTACCTAAAAGCCCGTATATCCAGATAGTTCCTTCTTTAGCCAATAATCTGATTTCCTCATTGAGAAAAGCTCCAGATGCAACGGGGTCGAAAATCACATCAACGCCCTTGCCAGTGATTTTCTTAATTTCCTTCGACCAGTCTGGATTGACAGTGGTAACAATATGATCGTAATGAGCCTCCGACATGGCACGAAGCTTTTCCAACTTCCGAAAACTACTGGTGACCCCAATTGTTGTTCCACCATGGTGTCTAATGATTTGTGATGCAGCAATTGCTACACTGCTACTTGCTGCAGGCAGCAGGACAATTTGTTCGGGCTGAAGAGATTGTTTCCAGATAAGGCATCCCCATGCTGTGAGATATGGTAACCAAATTGCACCTATTATCTCATCTGAAATAGCATCGGGAACGGGAATAGTTTTATCCGAAGTTGTAAGATAGTGTGATTGATAAGTGCCCTCACTTCGTCGCGTACTTCGAGGAGCATCAGGACTCAGAATGACTCGCTGACCGACAAAGCGATCAGTAACAGCTTCACCAATAGCTTGAATGTAACCACCTCCTTCTAGACCTGGCGTAAAAGGTGGTCTTCCTGATACTAGCTTGTACTCACCCCGCCTTGCCATTAAATCAGCATGGTTCATACCGATGCTGGTCAATTTAATCACAACTTGGTCGCGGCCTGGGGTAAAAATTGAGTCGGGCAGCTCAACTACCTGAAGTTGTTCTACGCCGCCAAAGTCCTTAACTACTATTTTGTACATGATCTGATTTTGAATTGATATGGAAACCATAATCATTTAGAGTTTTCCAGTTAGCATATCCCTAACTAATGTCAAATCACCACGAAAGCTGAAAAATGGATAAGTGAAGGTAGCTGGTATATTTTTCTCGAAAAAGAAATGTCCGACCCAAGCAAATCCATAGGCGAAAAGCAAAGTAGCCGGTAAATACACCCAGTTAGCTGTTACCAACACAATAGCAAAAGTGAGCGAGCCAGAAAAAAATCCTGTTAAGTGCAAGGAGCGGCAGGTTGGATTTTTATGTTGCGATAAGTAGAAGGAGTAGAATTCAGAAAAGGTTTCAAATTTCTGTGTATTCATTGAACAATATATGACAAATTAAAATGGGATTAAGGATGAGAATATTAGTCGATCAAAACATCCTGGAGGTTCGTAAGACTTTGTCCAAGAGACACTCTTTTTTGAACTTCTTCCGTGTCTTTGGCATAAGTGCCAAAGACACGATCCAATACCGATGTCAGCAACCCAAAATTCACATTGTAACGCGCATGATGAAGCGCATGTCCAGTACTACTTGCTGGTAATTTGTCGAGACCAAAAGGTAAATACCTTTGAATGGAATATGTATATTCCGTGTTGGCATGAGCGATGGCACTAGATATGTAATAGTAAGTGAAATATGCAGCTATACCTAAGGGGCAGATAGAGATATGCCAAGATAAAATAGTTGGTACAAGAAACCAGCTAAAAGTGTAGAAAAATAGCTTTTCAACGAGGGAGAAAGAGGTTGCGGTAAGTGGCTGATTTACCTCAGACAAATGATGCGATTCGTGTATTTTCCAAAGAGTCGGACTTTGGTGCATCCAACGATGGGTCCAGTAGAACCACACCTCTATCCAAACAAAAAATACTACGAAGGTTGTTGCAATATTACTGAGCGAACTAGGTTCAAGCCTAATCAGGTCAAAATTCACAAGTACAGCCAAAATAAAAGTATCGGTAAGAACAACCCATGCGGCCTTTAACTCCCTAGATGTTTGCTCTTGAAATATATCAATTTTAAAGATTTGCAATTTCTTAAAAAACGACATCTGATTGAAGAATGTGAATGCTCCAATAATTGCTATTTTACCTAGTCCCAGCCACAACAGCAAGGCAGCAAGCTCGGGTGTAAAGTTATCTATCAAAATTCCTTTTTCCTCGAAATTGTAGATTTAAACGGTTTCAGAGAAAGCATCTGATGGCTCTATTGCTCGATCGAAAGGATTGAAAGTGCTATCAACACCAGCTGAGTATTCAGATCCCATATTGCGGTAAGCCGAGAAAAAATATGGCTCAACTGGTGCATTGGTTTGCTCGTAAATCCCTTGTTCCTTAAGCAAATTGTGAATTTTATATAGACGATAGCACGGTACTCCAGGATAGAGGTGGTGCTCAAGATGATAATTGGATCCAAAATAAAGAGCCGTCATGAGAGGAGATGTCCGACTCCAAGCATTACGAAACAGATCTTCGCTTGTACCAGCATGATCGATATAGATCTGACATGCATTGATAAAAAAAGTGACGACAAACGGTAATGCTATAGAAAACAAACCCGTCAGAGGGTCGTACATTGTGACCCCAACATAGATACCAAACCAAAATAGAGAAAAAGCAAAGTTCACCCAACAAAGAACTCGTACAGTTGATAGCTTGAAGGGAAGCTGACAAGCAAAGGGCCATGTATGACCCAATGCCATTTTTAAGGCTGTTCTAAAATACAGAAAGTTATAAATCGCTCTGGAAAAGAGAAGCCTTTGCCACCATGTTTTTAAATGACTAACTGGCTGAATGTCTGGATCTGAAGCTTGATTAGTAAATCGATGGTGATTCCAATGGTGGATAGCAAATCCCATCTCAAAATATGTAAATACGGAAGAGGCGAAGAAAATACCTGTGAGTGTACTTAGCATTTTGTTGCGGTGCAGTGAAAGGTGCAAGCCTTCATGACCAACAAGTCCAAGTAGCTGAAAGCCATAAGCAGCAGAGATGGTCAATGGCATCATCAGTAATAATTTTATCAACATGGGTAAGCTCGATGTCGCCACTAATCGACTTAACAATCCTGAAACAAAACATAAAATAAGTGCGTACGAAATGAAAGCAATACTGCCCATTATCGAAGGCTTATACCACTCGACAGGTATAGATGGTCTTTTGATGGTCTGTATCACTTTAAGTTAACTCCTTATCCTAAAACCAAGAAAATCGTATTTAAAAAAATTAGCCCACTTTAGCTAACTCCACAAGCTCCTCATGCATTTTCCTTTCGCCATATTTCTTGCTGTTCCACAGCTTCACCAACTCTTGACGGCTCGTGCCTACAGCCTTTAGTAGCGGGAAAAGACCTCGCTGAAGAAATTGTTGTGAACTAATTCCAACGCCATTGACTCCCAATCGTTGGTCATACTCTGGAATCAATCCGACCCCTGGCATTTGAAAGTGAGAAACCACATGAGCCAAATCAGACAGGGATCCCTCACGATCGTCCTCCACATTCAGTTGCAGAACTTTGATATAAAAGCCCATATGAGCGGCTTCATCCCTACTGATGTAAAAGTAGATTTTCTCTAAAACCTCGTCACCCTCTTGTTTAGCCATCTCTAGGCGAGCCCGGTAGATCAGAAAAGTTGCTGACTCTTGCAAGGCACCATAACAAGTCATTTGGCGCGATGTATGAAATGGTAAGTTCCAGACCTTGGCAAAAACCTTTTGCTCAAAATCGGCATACTGTGCCTCCGTTCGCAAACCCGAACGAACAAGGTATTCACGGAAGGTAAGTCCATGCTTGGATTCCTCATAGCCCCAGTTCGCTTCAAACCAAGCCAACCCAAAATTAGAACGTGTCAGATTAAGCCCTTGAGCTGTATAGTCTGGAACATACAACTCAACACCACAAAAAGTCTCAGCACAAATAGCCTTTTCTTCTGTGTTTTTAGAAGGATCCAGCTTGTCCCAAGGAATATCATTGAATGGGTGCCAGCGCCGTTTGCGCTCTGCAATATCAAAGAACTCCATGTAGGCACGATAGATTTTTTCTTGACTATTTAATGAAGTACTCATTTGATCCTCCTTGTTAATGTTTGCAATAGAACGATGTCGCAATTGAAAATCAAGGTTGCTATTTGCCACAACATTGACACTTGAATATGTCAATGTTGTGGCTTTGCATTGCGACGAATTAAATCAACAAATCCCTTGATGCTTTCGATTTGAGCAAGCTCATCATCTGCAAATTGAACCCCTAGCTTTTCTTCGACATACCCTGCCATTTCCAGAGAAACGAGCGAACTAATCCCAAACTCGCTAAGCGTACTGTCAATTGTCAAATCTTTTGCAGCCACTTGCTCTTCGGGTGCAGCGAATGATAAAGCCTCCTTGATCAAGGTTAAAATATCATCATTTGTCATTATTCTTCTCTCCAGCTTTTGAAATCTAATTATTTACAGATGCACACTTCATCGTACATGAAAAGGGAGGAGTTTGATATCAATCGATGCGACGTAGCACGATCTGTACCAAGGATTGGAAGCCCTGCTCGAAAGCCCACACACAACCGCTCAGGTATCTTTCATATTCATCGAACTTAGCATCTCCCCAGTGTTCTCGAATAAACACCTCGTTGAACCGAAGACGCTTCAACCATTCCTGAGTTGTCTTCGCATAATGTTCACGACGGGTCTTCACTTCCATTACTTCCCAGTAAGGGTTGACCGAAGCCACAATTGTCTCCAGTCGGGGCGTAATTGCTCCAGGAAAAATAGTGGATGTCACCCAACTAATCTCTTGAATATCCTGTCGCTTGCGAGGCACCCGAAAACCAATTACGCTTTGAACCGCAAATAAAGCTCCAGGTGTAGTCCATTCCCAAGCTCGACGAAAGTAGTCTCGGTAAGCCGATACATGCTCGCCGATGCGGGCCTGCTCTGGTGTTGCAATGTGCTCGAACATACCAATGCTGACTACCCCATCGAACTTTTGACTGGGTTGGTAATCCTTGTATGAGATACATTCAACAGCTAATCCAGGAATTGCCTTAGCCTGAATTTCGGAGAATTGAGCAAGAGAGAGTGTGATACCAGTTACATCTTTCACTCCCATATCTTGTGAGAAGAATTTCAATGTCCCACCCCAGCCACAGCCAATATCCAGAAGCCTTTTATTAGGAGTAGCTTGTACAGCATCGTGGAACCACTTGAGTTTGTTTAACTGAGCAACCTCAAGATCTTCGGTGTCCTCAAAAAGTGCGCAAGTATAAATCATGCGCTTATCTAGCCACAATCGAAAAAAATCGTTTGAGACATCATATGAAACTGCTATTTCCGCTTGAATGGACAATGTAAGGTGCTCCTTCTTTACAAGGTGATTTAGTTCTTCAAAATCATATCCTAGATCATGTATAAATCCTTAGTAGGCTAGAGCGGAAGTTAAGGTAACATTTTCTACGAGTTACTAACTTCAATCAAAAATTAAAATCAAATGCTATCTGAATCTCCATCTCAGCCTACTATATCATGTGTAAATCTTTTTCACGTAAATTATGAAAAAAGATCTTTCTTGCCTATACTATTGCAGCGAATTGGAGTTCTAATTCTCCTGTCGGGTTGCACTCCATTTGGCAAGAACATTTAAGCTTCCATCTACAAACCCGCTGCGACAAGCATTGCGCTGAATTTTCCCGCTGGATGTTTTTGGTATACTGCCAGGTTTGAGCAACAGAATCACATGAGTTTGAATATCATGCTGCTCTGATACAGCATATCTGATGGCCTTGGTCACCTCTTCGGGGTTGATAGTTCGAATATGATTTCTATCTACCTCATGAGCGATCACTAGCATTTCTTGATGAGAAGCTTCTATGGAGAATGCTGCCCCAGATCCATGTTGCAGAGCCAGATGAGACCCCTCTACTGTTTGTTCAATATCATGGGGATAATGATTTCTTCCTGAAATTATTATTAGATCTTTGAGGCGTCCTGTGACAAAAAGTTCCCCCTCCCACAAAAATCCCAAGTCTCCAGTCCGCATAAATGGCCCAACCCCATCGACCAAGTATGCACCAAAGGTCTGCTGCGTCAGTTCTGGTTGATTCCAGTACCCTAGCGCAACACTTGCGCCAGATACCCAAATCTCCCCTATCTGCCTAGAAGAGAGGGCAGTGCAAGATTCAGGATTAACGATCAAGACTTTCTGCTCGCACGCAGGTTTACCACAGCTGACCACCTCTCTAATACCATCTTGGTCATGGGTGATATCCACTACTACCTGATTTCTCTCAAGTTCAGTTCCCCTAACTCGACAAACAACAGGTGGATCTTTCTTGCTTCCCCCTGTGATAAATAGAGTAGCCTCTGCCATGCCATAGCAGGAATAAAATGCCTCTCGACGAAAGCCACAGGGTGCAAAGGTGTTGGCAAAACGGTCTAGTGTTCTAGCTCGAATTGGTTCTGCCCCAGTGAAGGCAACATCCCATCTGCTTAAATCAAGACCTGCTCGCTGTTCAGGCGTGATTTTGCGAACACAATAATCGTAGGCAAAGTCTGGGCCACCACTGGTAGTAGCCTTATATCGAGAGATCGCATCCAGCCAACGAATAGGTTTTTTGATAAAGGACATAGGTGACATTAATGTGACAGATCCACCACAGTACATAGATTGGAGTATACCTCCAATCAACCCCATGTCATGATAGGGAGGAAGCCAGATTATGCCATGACTGTCATGACTATTTCCAAAAAATTCCTGAATCTGAGATAGATTGTGTAGCAAATTTCCATGACTAACCATCACACCTTTTGGCGTGCCGCTAGAACCCGATGTGTACTGGAGAAATGCTACTGTATCCTTACTGATTTGTGGCTGCCACCATTCTTCTGATCGATACTGATCGAGCACATCAGTGGCGATCCATCTCATAGAACCTAAATTTGGAGTAATCTCAGATTGCCGATCCATACTGGTAAGTATAGATGTGGTAGTAAGTGCAATTTTTGCTTGTGATGACGCGGCAATAGATTGTAGTCGTTGTGTCTGCTTGCCAAGAGTAGGTGGGTAGGAGGGAACGGCCAAGACCCCAGCATACAAACACCCAAAGAAAGATATGATGTACTCCAAACCTGGTTGATATAAAAGCAACGCCCGCTCACCCTTTGCGCCCAATGATTGAAGGGACGCTGCAACTGTTCTGACGCGCTTTTCCAAGTCTTGATAGTTTATGCTAATCTCTTTACGCTCTCCGTCCAGCAAAAAGGTATAGGCGATTTGAAGGGGCTGATGAACGGCTCTGTAATGTAATAAGTCCACTAGGGTTCCCACATCTAACTCATGATTTTGTTCATTGACCATGGTATCGATTCTCCCAACTTGCTGATGAATAAGCAGATCATCTATATCGCTGATGTATAGTAGCATAGTAATTTATAAGTAACTTGTGTTTGTGTATACATTAAGTGAAGGCTCATGTTCAACAAATGGATAATCCCTTGATAAAGCAGCAAGAATACTATAGAAAACTAATTGAATTAGAAGATTTAATTAACAATCAGGAAATGGTGAATCAACAGTTAAATTTGTCAAGAATTTACACAATTAATATCCAAATCAAAAAATTGTGTTAATTTGGGATGGAGCTAATTATCATAAATATGGTAAATTTAGAGAGTATTTAACAGAAGTTAATCAAGATAAGTTGCCAGAAGAGTTAGAGGCTGTTTGAAAAGGGGGGCATAAGGTAAAAAAGCTTTCAGGGGATAAGCTGAAGATACTTAGTCACAGCAACCCTGAAAGAGATATGAGTAAAGCATACTCCAGTAACTTGACCCAATGGCAGTGGGAATTAATAGAGCCACTAATTCCACCAGCCAAATCAGGTGGTCGCAACAGAGAAGTAGAAATATGGTCGGTGCTAAATGCGATCTTCTATCTGTTGACACAAGGCTGCACATGGAGAAACTTGCCAGGGGACTTTCCGGCATGGCAGACAGTGTATACCTACTTTCGGAACTGGCGCAAAGATGGAACATGGGTAGCAATTCATGAAAAATTACGGGATTGGGTCAGGAGTCAACAGGAGCGAAAACCAGATCCGAGCGAGGCAATCATCGATAGTCAAAGCGTGAAAACAGCGGCACTGCTCAATCAGTCAGTTGGTTATGATGCTGGTAAGAAAATTAAAGGCCGTAAACGCTTCTTGACGGTGGATACATTGGGATTAGTCTTGTCTGTCTTCGTCACCGCAGCAAGCCAAACCGAGCGAGAGGGTGGCAAAGTTGTCCTCCAGCGACTAAAAGATAAAGGTAATTGCTCAACTCAGAACCTGAGTTCGATGAGGCATAGCCTCATCATCAAATCAAGTCTCTGACTGTGTTTAAGCGTAACTACTCAGGCTTAAAAAATTAGGAAGATTTTGGATAAGCAGTAGTTATGGCTGTAGAGTCGGATGAGATATCGAACAGACAACAGAGCATTGAAACAGGCACCCCAAAAACTAACCATCAGCAAAGACGAGATTCTTGCCTGCTATGCCCAAGGGGAAGAAGCAGTGATTGTGTTGGTGGAAAGTTTAGTGGCACGGATTAATGCACTAGAAAAGCGGATCGAAGTATTAGAAAATCAGAAAAGTAAAGACAGTAAAAATAGTAGCAAACCACCATCGGGAGATGGATTTGCGAAACGAACAAAAAGCCTTCGGACTAAAAGTGGACGTAAAAGTGGTGGACAAAAAAATCATCCTGGCAGCACATTAGAATGGTGTGAAGAAGTAGATGAAGTATTTGTCTATCCAGTTGTAGGGTGCAAAAGTTGCGGTGCATCACTGGAAAATGTAGAAGTATTGAATTTGAGATGCAGCCAAGTTCACGAGCTACCGCCCATCAAATTGGTGGTACACGAACACCAAGCAGAAGAGAAGTGTTGCCCAAAATGCGGCGTACTCAATCAAGGAAAATTACCAGCGTTTGTCAATAGTTTGGTGCAATATGGACCAGGACTAAAAGGATTGATGGTGTATTTGATGGAAGGACAATTACTGCCCTCAGAACGTGCCAGAGAACTATTGAAAGAAGTGATTGGTTGTGAGATTTCGGAAGCAACGCTTTACAACACCAGACTGCGATGCTATGAAGAATTGGCAGCAGTAGAAGCGTATATAAAATCAGGCATTCAAGTTGCACCAGTAGTCCATTTCGATGAAACAGGGTTGCGAGTAAAAAGTAAGTTGATGTGGCTACATGTGGCTTGTAATGGATGGTTAACCGCCTACTTTATCGATCTAAAACGAGGTCAATTGGCGATGGATGCAATTGACATCCTACCTAATTTTGAAGGAGTTAGCGTTCATGATGGGTTAGCTAGTTATGGTAAATATGACAGTACCCATGCTCTTTGCAATGCTCATCATTTGCGGGAATTAAGATTCGTTGTCGAACGCTACGAGCAAGACTGGGCAAGTGACATGATGACATTGCTGGTGGAAATTAAAACGAATATCGCAATTGCCCAAGCCGCCGAAGAGACGAGCTTAACTCCGACCCAAATAGCTGATTTTGAACGACGCTATCGGGAAATAATTGAAGCCGGATTAATTGCAAATCCATTCCTACCTATCGATCCAGATTTGCCAACACGCAAAGGTCGCCGAAAACAGACTCCACCTAAAAATTTATTAGACCGCCTTCAACTACACCAATCTGCGGTTTTATTATTCATGTACGATTGGAGAGTTCCCTTTGATAATAATCAAGCGGAGCGGGATCTACGCATGATGAAATTGAAGCAGAAGATTTCTGGTACTTTCCGCTCAATGGAAGGTGCCCAACAGTTTTGTCGAATTCGCGGTTATATCTCGACTCTTCGTAAACAGGGCATCCAAGTTCTCGATGCGCTCAGACTCGTTTTGATGGAAACTCCACTTTTTCCTAGTCTTCAGCCTGAGTAGTTACCTTTAATGAGGGCTTCACGGTCAATCCCCCGCGAGATCGCGCCCTATTTGCCGTCTGTCTCTACACCGCCTGTCGGATCTCCGAAGCCGTCACCCTCAACAAACGTGATGTCATCGACTCCAAAGGCAACGTCCGACCCGAAATTATCATCCGCAAAGGCAACACCAAAGGTAAACTCGCCACCCGCACCATCCCCGTCATCGCCGATCTCAGATCTAAACTCGCCGCCTATACCCCCAGAAAGAACTCCATTTACCTGTTCCCTGGCAACGAAATCAACAGCCGCGCCGCTACCCACCTCCACCGCGATTCGGGCATCTGGCTACTGCGTGAAGCTTGCAAACGGGTCGGGTTAGAAGGAGTCAGCACCCACAGTTTCCGCCGTACCGCCTTAACCCAAATGAGCAATGCGGGGATTCCCTTACGGGTAATCCAAGAAATATCGGGACATCGTACCTTAGACGAACTATATAAATACCTGGAAGTCAAGCCAGAACAGGTGTTGGGGGCGGTGGCATCCCTATCGATGCTGGCTCCAATCGAGCCGACTCACCCACATCAAACCCACGCACCATCAAGTTTTGATGCCCCAGACTTCGATAAATCGGAGTATCCCGAAGCTAATCAGCCATCCACCGCTCTAAATCCCCCACATGCTTAAAATCTAACAACGCTTCAGCTAATGCTTCCACCCGTTCGATACTCAAGCCGCTCACTCGTGCTAAGAGTTCGGGGGAAAGATTGCCGACTTTCTTAGTTAGCAGTCTGATCGTCAACGCTCGTTCTCCTTCGACGATTCCCTCTTCCTTCCAACTAGTAGTAATTTCCATCACTTCCTCCCGCTCTTTAGGTAATTGTATTTTATCAACTTCGACCTGGAACTGTTCTTTTTCGACTGGATTCAGCCGCAGGTAATTATCGATGAAGCCCGATAGCTGAAAGGTTCTCGCTTTATCTAACTTGAGATTGGCAATCATCCGCAAACATTCAACCTTCACCCTGGGGCGGTCGGCTGGGTCGATCTTCATCTTGGACATTAATGCCGCCGCGACTGGATTGCGTTGGGTTAAGAATGTTCTCCAGTCGAGTTGGTTGAGTTGGATGGTTACGAAGTTAAAATCCATCACATTGAAGCCAGGGACTCGCACTTGATAAGAATTCTTTTCTGGTCGATATGGCTTATCGAAGGAGAATAAAGCAATCGGGTAAACGGGTTGGAGGTATTTGCGATGCAGTTGGGCGAAGTAGAAAAACAGCCGCCGCTGGAAGTCGGGTTCGCTGCTCGATTGGTGTTCGCAGTTAACCACCACCGATACCCGACTGCTAACTGGCGCGTTGGGACGACCCAAGAGATTGACGCGGATAATTACGTCCATCGCTTTGCGCTCTCTAGCATCAATGTCGGTGAAGTATTCTAGCGGCAGAATTTCTAAGCTAGATGGATCGATGGCTGCAAAGAATTCAGGGGTGAATAGTTCTAGAAATTCTAGAAAGAAGGTAGTTAATAGTTGCTTGAATAATTGGTCGTGATCGATGCTTTCCGGCTTAGATTTACTTTTACTCATGTCGGGCAATTTCGGTTTCTAATTCTTGGATTAGTTGATTGCATTTTGTCCAATCTCTACTTGGTTTAGATATTTCTTTATATCGTTCGATGATTGCGGTCAGTTGTGATATTCTATTATTATCACTATTGTTATTTTTAGCTAATTCTAAATCGCCAGATCGGAATCGCTCGACTATTTCTTCGACCTGCTGCTTGACATCGATGGGGATGCGGATGGTCATCGTTTGGTAGGGGGCTTTGTGACCTCTACCGCCAACGGGTTTAGACATATTATTAAACTCGTTACTAGTTTATATCTATGATTATAGCAAACTAGTGACAAGTTTAGTTAATAAGATCTGACAATCCTGTTACTAGTTTAAATAAATCTGTAACAGGTTTATTTTTAATCGATGAGGAGCGAGATTGCAGCCATACCAAAGTAAACAATACAAGCAATTAACTAGCCTAATATCAAATAAGTATCAAACTAGTGACAAGTTTAATAGCCTAATCCAATCAAAGTTGTTACATTTTTAAAATAAACGAATTAAATCTGTTACAGGTTTGCTTTGAGTTCATAGAGACATGCCGCGATTGCGATTTCGCTGGCTATTTTGCGCCCGAATGTTAACCCGACATTGGCTATTATCGCGACTCTATAGTGAGCATTTGTAACCCGCTTTGTACTATATAATCTGAGTCTGATAAGTCGCACTTTGAGGACTCAAAGTGTCTGATTGTTGCACCAGGTGAAATTTATCGCTCACGATCTTGATTGGATTTTCTTCCTTTGGTTGTCTTTTTAGGCGTAATTTTAGGTGTATTTGTTACAGGCCGATCAACTATTTCTGGCATGGGCTGAGATTCGATCGTCTTTGGCTCAACTATTTGCTCAACTATTTGCTCAATTATTTCTGGTTCTGGTATTGGCTCCACATCGAATATTACTTTTTCTGGATTTTCTAACTCATCAATAATTATCTTAATTTGTTCGGATATCGATGGCGTGACTACTCCGCTAATCATTTCGAGTCTATTTCTATTATGTCTAATTTCTAGGCTTTTATTTTCTTTCGTGTCAATCAGACGGTAGTGTGTATAGACTGAGATTGAACGATCTTCACGCCTGATAATAATATGTTGGTGTTGTGTTGAATCTGCTGAAATTTCCTGAGTTTCATCTTTATGTAAGATGTTTAATGGAATAGGTATTTTTTTATCTATCCATCTTACTAGGTTATCAGCCAGACTGTTACTAATAATTTCTCTTCCTCTTTCTCTAATTGTTGCAAGTCTACTATCGTTTAATTCCAAGCCGCACCAGTCGCTAAAGCTCGGAATCTCCCGCCGTTCTAGATCGGTCAGCTCCAATCTCTTAATTTCTCCTGCATCAAATCTATGGTGTTGATCGCTAACCATTGTAATTAAATTATCAATCGAATATTGATCGTCCTTTGGTTGTACAGTGTTAATCCATTGATCATCTACAAATTTAAAACTACTAATACGAGTGCATTGTCGTTGATGTCCATCGATATATATGCTAATTTGGTCGGGCTGAATTTTATAGAATACTAATTTAATATCTTCTGGGTGAAATATGCGTTGTCCCCACTTTTCTAATAGTTCATC
>ENA-OBLH01000433-OBLH01000433.1-metagenomes-genome-assembly--contig:-NODE-433-length-14127-cov-6.03674_pt1 | contig 14127 bp, 11 predicted proteins | sample MGYA00153382_OBLH01 | MGnify analysis MGYA00153382 | reverse complement strand
TGTCATCGGCTTCGAGCATGTCCGCGCGTTTTTCGGCGGAATGGACGGGCAGCCGCTGGCGAGCGCGATTACTGGCGGCTATTTCGCGCTGGTTTATCTGACGCCGATTGCAGGCGGGCTGATTGCCGACCGCTGGCTGGGCAAGCGCATCACCGTGCTGATCGGGGCGCTGACGATGGCGGCGGGGCATTTCATGATGGCGAGCGAACCGTTGTTCCTGTTCGCGCTGCTCGCGCTCGTCATCGGGGTCGGGCTGTTCAAGGGCAATATCGCGAGCCAAGTCGGCGGGTTGTACAAACCCGAAGACCTGCGCCGCGCCGATGCGTTCCAGATTTTTTACCTCGGCATCAACGCGGGCGTCATTGCCGCGCCGTTGATCGTCGGCACTTTGGGCGAAAAAATTGGCTGGCACTGGGGTTTCGGCGCGGCGGGGATCGGGATGCTGATCGGCCTCGCGATCTATCTGGCGGGGCAGAAATATCTGCCGCCCGAAGAGCCGCGTGCAACAGTGGCCGCGCCCAAGGCGGCACTTAGCGGCAACGACTGGAGCGCGCTGTTTGCCCTGCTGTTCCTCATCCCGGTAATGGCGGTGGCGATCATCCCGAATAACCAGATTTTCAACGCTTATCTGATTTGGGGCGACAGCAATTTCGATCTTAAGTTCGGCGCGACGACGCTGCCGACGACATGGCTCGTCACGCTCGACGCGGTGGTCTCGGTCGGTTTTCTTGCCGGGGTCGCATTGTTCTGGCGCTGGTACGGCAAGCGCCACCGCGAGCCCGACGAGCTGGGCAAGATGATCATCGGATCGGCGTTCTCGGTCGCGGGCGCGCTGTGCCTCGTGATGGCGGCGGCAACGCAGGTGCCGGGTGGCAAGATCGGGTTGTTCTGGCCAGTGATGTTCCATGTCCTGAATTCGATTGGTTTTGCCAATCTGCTGCCGGTCAGCCTCGCGCTGTTCGCGCGGTTGGCACCGCGCAGCGTCAACGCGACAGTGATCGGGCTGTATTATCTCGCGTTTTTCGCGGGGAACTCGATGGTCGGCTATATCGGCGGTTGGCTGGAAATCATGCCGGTCACGCAATTCTGGTTGATCCACGCGGCCTGTGCGGGGGTGGCGGGGCTGGTGTTCATCGTGCTGAAGATTGTGCTGCGGCGGCAACTGGCCCCGGCGACGGCATGATCGATCCGCAGACCCCCGTGCTGGTCGGGGTCGGTCAGGCGGTCGATCGCTGGCGCGGGGAGGCTACAGACAGCGCGCCGGGCCCTGTCGGTATGGCGGTGCGTGCGGCCACGGCGGCGCTTGACGATACCGGTGTTGCGGAGATTGCAGCAAGTATCGGCCGGGTCGTCGTCATCCGCACGATGACCGATTCGCTCTCGACAAGTGGCGGGCCGTTCGGGCGCTGTGCCAATCCACCGGGGACGGTTGCCGCGCGGCTAGGGATTGCGGGCGCGAGCCATGTCTATCCGGTGACGGGGGGCGACCAGCCGCAGGCGCTGGTCGCCGAAGCGGCGGCGGCGGTGCATTCGGGGGAGGCGCGCGCGGTCCTGATCGCCAGCGGCGAGGCGACGGCGGCGGCGAAGGTGGCGGGACGCGCGGGACTCGCGCTCAATTGGACGGACAGTGCGGACGGCGATTTCGAGGATCGCGGGTTCGGCACGATGCTGCTGACGCCCTATGAGATCGCCAATGGTCTGGGGATGCCGGTCACGACCTATCCAGTGTTCGAACACGCCCTGCGCGCGCGATTGGGCTTCGACAGGGCCGCGTGGCGCGCGCGGATGGCGGCGGTGCTGGCCCCAATGTCGGACGTCGCGGCGGGTAATCCGTATTCGCAGTTTCCTGTGTCGCGGTCGGCGGCATTCCTCGCCCGCGAAAGCGCGGAGAATTACGCTGTCGCCGACCCCTATCTCAAATGGCATGTCGCGCAGGACGCGGTGAATCAGGGCGCGGCAGTGATCGTGACGACGGTTGGCGAGGCAACCGCGCGCGGTATCGATCCGGGCAAGTTCGTCTATCTCCACGGCCATGCCGAACTCGCCGATGCGCCGGTGATGCAGCGTCCCGACCTTTCGCTGTCGCGGGCGTTCGAGGGGGCGGTTGGACTGGCGTTGGAGGCGTCGCGCAAGTCGGGCGCGGAGATGGCGCACCTCGACCTCTACAGCTGCTTTCCCTGTGCGGTGGAACTGGGCGCGGCGGCATTGGGGATCGACCCCGTGGCCCGTGCGACGACCGTAACCGGCGGGCTGCCGTTCTTCGGCGGACCGGGGAACAGCTATTCGCTGCACGCGATTGCGACGATGGCCGAATGGCTGCGCGCTGACCGCGCAGCCTTCGGGTTGGTGCTGGCGAATGGCGGATTCTTGAGCAAGGCAGCGGTCGGGGTCTATTCGGCGACAGCGCCGGAGGATTGGCAGCCGGTGTCGTGCGTGGCTGCCCAACGCGACCTGTACGCAACCGATTTGCCCGATCCGTTATCGAGCGACGGCGAAGGTGTGATCGAGAGTTACACGATGACGATGGCGAAGGGGCTGCCGTCCGCCGCCGCCATCGTGGTGCGAACTCCGGCAGGACGTATGCTCGCGCGGGTAAACCCTGATGACTTGGGTGAGTTAAAAGCGCGTGATCCCATCGGCGCACCTGTGACGATCCGCAGCAACGAAGGCCACAACACCGTTTCCGCTATCGGGGCCGCTGCCACAAGCCGTCGCGACTGACCGGTTTCGGGCGGTTGACCAGTGCCTGACCGAAGGCGCGCGCGACCCAGCGCGCCTTCTCGGCCTTTGTCGTCATCACGCGGTGGTCCCAGGCGGCATGGTCGAGCGCGTCCACCTTGCGCGCGATATCGCCGTAGATGCCTGCTGCCGCCAGCACCGCCCAGCGCGACCGGAAGGGCAGCTTTGCGGCACCCACCCGCGCCGACGCCTCGTACTCGCCGACCATATTCGCCAGCCACCACGCCATATCGGCGAGGCGGCTGCGGAAATGCGGGCGCATATGTTCGCCGGGCTGCATGTCGGCCTCGACCAGCCAGTCGACCGGCAGGTAACAGCGCCCGACCGCATCGTCCTCGCTGATGTCGCGGGCGATATTGGCGAGCTGGAACGCGAGGCCCAGGTCGCAGGCGCGATCGAGGGTTTCGTCATCCGCCGGATCGACGCCCATCACCACCGCCATCATGCAGCCGACGACGCCCGCGACATGATAGCAATAGCGCAGCAGATCATCCTCGGTACGCGGCTGCCAGTCCTCGGCATCGAGCGCGAACCCGGCGATATGGTCGTCGATGAAGCAGCGCGGGATGTTGCATTCGCGCGCGACGATGCCGAGCGCGTCGAACGCCGCGTCGCCGGTCGCCTGCCCGTCGAGCGCGGCGTCGGTGAGGAAGCGGATCGTACCCAGCCGCGCCATCGGATCGACGACAATCTGACGTTCGCCGCCATGGTCCTGCCCGTCGGCGAGGTCGTCGCAGCGGCGGCACCAGCTGTAAAGCAGCCATGCGCGCTCTCGGGTGGTGTGGTCGAACAGTTTGGAAGCGAGCGCGAAGGATTTGGAGCCCTTGGCAATCGACTCCGCCGCCGCCGCGACGGTCGCGGCGCGGTCGATCACAGCTGCGCCGCCGTCATCTTGAAGATCGTGTCATGCGGCTCATACGCCGCCATGCGGTCGAGCAACGTGTCGAGATCGTCGTCCGCAATCATGATGCCCGCGTGTTGCGGTCGTATAAACCCGACCTCGATCATATGCGCGTTGAACGCGATAAGCCCGTCATAGAAGCCCGCGACATTGAGCACGCCCACCGGCTTTTCGTGATAGCCGAGCTGCGCCCAGCTGATCGCTTCCCACAATTCGTCCATCGTCCCGACCCCGCCGGGGAGCGTGACAAAGCCGTCGGACAGGTCGGTAAACAACGCCTTACGCTCGTGCATTCCCGACACGACGCGCAACTCGGTGCAGCCGCGATGCGCGACCTCGGCATCGACAAGCGCCTGCGGGATAATGCCGATGACCTCGCCCCCCGCCGCCAAGGCCGCATCGGCAACAGCGCCCATCAGCCCGAGCCGTCCACCGCCGTACACGACGCCTATCCCGCGCGTGGCCAGCGCATGGCCGACCGCGCGCGCGGCTTCGACGTAAACGGAGTCGGCAGGTGTGGCTGAGCCGCAATAGACCGCGAGGCGTTTCATCTAAATCCTCCCCCAAGCGAAGACTTGGGGGAGGGGGACCGCGCGAAGCGCGGTGGAGGGGCGGATGCACTTCCGACGCCGGGCACTCTATTGAAACAGAGCTCGCCCCTCCACCATGCTTCGCATCGTCCCCCTCCCCTGCGTCTGCGTGCAGGGGAGGATTTGCGAAGTATCACCGCATATTCTCCAACATCAGCGCCGCCGTCGCCTTCGCACTTCCCACGACGCCCGGGATCCCCGCACCCGGGTGCGTGCCAGCGCCCACGAAATACAGGTTCGGGATCGCGTCGTCGCGGTTGTGGACGCGGAACCAGGCGCTTTGTGTCAGGATCGGCTCGAGCGAAAAGGCGCTCCCCAGATGCGCGTTCAAATCGCGCCCGAAATCGGTCGGCGCATAATAGAACTCGGTCACGATCCGGCTGCGAATGTCGGGCACGAAGCGCCGCTCGATTTCGTCGAGAATGCGCTCTTTCAGCGTTTCGCCGACATGCCCGTCCCAGTCGGCGGGGAACTGCCCCATGTGCGGCACGGGGCACAGGACGTAGAAAGTCGAACATCCCTCGGGCGCCAGGCTCGGATCGGTAACGGTCGGATGGTGAAGATAGAGCGAAAAATCCTCGCTCAGCACGCCGTGCTTGTAAATGTCCTTGAGCAACCCGGCGTAGCGCGGGCCCATCATGATGACATGGTGCGGAATGCCGGGCCACGCGCCTTTCAAGCCGAAATGCACAACAAACAGCGACGGCGAGTAGCGCTTTTTGAGCAACGATTTCGTCGCGCGCTGTGCCCGGTTCGAAGTCTTCATCAGGTCGCGATAGGTGTGGACGACGTCGGCGTTCGAAGCGACTGCGTCGGTCGCGATCTCAAGGCCGCTCAGCGTTCGTACGCCGACGACCTTATCTCCCTGCGTCTGGATTTCGTCGACCCCATCGTTCAGTCGAACGACACCGCCCAGTCGCTTGAAATGCGTGACCATGCCTGCGATCAGCGCCTGTGTGCCGCCCTTGGCGAACCACACGCCGCCGACCTTTTCAAGTTTATGAATCAGCGCGTAGATGCTGCTGGTTTCCATCGGATTGCCGCCAACCAGCAACGTGTGAAAACTGAGCACTTCGCGCAGCTTTTCGTTCTTCACGAACTTTGACACGAGCGAATAGACCGACTGCCACGCCTGCGCCTTGATCAGCGCGGGGCTGGCCGCAATCATCGATTTGAAATCGAGGAAGGCAACGGTGCCCAGCTTCTTGTAGCCCTCTTCATAAACATAGGACGAATATTCGAGGAAGCGCTCGTACCCGGCGACGTCTTCGGGATTGAGCTTGGCGATCTCGGCGCGCAGTTCGTCCTCGCGGTTTGAATAATCGAAATTGGTGCCATCGGGCCAATTGATCCGGTAGAACGGAAACACCGGCAGCAATGTCACATCGTCGGACATCTTGCGCCCCGACAGCGCCCATAACTGTTCGAGACAGTCGGGATCGGTGATCACCGTCGGCCCCGCATCGAAGGTGAAGCCGTCTTTGACCCAGTGATACGCGCGGCCACCCGGTTTATCCCGAGATTCGACGATGGTGGTTTCGATGCCGGCCGATTGCAGCCGGATTGCCAGTGCGAGGCCGCCAAAACCGGCCCCGATCACTACCGCGCGCTTCAACTCAAGTCTCCTGAAGAACCTTCAACGCACGCCCAATAGGCACAGGCGGCTTTCCCGCCAAGATGCGCGCCTTGTCAAATAGGGTCGATTTGCCCGCATAAAAGCGTTCGATGAGTTTCGGACGCAGCGTGTAGAAGCGCTGATAGATCAAAAACCGCTCAAGCGGCTCAGCGGCGCGGAACGCCATGCGGTTGAGAAGGCGGTAGAATTTGCCCGTCTGCCACTCGGCAGCGGCAAAGGCGTGTAGCTCGCGCGCCAGTACGTCGCCCGACAAGTCCTGCATCGAAACTATTTTTGCAGCGGTCCTGACAGCAAGCGGCAGCGAGTAGCCGGTGGCCGCCTGAAACATCCCCGCACGCATCCCGATTTTGGCCGCGTCGCCACCGCTCGCCCAATAGCCTTCGAAATCGCCGCCCATGGTGACAGGTAGCGCACCGCTCTCCTCGCTCAGGACTGCTGTAACTTCCCAGCCCTGGCTTTTGGCGTATTCGGCGATGAGCGCGGCGAGCATGTCGCGGTCGATGACCGCGCCGTCGCTGTAATAGGTGTCCTCGATAAAGACCCGGTCGGGACCGAGCGGCAGGGTATAGACGAAACGAAAGCCGTCGAGCTGTCGCACACTGGCGTCCATGATGATCGGCGCGGTCAGGCCATGCGGCGCGGACAGTTGCAGTTCCTGCCCCAGAAATTTCTGCCAGCCGACATCGAGAAACCGCCCGTCCGCCGCCCCACGCGCGTCGATGACGCCGGTCGCCTCGATGGTCGCCTGCGTATCGAGCGACACCCGCGTCGGCGAAAGATCGACCGCGCCCGCCTTTACCGGCCAGTCGGCGGGGAGCAGCGCGCGCAGCTTGGTGTCGAAATTTTCCGAACGGATCGACGCATAGCCGGTATCGAAGCGCCGCCGATGTTTGGGAAAGCGGACGTCATAGCCGTCCCATTCGTGGTCGATGAACGGCGCGACAATCCAGCGGTCTTCGGGCGCGATATCGGCGGAAAAGAACGACCAGATGTGGTTGCCACCGAAATGGGCTTCGGGTTCGATCAGGCGGACGTTCAATTCGGGGCGCTTCACCGACAGGGCATAGGCAAGCAATCCGCCCGCAAGGCCGCCGCCGGTGATGGCGAGATCGCAGGTGAGCGCGCGGGTCATGTGGTGGCCGTAGAGGGTTGTGGGGGATGGGGGAAGCGCGCTGTGCTCCTGCGAAAGCAGGAGCTCTGGCGACGTGAACCCCAGCCCGTGTCGGCAGGGCTCCTGCTTTCGCAGGAGCCCTGCGACTCTAAAACGCCCCCGGCACTTCGCGTTGGGCCGGACTCGGCGCGTCGGGCGTCAGCATTTCGAGCTTTGGTTCCCGCACAAGGCTGCGCCCGGCAACTGCCTTATCGTCCACTGCCGAAATCGCCGTACACGTCCGCCCTTGCAGGAAATCGAGCGCCGCGCGCGTCGATCCTTCCGCCGCGTTGCCCAGCGGTCGCGTGTAGTCGTCGGCGGCGCGGCAGGTGACCGGCACAGTGCCGGCCAAGCCGTTAAAGTAACTATCTGAATTGGCTGAATTCTTCGTCGAGAACGCCACCACCCGCAACCTGTCGTCGCACGCCGCGCGGTCGAGCGCGATCTGGCCGACCGGTTTCCCGAACGTGTTCGTCCCGACCAGCGCCATGTTGGTGCCCAGATACGGGATGAACGAATTGATGACGAGCTCGCTGGCGGATGCCGTCGCACCCGTGCCGATAAAGGCGACTTTGACCGGCGAAACCGACTGGCCGCCCGGCGCAAAGCGGCGCGTGGAGTTTTGAGATGATTTTGATGCGCGGAAACTGGTCAGCGAAAAGACCTCCGACGCATTGCGGTTGCCCCCGAGCAAATCGCCCATCAGTTCTGCGGTCGAGACGAGGCCACCGCCATTGTAGCGGAAATCGATGATGAAACTGGTGATACCCTGCGCGCGGAAACTTTCGAACGCGGTGCGAAGCGCCGGGTCAGCTGTCGAGATAAATGTCCGCAGGTTGATGTAGCCGACGCGCAGCGCCCCGTCAGTAATGACCTGCGCCCCATAGCGCGACGAAACCGGCGTCAGGGTATAATCGGTCTTGGTGATCGTCACCGTCCGGGCACCCGCCGCGCCGGTGACACGCAATGTCCGCGTCACGCCCACCGTGCTTGGTCCCAGCGCATTGGTGACACCTGCGGATCCCTCGGCAGCGATGATGTCGGTGACGTTGCGGAGTGATGTCGGCGTGTCGCCGATTGCGAGAATCTCGTCGCCCCGGTCGATGCCCGCCGCCAGTGCCGATGTGCCCTCGAACGATTCCATAATGAAACTGCGGCGCGCGGTCGTGTCGCTGGCCACGCGAAAGCCGAAGCCCGCGCTCGACCCCGATGAAAAGAACGCGTTTTCCTGTGCGATGGAGGTGACATAGGTGAAGAACCGGTCGCGGTTCTGGCCCCGCGCGGTCGCGGTCAGCGCGTCGATATAGGCGTTAACGGTGGTGAACGGCGCGGGATCGAGGCTGGCGGGCAAAGTTTCGGGGAAGAGGTACCATTCGTTCATCTGTCCGAATGCCCAGTTCTGGCGGTCGACCAGCGAACAACTCGTGCCGGTCGGTGTCGGAGTTGGGGTCGGCGTGACCGCTGTTGCGGTGCTGCCCCCGCCATCGCTGCCGCCGCATCCCGAAAGAATGAGTGCAAACGCGACACTGGCATGGACGATACGCGACTTGACCACACGACCTCTCCTTATTTTGTCGACAGTCTGCGCTGACCGAGAATGAATGTCAGGTGAAATCTCGTTCGGTTGGCTGCAGGCTCTAAAAGCTCATTTCACCGTAAATTCGTGATAAATCGCCATTCCATTCGCCGTGATAACGGTCGAGCAAGCGTTGTGCCGGGACTTTGCCCGAAGCAACGATGTCATGAAGCGGGTTGAGGAAGCTCTGCTCGCTGTCGCCCGCGCCGTTCAACCGCGCGCGCGACTTGAGGCCCGCATCGGCGATTTTCATCACCTCACGCGCAATCTCGTGCAGCGACTTGCCCCCCGGCGCGCGGGCATCGAGCGCGAGACGTGGGACGTCGTCGCGCAATTGCTGCTGCTCCTCGATGCTCCAGTGCTTGACCAGATCCCATGCCGCATCGAGCGCGGTCTGGTCGTAGAGAATGCCCACCCAAAACGCCGGCAGCGCGCAGATCGTATTCCACGGGCCGCCATCGGCCCCGCGCATTTCGAGGAACGATTTCAGCCGCACTTCGGGGAAAGCGGTCGAGAGATGGTCGTTCCAGTCGTCCTTGGTCGGTTTTTCGCCCGGGCGGACGCTCAGATTGCCGGTCAGAAAATCTTTGAAATCAAGCCCCGCCGCATCGACATAGCCACCGTCACGGAACACGAAATACATCGGTACGTCGAGCATATAGTCGGCGTAGCGTTCGTACCCGAAGCCATCATCGAACACGAACGGTAGCATCCCGGTGCGGTGCGGGTCGGTATCGGTCCAGATGTGGCTGCGATAGCTGAGGTAGCCGTTGGGCTTGCCTTCCAGAAACGGCGAATTGGCGAACAGCGCGGTCGCCAGCGGCTGCAGCGCCAGTGACACGCGGAATTTTTTCACCATGTCGGCCTCGCTCGAATAATCGAGATTGGTCTGGATGGTGCAGGTCCGTAGCATCATGTCGAGGCCCATGCTGCCGACGCGCGGCATATGGTCGAGCATGATCTTGTAGCGCCCCTTGGGCATAATCGGCAGCTCGTCGCGGCGCTTGTCGGGCCAGAGGCCGAGGCCGAGGAAACCGAGGCCGAGCATCTTGCCGACTTCCTTCACCTGTTGCAAATGCCGCCCGGTCTCGGCGCAGGTCTGGTGGAGATTCTCGAGCGGCGCCCCCGACAGTTCGAACTGGCCGGCGGGTTCGAGGCTGACACTGCCGTCGTTGCCCGAAAGTGCAATGATCGTCTCGCCTTCGTACACTGGTTCCCAGCCATAACGCGTCAGGCCGATCAGCAGCGCATGGATGCCGCCCTTTTCCTCGTAGCTGGGCGCACGGTGGTTCTCGGTGAAATAAACGAATTTCTCGTGCTCGGTGCCGATCCGCCAAGCGTCGCGCGGCTTTTCGCCTTTGGCAAAAACCTCGATCAGGTCAGCGCGCGTTTCGATCACCGGATCGTTGGCGGCGGATGCAGTGCGCGTGCTCATGGAGGCTGCCCTAGCGATGTCGAACCAGGCTATCCAGTGGCAAAACGCAACGGACGAGTCAGCGTTTTTACCAGTCGCCAGCGGTCGCCATCCAAGCGGCCACGGCGGCAACCGCAGCGGTTTCAGCGCGCAGGATGCGTGGCCCGAGTGTGATGGCGATGGCGCGCGGATGGCCGCGGACGAGCGCGCGCTCTGCGGCGTCGAAGCCGCCCTCGGGACCGATCAGTATCGCGGCGGGCCCGGGGTGCACGGCGAAACTGGCGGCGGCGGGGGCACCGCCTTCTTCATCGGCAAAGAACAAGATGCGGTCGTCGAGCATTTCCAGCCAGTCGGCGAGTTTGGTTTCGGGATCGAGTGCGGGCAGTGCCGTGCGTCCGCATTGCTCCGCTGCCTCGATCATCTGAAGGCAAAGGCGCTCGGGCTTGACCTTGTCGACGACAGCGCGGCGGGTGAGCACAGGCGTGAATCGTGCGACACCGAGTTCGCAGGCTTTCTCGGCCAGAAAATCGAACCGCGAACGGCGGATCGGGGCTGCGCCGAGCCAAAGGTCGGGGACCGGCTCGCGGGGGCGGAGGTAGGTGGTGACTGAAAGGGTAATGTCGCGTTTGGCCGTGGCGATCACTTCGGCGGTCCATTCGCCGGTGGCGTCGTCGAACAATTTGAGAACCGTGCCGACCTTCATCCGCATGACGTTGAGCAGATAATGTGCTTGCGCGCCGCCGATGGTCAGCACCGCGTCCTGGGACAGCGGCGTTTCAACAAACAAGCGGACGGCGCTTTGCGGTGGCCAGGCGGGGGTTGCGGGCATTTATCGTTTCCTCTTTCCGTCACCCTGAACTTGTTTCAGGGTCCACCCTTCCACAAGAGCCGCCGTACACGCGGAGGGGTGGATGCTGAAACAAGTTCAGCATGACGGAAAGTGAAGATGGTCCCCGATACAGAAATGAAGGGAATGGTCGGCTGGCTCCCTGCCCCCGTGCGCCCCTTCGCGCTCCTCGCCCGTTTCGACCGGCCCATCGGGTGGCAGCTGCTCTACTGGCCGTGCGCCTGGGCTGTGCTGCTCGCGGGTGGCCTGACGAGCGACTGGCCCTTGCTGCTGTGGTTCGCGCTCGGTGCCATCGCGATGCGCGGCGCGGGGTGCGTCTATAATGATATCGTCGACCGCGATCTCGACGCGTTGGTCGCGCGAACCCGGAGCCGACCGCTGCCGAGCGGGGCGGTGACCTTGCGCGCAGCTTGGGTGTGGCTGATGTTGCTCAGCGTGGTCGGGTTGGTCGTGCTGCTCCAGTTGACCCCATTTGCAGCAGTGGTCGCCGTTGCCAGCCTTGCGCCGGTAGCCGCCTACCCTTTCATGAAGCGCATCACTTGGTGGCCGCAGGCGTGGCTGGGCATCGTGTTCAGCTGGGGCGCGTTGGTCGGGTGGACCGCCGTTACGGGCCGCTTCGATCCTGCGCTCGGGCTGCTCTATGCTGGCAGCATCGCTTGGGTGATCGGCTATGACACCATCTATGCGTTGCAGGATGTCGAGGACGATGCGCTGATCGGGGTGCGCTCGTCGGCGCGACGGATGGGTGCGCGGGTGCGCGAGGGCGTGGCCTTGTTTTATGTGTCGGCGCTGGTGCTGTGGGGCGTTGCCTTCTGGCTGGTGCGGCCCGACCCGCTGGTACTGGTCGCGCTCGCGCCCGCAGCGGCGCACATCGGCTGGCAGGTGGTGACGCTCGACCCTGCTGACGGGACCAACGCGCTCAGCCGCTTTCGCAGCAACCGTATGACCGGACTGCTTGTTGCTCTTGCTTGCCTCGTCGTCGGGCTTTGACCTCTTGGGGCAGCCTGCCTAAGCGCGGGGAATGCTGACCCCCGAACAAGCCCTCGACTACGCCATCGATATCGTTGCCCGCGCCACCCGTGCCGGGGCGGATGCCGCCGACAGCGTTGTCGTGTCGAGCGGCTCCACGGAAGTTTCGGTGCGCTTGGGCAAGGTCGAGGATATTCAGCGGTCCGAATCGGGCGATCTGGGTCTCCGTGTGTTCGTGGGGTCGCGCTCGGCGAGCGCCTCGACCAGCGATCTGTCGCGCGCCGCGCTGGACTCGCTGGTCGAGCGCACCGTGGCGATGGCGCGGTTGGCCCCGGAAGACCCGTTCGCCGCGCTCGCGCCTAAAGAACGGCTCGCGACCGGCCCGTTCGACGATTTCGATGGCAGTGACGGGATTTCGGTCGAACCCGAAGCGTTGAAATTGCGTGCGCTGGAGGCCGAAGACGCTGCACGCGCGGTCGAAGGTGTCACCAACAGCGAAGGCGGCGGCGCGAGCCACGGCACCGGCGTCACCGCGATTGCGACTTCGACCGGCTTTGGCGGTTCGCGTGGCGGGAGCAGCCACGGCGTGTCGGCAAGCGTGCTCGCGGGTGAGGGCGCGCGGATGCAGCGCGATTATTACAGCCATTCGGCGCGGCATCTGAGCGACCTTGATGCCGCCAGCGTCATCGGCGCGGAAGCCGGTCGCCGCGCGGTCGCGCGGCTCGACCCGGCAAAGCTTAAAAGCGGGCCGATGACGGTCGTCTACGCGCCGCGCGTCGCCGGTTCGATGCTCGGCCATCTGGCAGGCGCGATCACCGGCGCGGCGATTGCGCGCAAGACGAGTTTCCTGATCGACAAGCTGGGCCAGCCGGTCTTTGCACCCGACGTCTCGATCATTGACGACCCGTGGCGCGGGCGCGGGATGCGAAGTCGCGCGTTCGATGGCGAGGGGCTGGCGACAAAGCCGACGGCGCTGATCGATAACGGCGTGCTGACCCAGTGGATCGCCGATGTCGCTGCGGCGCGCCAGCTCGGCATCGAGCCGACCGGCCATGCTTGGCGCGGCGTGTCGGGCGCACCTGGTGCGGGGCTGAGCAACGTCCACATGGCGGCAGGATCGCAATCGCCGGAGGCGCTGATGGCCGATATTGCCGACGGGTTTTATGTCACCGAGCTGATCGGCATGGGCGTCAACGGCCTGACCGGCGATTACAGTCGCGGCGCGTCAGGCTTCCGAATTCTGGACGGCGAAATCGCGGGACCGGTTGCGGAAGTCACGATTGCGGGCAATCTGAAGGATATGTTCGCCACCCTGATTCCCGCTGATGATCTGGTGTTCCGCTATGCGACCAACGCGCCAACGCTTCGCATCGACGGGATGACGCTCGCCGGTGAGTAACGATCTCCTAGACGCCGTTTCTGCTGCCGCGCGCGAGGCCGGGCAGGTGGCGATGGCGCGGTGGCGAGGCGAATTCGCGCATTGGGACAAGATGCCGGGCGAAGTCGTTTGCGACCTCGACCTCGAACTCGACGCGCTGCTGATCGAGCGATTGGGCGGCATCGACCCCGAGGCGGGCTGGCTGTCGGAGGAAACCGCCGACAACGCCGAACGCCTGCTCGTGCCGCGCGTATGGGTGGTCGATCCCATCGACGGCACCCGCGATTTCGTTCGAGGCAGGCGCGGATGGTCGGTGTCAGTTGCGCTGGTCGAGGGCGGACGCACGGTCGTCGGGGTGCTCGATGCTCCGGCACGCGACGAGCATTGGGCGGCGGCAGTAGGTGAAGGCGCGACACTGAACGGGGTGCCTATCCAGGCGAGCACCCGCGCCGCCCTGTCCGGCGCGCGCGTGCCCGCCGATATCCTGCCCAAGGGCGACCTCGATCTAGTCATGGTCGAAAAGCCGAATTCGATCGCGCTCCGCATGGCGATGGTGGCGAATGGCGAAGCGGATCTGCTCGCCGCGATGCGATGGGGGCATGAGTGGGACATCGCGGCGGCTGCGCTAATCGCCGAGGAAGCGGGCGCGACTGTCACCGATGCGCTGGGTCGCAAGCTGCGCTTCAACTCGACCAAGGGCGAGATGTTCGGCGTGCTGGCCTGTGCACCGGGCATCCATGCCGCCGCCGTCAAGCGGCTGGCGAGCCGCGCGGCGACGGCTGTCGTCAGATAGCGCCTTGCTCCCCCTTGCGGGGGCCGCGAATCGCCGCCATGACACTGGCCGAACCTGAACACCGGGGTGGGACGTAGAGAATGAAGGCGACGATCGAACGCGCGGCACTGCTAAAGAGCCTGGGCCATGTCCAG
>ENA-OBLH01000431-OBLH01000431.1-metagenomes-genome-assembly--contig:-NODE-431-length-14144-cov-4.99986_pt1 | contig 14144 bp, 15 predicted proteins | sample MGYA00153382_OBLH01 | MGnify analysis MGYA00153382 | reverse complement strand
AGGCGGGTATCGCCCAGGGCTGAGATCAAAAAGCCCGCGACAATGGCGGTGATCAATCCTTGCTCGGGCGACACGCCGCTGGCAATCGCAAACGCCATCGCCAGTGGCACCGCGACGATACCCACCGTGATGCCCGCGAGCAAATCAGCGCGAAATTTGGTGGAGTTGTAGCTCGCTAACTCGTCGATCAGGCGTGGGCGAAACCGTGGGCGAAAAGCGGGCGAGATCACGTGCGACTAGAGCACAAAGGGTGCCCGGCACTGGCCGTTAAGCGACGACCTTGCGCATACGAATCGGCTGCAACGAGCCCGCGAAAATCGTCGAAAACGTACGATCTGCGTCAACACTGAAGCCCAATTTTTCGAAATACGCCTTGTATTGCGGCGCATAGGTTTCGACCGGAATACGAATCGAGCGAACCTCCGCCTTTTTCGCCAGCTTTTCCAGCGTGTCGAGCAACAGCGACGTGAATCCACGACCAGAATAAGATCGCGTCACGCCCAGACGACGCAGTTCCCAGCTGCCATCGCGCGCATGCACGTACGACAGCGCAGCCACCGGAAGATTGGCGCGATAAAGCACCAGTCCGCCGCCCGCGCGCAGGTCTTCCGCAATCTGCGTGGGGTTATCAATTTTTCGCCGTTGCGAGATCGCCACGCGCTCCGACCAGTCACCTTTGGTTAGCGCCGAAACCACCGGCGCATCGCGCGAGCTAGCCTTGAGAATCTTGTACTTCTCTTGTTCAAACACCGTGCGGGTGGAGCCCAGCATATTAATCACGTTACCTTCATTCCAGCGACAGCGCCAGTGTGGGGGTTGAGCAGATACAACCCAGCCCCATTGTTCTCGTCTTTCGAGGATGCAGCAAGTACCATGCCCTCCGAGACGCCAAACTTCATCTTGCGCGGGGCCAGATTAGCAACAACTACGGTCAATTGCCCAATCAGGTTTTCAGGCGCATAAGCAGACTTGATCCCCGAGAACACATTACGCAGACGCGGCTGCCCCAAAGTGTCAACTTCACCGACGTCCAGTGTCAGACGCAGCAATTTGTCGCTGCCTTCAACGTGCTCTGCATTGACGATTTTCGCGATACGCAGATCAACCTTGGTGAAGTCGTCGATGCTGATGAATTCGCCTGATTTTGCATTCGCATCGGGCTGCGGGGCCGATGCGGCGGTCTTCTTCGAAGTCGTGCCGCTGGCAGCGCCTTTTTGTGCGGGCTGCGGCTTGGCTGATTTGTCTGTTGCGTCTGGGAGTAATCCGAAGAGTTCGTCTAGCTGCTTTTCCTCTACTCGCTCCATCAAGCGCGGGTAGTTGGTAATGGCGCGATGAAATGCGCATTCGCTGATTGACGCGTACGACAAGACGCCCGTGGCGAGGAATCGCTCAGTTTCCGTCGCAAGCATGGGAAGAACAGGCTTAAGCAACAGGGTCAGAAGTCGAAAGACTTCGAGGCACACGCTGCAGACTTCATGCAGATGTTTCGAGTTAGCTGGCTCACGTGCGAGTTCCCATGGTTTGTACTGATCAACGTACGAATTTGCGCGGTCAGCGAGAAACATAACGCCACGGATGGCTTTCCCAAACTCCCGCTGGTCAAAGAAATTTTCAATATCTACGGACCACCGACCAATGTCATGCGCGAGACCATACGCCGCGTCACGATGTGTTTTTAGTGCGTCATCCAAATTCGTGTCGTTTGCGTCGCGATACTCTCCAAATTGCTTGTTTGCCCTGCCATCCGATAGAGCAGCTCGGAAGCCTGGCACATTTCCGGTTTTGCAATCAAATCGCTTCGCAATGAATCCTGTCGCTCGACTAGCAATATTGACAAACTTGCCAATCAAATCCGAGTTCACCCTCGCCATGAAATCTTCGGCCGTGAAATCAATGTCTTCCACATTGGCGTTCAACTTCGCCGCGATGTAATAGCGCAGCCACTCGGGATTCATGCCGATCTTTAGATATGTCAGTGGATCAATGCCGGTGCCTCGGCTCTTGCTCATCTTCTCACCGCCGACTGTGATGAAGCCGTGCACGTTCACGCTGTCCGGCGTCTTGTAGCCCGAATACTTGAGCATCGCAGGCCAGAACAATACGTGGAAGTAGACGATGTCCTTGCCGATGAAATGAATTTGCTCTGTGTCTTCGGCTTCTAGAAAATCTTCAAAGGAACGCGGCTCGCCATTTTTCGCAGCCTTGCCGCTGTCGAAGTAATTTTTCAGAGAAGCAAGATAGCCAACCGGCGCATCGAGCCACACATAAAAATACTTGCCCGGCGCATCAGGGATCGGTATGCCGAAGTACGGCGCGTCACGCGAGATGTCCCAGTCGCCCATCTTGCCATCCTCACCCAACCACTCCTTGGTCTTACTGATGATTTCTGATTGCAGGCGCTTCTTGCCGTGACGATCCAGCCCTTCGGTCCATTCACGCAGAAACTCCACGCATTGCGGATCGGAAAGTCGGAAGAAAAAGTGTTCGCTTGATCTCATTTCCGGCGTCGCGCCGGACAACACGGAGTACGGATTCTTCAGATCAGTCGGCGCATAAACAGCGCTACAGTTTTCGCACGAGTCGCCGTACTGATCCTTGGTGCCGCACTTCGGGCATTCGCCCTTGATGTAGCGATCCGGCAAAAACATGCCTTTGACCGGATCGTAAAACTGCTCGACCGAGCGACGCTCAATGAACGATGCAGGCTTGCCGTCGCGCACGAAGTCGCGCAGCTTGCGATAAATGTCCTGCGCCAGTTCCACGTTCTCCGGCGAATCGGTGGAATGCCAGTTGTCGATGGACAGATGAAATCCGTCGAGATATTCCTTGCGTGTCGCGGCGATCTCGGCGACAAAATCCTGTGGCGATTTGCCCGCTTTTTCCGCCGCGATCATGATCGGTGCGCCGTGCGTGTCGTCTGCGCATACCCAATGCACTTCATGCCCACGCATGCGCTGAAACCGCACCCAGATGTCCGCCTGGATGTACTCCATCATGTGACCGAGATGAAACTTGCCATTGGCGTATGGCAACGCGGTGGTCACGAAGATTTTGCGCAGTTTGTCAGGCGCGGGAGAGGTGGTTAATTCGGCGGTCATGGATGAATTGATGTCGCGGAGGCACACAGCCTAAAGTTGTGCAGGCGATGGTATCAAAACGCCTGTAGGAGCGCCCCTAGGCGCGAAAAGGTGGCACCGGCATCATCTGCGTTGTCGCAACGTGGATCGCGCCCAGGGGGCGCTCCTACATAGGCGCTCTCGCTTGGCACAGCGGCGCCAGATAAACTACGGTCATGACTGAATCAGACGTACTCTCCCACCTTGCGACCTGCATCGACCCGAACACGGGTCGCGATTTCATCAAAGACAAATCCATCAAACGCGTTGCTGTTGATGGCAGCGACGTGACCGTCGAGGTTGTCGTCGGCTATCCGGCGAAGAGCCAATACGAAATCTTGCGACAAGTGGTGATGCAGCATGTACGCGGCATGCCGGGCGTTGGCAAGGTTGCGGTGACCGTGTCGCACAAGGTCGTTTCGCACGCCGTGCAGCGTGGCGTCAAACTCAAGAACGGCATCAAAAACATTATCGCGGTTGCGTCTGGCAAAGGCGGCGTGGGAAAAAGCACGACGGCGGTAAATCTGGCGCTCGCTTTATCCGCTGAAGGTGCCAACGTCGGCATCCTCGACGCTGATATTTATGGCCCGTCGCAACCGCTGATGCTGGGTATCACCGGACGCCCTGAAAGCGCCGACGGCAAGACGCTGGAGCCGATGGAGGCGCACGGCATTCAGGCAATGTCGATTGGTTTTTTGATCGACACCGATACGCCGATGGTGTGGCGCGGCCCGATGGTCACGCAGGCGCTGGAGCAACTGCTGTCCGACACCAACTGGCGCGACCTAGATTACCTCATCATCGACATGCCGCCGGGCACCGGTGACATTCAATTGACGCTCGCGCAAAAAGTCCCCGTCACCGGTGCCGTGATCGTCACCACGCCGCAGGAAATCGCGGTGATGGATGCGCGCAAAGGGCTCAAGATGTTCGATAAGGTCGGCATTCCGATTGTCGGCATCGTCGAGAACATGAGCACGCATGTGTGCTCCAACTGTGGTCACGTTGAGGCTATCTTCGGCGAAGGTGGAGCGAAAGCCATGTGTCGTGACTACAACACGCCGTTCCTTGGCGGATTGCCGCTTGACGGAAAAATTCGTGAGCAGGCAGATAGCGGACGGCCTACGGTGATTGCTGACCCCGACGGGCTGGTCGCGAAAATTTACCTCGAAATCGCACGTAAAGTCGCGATTTTCGTGGCGCAAAAGAGCGAAGATCACACGTCAAAATTCCCCACGATCAAGGTGGTGAGTTGACCGCACAAGGCGTTGCTCGTTTGAGTTGCGTAGCTATTGTTCCAGCGGGTGGAAGCGGAGCGAGATTTGGCTCCGTTGCACCGAAGCAGTACCGCGAGATTGCTGGAAAAACCGTGCTCGAACACACGTTGATTGCACTGCAAAAATGCGCTGCTATCGAACGGATATATGTCAACGTCCAGCATGATGATGCGCACGTTGAAGCGGTGACGGCAAATCTCCCAAACATCGCGATATTGCGCACGGCGGGCACCACGCGCGCCAACACTGTACAAAACGCACTGAAAGATATTTCAAAACAGGTTCGTCGCGACGCGTGGGTGCTCGTGCACGATGCCGCGCGTCCTTGTGTATCGAACGTCGATTTGGTTCGTCTGATTGCGTTAGCAGGCGCGCATTCAGTCGGCGGCCTGCTCGCCTCGCCTGTGTCCGATACATTGAAGCGCGCAAACGCCGAAGGCGAGGTCACAGAAACTGTTCCGCGCGACGGCATGTGGCGTGCGCAAACGCCGCAAATGTTTCGTTATGAAACGCTGGTGCATGCGCTGGCTTCATCACCCGATGTGACCGACGAGGCGCAAGCGATTGAAGCGCTGGGCATGACGCCGTTGTTAGTGGCTGGAAGCGCGCGCAACATCAAAATCACGCTGCCGGAAGACGCAGAGCTCGCGGCGTATTACCTCTTGAACGAGGAGCAGGCATGAGCGTTCAGCAGGAGCAAAGAGTGACGGTTCCGTTTCGTGTCGGCACTGGTTTTGACGTCCACCAACTGGTCGTCGGACGCGCGCTGACTATCGGCGGCGTAACGATTCCATACGAACGCGGTTTGCTCGGCCATTCCGACGCCGATGTGCTGTTGCACGCCATCGCTGACGCGCTGCTCGGCGCTGCAGCGCTTGGCGACATCGGCAAGCATTTCCCCGACACCAATCCGGCGCACAGCGGCGCGGACAGTCGCGTGTTGCTACGAACGGTCGTCAAACGAGTGCTTGAATCTGGTTGGAGTGTCGGCAATATCGATGCCACCATCATCGCGCAGGTACCAAAAATGGCGCCGTACATTGCGCAAATGCGCAGCAATATCGCCGCTGATTGCGGGGTTGCGCTCGATTGCGTCAGCGTCAAGGCGACCACCACCGAGCAGCTCGGATTCACCGGTCGCGGCGAGGGCATTGCGGCGCAGTCCAGCGCGCTGCTTATGCGCGTTTGACCTACAAGACACGCGTCGGCTGCCCGGTACAATCAGTTAATTATGAGCGCATCAAGTCGTCACTTCTCGCCAGCAGTTGCTGCATTGTCAGCCTTCGCGCTAAACGTCGTTGTTTGCGCGGCATTCGCACAAACGCCTGCCGCGCCGATTGCACCAATGCGAGTTGACGTACCCGATGGTGCGCCGGAATTGGTGGCCGAAAAAAACGGCAGCAACACGTCGGTGACCACGCCAGGCAAAGCGTCCGCCAGCGTCATCGTTGAAGAAGAGCGAGTGCAGGGACGTCTGGCCAATGCGCGCATCAGCGTCGGTGGCGGCAAGGGCTACAGCGTGGTTGATCCGAACGCGGGGCGCACGGATCGGCAGGCGGACAATGGCGGCAAGCGCGTCAATCCGTCGCTCTGGGAGCTATTCCGTTTCTAGCCGTAGGTCGCGCGCCGATGTTATTTGGTCGCGTCTACGCATGCAACGCTTACGCCACCGTCTCTCCGTAAATTTCACGAACCTTTCCCAACAAGCGCAGGCATGTCTGTTTTCACCCGAGTGACCGAGAGCGAAGTTTCAGCGTGGCTGACGCGCTTTTCTGTGGGCAGCGTTCAAGCGCTGCTGCCGATCTCGGAAGGCATCGAGAACACCAACTATTTTTTGACCACGTCGGGCGGTGAATTTGTGCTCACCTTGTATGAACGGGTGCCTGCCGAAGACCTGCCGTTTTACCTGAATTTCACAGCGCATTTAGCGAAGGCGGGCGTGGCAGTGCCAAGTCCGATTGCTGATCGCACCGGCGGTTTGTTTTCTATTTTGAATGGTAGGCCTGCTGCCTTGACCCAGCGCATTTCCGGACAACCCGTGATGCAGCCAGACGCGAGTCATTGCGCCTCCGTGGGTGCCGAGTTGGGGCGCTTGCACAACGCGAGCCACGCATTTCGTACCCGTATCAGCAACAAGCGCGGCCCAGCGTGGACGTTGTCGACATCGCGCGCGGTGCGTCCGTTCGTGTCGGCGGAGCAAAATCTGCTGATCGAAAACGAGCTCAAGTTTCAACGCGAACGTCGGCAAACACTACTGCCGAACGGTGCGATTCATGCGGATTTATTTCGTGACAATGTGCTGTTTGACGGTGAGCGTCTGAGTGGTCTGATCGACTTTGGTTTTGCTGCGACCGATGAGTTTGCGTACGACCTCGCGATCACGGCGAACGATTGGTGCGTCACGCCCGATGGCGAATTTGACGCGGTGCGTTTGCTCGCGCTGTTGAGTGCGTACGTGGTTGAACGACCCCTTACAGACGCGGAGCAAATTGCGTGGCCCGCGCTGTTGCGTGCCGGGGCGTTGCGCTTTTGGTTGTCGCGGCTGTACGACTTGCATTTACCTCGCTCGGCCGAACTTAACACGCCGCATGATCCCGCAGCGTTTGAGCGGGTGTTGAAATTGCGTATCAGTCAGGCCACGCATTGGCCAACCGAACTTGCTGGAGCGGCTGCGTGAACCCGATTGCTTTTTCCATTGTGCCCGGTGCTGAGGGCTTTCAGTGGCTTCGCGAATCCATACGCATTTTTCGTTCGCAATGGTTGCGCTACACCTCAATCGCGGCGCTGTTTTTGCTCATCATGCAGGTGGCCTCCCTCATCTCAGGCGGCATTCTGGTGGTGTTTTTGAAACCGGTGTTATCGGTCGGATTTCTCGCGGCGGCGTGGCATCACGAACGCGGCGAATTGCCTGAAGCGCGGCATCTGTTCGCAGGCTTCAAGTCGAACGTGAAGGCGCTGTTGCCGCTGGGCGGCATTTACTTGATCGGTGTCATTTTTGCCGCAGCCATCGCGATGGTCGCTGCCGGTATTACCGCGGATCAAGTCATGGCCGCGGAGGGAAAACTCAAGCTTGATGAAGTGACGCAATTGAAATTCATGCTGATCACGGTGGTGTTGACGCTGCCGTTGTCAGCCGCGCTGTGGTTCGCGCCCGCGTTGATCGTTTTCTCCGACGCAACTTTTTTTCAGGCACTCGCGGTATCTTGTCGCGCCTGTCTCAGCAATTGGTTGGCAATGACCGCTTACGGCGTTTCCATCTTTTTGTTGGTGCTGGCTGCGTTTGCCGTCGCGGCACCCGTGCTGTATTTGTTTCAGAGCGCGGCGAATGCATTCGCAATGATCCTCGCCGTTCCGCTCGTCGCCGTGTGGATGATCAGCGATTACGTCAGCTATCGCCGCGTGTTTCACAGCGACGAACGTGTGGAGCCCGCCGGTCGCGTGTAGAGTTGATTGAGGTAGACAACTTTCACGAGAAACGCCCATTAAATATGGGCTCACTGGCCGTTTGGTTCATAAATCGACTACCTGTGTATTCGACCCCAAGCCCCAATGAAATAAGGCTTTCAGCGAAAAGCTGATAAGTAGAAAGCGCCTAAATCGCCGTCAACTTCGCGTACTCCAGCGCCAGCCGCTTGATGCCGTGATCCACGAAATTCACTTCAACCTGCACGTTTTTTCCGCTGCCATCGGCGTTGATGATCACCCCGTGACCGAACTTCGCGTGCGACACTTGCTGACCTATTCGGAAGCCTGAATCGGTGCGCGTCGCGCTGCCAATTGACGATGCGAACGACGACAAATTTCGATCCGAATGTTCGCCCGAAAACGGCGCATGCGGCTCCATCGCCAGCAGATTTTTCGGTTTTGCTGACAGCCATTTCAACAATTCCGCAGGCACTTCATCGAGAAAACGCGATGGCACGTTGTAGCGCGTTTGGCCGTGCAACATGCGCATCTGCGCATAGCTGAAATGCAGCCGCTTGCGCGCGCGCGTGATCGCCACATACATCAGGCGACGCTCTTCTTCCAACCCGCCGTCGTCGTTCAACGAGTTGTCATGCGGGAACAGACCTTCCTCCAATCCCGTCATGAACACGTAGTCAAACTCCAGCCCCTTCGACGAATGCACCGTCATCATCTGCAACGCTGCACGGCCTTCCGCTGCCTGCGTGTCGCCCGCTTCGAGCGAGGCATGCGCGAGGAACGCGCTCACCGGATCGTCGCTCTCCGAAATCGAGCCGTCAAAATTTTCAATGTGAACCACGCCGCCGGTTTCACGTAAAAAATTGTCCGCTGCGCTGATCAATTCTTCTAAGTTCTCAACACGATCTTGGCCGTCTTTGTCAGCGGCGTAAAGCGCTTTTAGCGTGCTCGCATCAAGCAGGTGACGCACAATTTCAGGTAGCGCCAAACCCTTCGTCGCAATGCGCATGCCTTCGATCAAACCGATGAACTGCGCCATCGCCACCTGGGCTCTAGAGCCCGCGCCGCCCGCACACGCAGCCTGCCACAACGTCACGCCGGTCGAGGTCGCGACCTGCTGCAAATTCTCGATGGACTTGGCACCAATGCCGCGGGGCGGAAAGTTCACCACACGCAGCAGCGCGTTGTCGTCTTCCGGATTGTTAATCAAGCGCAAATACGCCATCGCATGCTTGACCTCGGCACGCTCAAAAAAGCGCAGTCCACCATACACACGATACGGGATGCCCGCGTTGAATAATCCATGCTCAAAAACGCGCGACTGCGCATTGGAGCGATACAAAATCGCGATGTCATCGAGCGGCACGCCGTCGTTCATGGCTGCCTTCACGCTGTCGAGCACGAAGGACGCTTCTTCGCCATCGCTGTAGCCCTGAAAAACGCGAATCGGCTCACCGTGCCCCTGATCGGTCCACAGCTCTTTGCCAAGCCGCCCATTGTTGTTGCGAATCAGTGCATTGGCCGCTTCAAGAATGCTGCCGTCGCTGCGATAGTTTTGTTCGAGCTTGATGATTTTTGCCGGTGCAAAATCATGCTCAAAGCGCTGCATGTTGGCAACCTTCGCGCCGCGAAATCCGTAGATCGATTGATCGTCGTCGCCGACCGCCAACACCGCCGTATTCGGCCCTGCCAATAGCCGCAACCACTTGTATTGCAGCGTGTTGGTATCCTGAAATTCGTCGACCAGAATGTAGCGGAACCGCGCGTTGTAATGCTCACGCAGCGCCTCAAATTTACTCAGCACTTCGTAGCAGCGCAGCATCAACTCGGCAAAATCAACGACACCTTCGCGCTGACAGGTGGCTTCGTACAGTTGATACAGCTCAACCTGTTTCCTCGTGTATTCGTCATACGCCTCGACGTTGTTCGAACGCAAGCCTTCTTCTTTGGCGCTGGAGATAAACCACGCGAGTTGTTTTGGCGGAAATTTTTCGTCGTCGATGTTGTTTTGTTTGAGGATGCGCTTGATCAGCGACAACTGCTCCTGCGTGTCCATAATGGTGAACGTTTGCGGCAGCCCGGCCTCGCGCCAGTGCATGCGCAAAAAACGGTTGCACAGCCCGTGAAACGTGCCCATCCACATGGTGCGCACATTGACCTGCACCATCGACGAGAGCCTTGTGAGCATTTCCTTCGCGGCCTTGTTGGTGAAGGTCACCGCCAACACGCCGGACGGGCTCACTTGCCCGGTCGAAAGCAGCCACGCGATGCGCGTGGTGAGCACGCGCGTTTTGCCCGAGCCTGCACCAGCAAGGATCAGGGCGGACGTGTGGGGAAGGGTGACGGCCGTGAGTTGCGGCTCGTTTAAATTCGCGAGTAACTTTGAAGACATCTAGTCATTGTAGGAGCGACTTGTCGCGACCCGATTCCAGCGGCACGGGTCGCGACAAGTCGCTCCTACAAGGCAACCTTTGATTAGGCGCGCCGAAAAATTTTGTTGTACGCAGCAACAACCGCGCGTTTCACGCGGTACTTAATCACGCGACCCACTCGCCACGGCCAACTGGCTCTGATCGCGTCCAGCCACAGGTCTTTCCACGGAATGAACCAGTGATAAATCGCCGCAAACCAGCGCAATTTCATTAGCGCCGGTTGGGTCAGATTGAACAGGCGCGCCACTACCGCCGTGCCGACCAGCTTCGCGCCAATAATCACGATCACACCCAGCGTGCCCTTACCCTGCGCAATCAGCCACAGCGCCGCCAGTTTGACCGGAAACAGCAGCACGGTCGGCAGCGCGAACAGCAGCATCGCGCCCCACGGCGGTAGGCGACGAATGGCGTTCTCCATCGCGCGCCACAATGGGCGCTTCGCCAGCCAGTCGAATACATGTGACAGCGTCTCCCAGCCCCATTCGTAGAACAGGACGAGCAGAGCAAGCGGCAATTGCAGCAAACGAATCAGGAAGCGCAGCATGGCGTGAATGTAGCGTGGTGGCCGCCCCCGCAAATTACGTCGATAGAATTGCCACCATGCCCCCAGATCCCGCTTCTCCCCATCAGCCACCCGACGTGCCCCGCAATGGCAATCCCGTCGCCGCGCCGCCGAACACCGAGCTGTCAGCCTTTGTGCCGTCGTTCCGCGGTTCTGCGCCTTATATACATGCCTTTCGCGGCAAAACATTTGTCGTAGCGTTCGGTGGCGAGGTCGTTGCCGATGACACCTTCCTGAATTTCATCGCGGACTTGAACTTGCTTGCGAGCCTTGGCATCCGGCTGGTGCTGGTACACGGCGCGCGTCCGCAAGTCGAAAAACTGCTCGAACAGCGCGGCATGGAGAGCCGTTATCACAAAGGCATTCGCGTGACCGACGAGTCACAGCTCGGCAGCGTGATCGGTGCCAGCGCCCGTGCGCGCGCGCGCATCGAGGCCGCGCTGTCGATGGCACCGCGCACGGCTGCCGTCACGCCGATTCACAACCGCGTGACTGGCGGCAATTTCGTAGTCGCCAAGCCGATTGGCGTGGTCGACGGCGTTGACATGAAGTACAGCGGCGAGGTGCGCCGCATTGACGCGCAGGCGATCAACGATTGCCTTAAAGACGGCGACATTGTGCTGATGTCCACAATGGCTTACTCAACCTCAGGCGATACATTCAACCTGACGGTTGAAGAGGTGGCGACACAAACCGCGATTGCTCTCAAGGCAACGAAGCTTATCTTCTTGCTCGACACACCGGGCGTGCTGAACCCCGATGGGTCTGTGATTTCAAACCTCTACACCCGCGAAGCCTCAGCGATCGCCAGCAAAGCCGCGCAAGCCTCTGACGTGCAGTTCTTTTTGCCCGCTGCCGTGCGCGCCTGTCAGAAGGGCGTGGGTCGCGCGCACCTGATCGGTCGCAAGCTCGACGGCGCTATTTTGCAGGAGCTTTTCACGCGCGACGGCGTGGGCACCATGATCTCGGTCGACAGCCTCGACAACCTGCGTCCAGCCACCATTGATGACGTAGGCGCGCTGCTGTCCATCATCGAACCGCTGGAGCGGCAGGGCATTCTGGTGGCGCGTCCGCGCGCGCTAATCGAGCGTGAAGTCGAACGATTTTTCCTCGCTGAACACGATGGTCAGATCATCGGCTGCGCAGCGTTGTACCCATTCCCCGAGGCCAACAAGGCCGAGCTTGCGTGCCTAGCCGTGAGTCCGGACTATCGACGAGAAGGCTACGGCGAGCGACTGATGAAAGCCATCGAAAACGAAGCGAAGTCGCAGGGCATCAATACGCTGTTCGTACTCACCACACGCACCGCGCAGTGGTTTACGGAACGCGGTTTTTCGCCAGCAAAGTTCACCGATTTGCCCGAGAAAAAACAGGCGCTTTACAACTTTGAGCGAGCCTCACAGGTTTACGTAAAACAAATTTAAGTCCCCTCTCCCGCAGCGCGGGAGAGGGCTAGGGTGAGGGCGGTTGCAGCTGCTTTTACTGCCACATAACGGAGTTTCAAAAATGGCACGCACAGTTCAATGCATCAAACTCGGCAAAGAAGCCGATGGCCTCGATTTCGCGCCCTATCCGGGCGAGCTCGGCAAGAAGATTTACGAGAACGTCAGCAAGGAAGCCTGGGCAGGCTGGCTTAAACATCAGACCATGCTCATCAACGAAAACCGCCTCGGTCTAGCCGATCCAAAAGCGCGGAAGTATTTGGCCGAGCAGATGGACAAGTACTTCTTCTCAGGTGGTGGTGAGACCGCGAGCGGCTATGTTCCGCCTGCGAAGTAACTGGCGATGAACCCCATCTCCCGCTTCCCCGTCCCCGAGATCAACGACATCCCGGACGACCTGCGCACGCGCATGCTCGACGTGCAGGAGAAGGCAGGCTTCATCCCGAACGTTTTCCTCACGCTGGCACACCGCCCCGCCGAATGCCGCGCCTTTTTCGCGTATCACGACGCGCTGATGCTCAAGGAGACGCCTGCGCTCAACAAGGCCGAACGCGAGATGATCGTGGTCGCCACGAGCGGCGCGAACGACTGCGTGTATTGCGTCGTGGCGCACGGCGCAATCCTGCGCATCTACACCAAGAACCCGCGCATCGCCGATCAGGTCGCCATCAATCACCGTAAGGCCGAAATCACGCCCAGGCAGCGCGCCATGCTCGACTTCGCACTCAAGGTTTGCCTGCATTCCAACGAGATTGACGAGCCGGATTTCGCGGCACTACGCGAACACGGATTCACCGAAGACGATATCTGGGACATCGGCTCAATCACCGCCTTTTTCGGCATGAGTAACCGCCTCGCCAACATGAGCAGCATGCGGCCGAATGATGAGTTTTATTTGATGGGGCGAGTGCCGAGGGCGAAGTAGCGGTTAGTCGAGCGACACTTCACGCGGCAGACTCGTGTCTCGCGAAAAATCCAGATCAAGTCCGTACAACGGCGACGCACGCAAAAAAACGCCCAAATTTTGGGTTGCTGCGGCCAGCCGTTGATAGTCGGCGACTGATATCACCATCGCTGTCGGCACGCCGCGCACCGTAATTTCCTGTGGCTGGGTGGCGGCTAGGCGAATTACTTCGCGCAGATTCGCCTTTGCTGTTTGCAGTTGCCATGTTGGCATATTTTCTCCTTTGCTCGTGTGAGCGGGATGCATCAACGTCACACGAAAGCTTCGCTGACGCTACGTACAGTGTGTGCTAACGGCCGCATCTGCGACTGCCCATTGTTCTGCTCCTCGGCGAGTGCTGAAGAGACGGTCGAATCCGACGCTTGATGACGCCGTGATCAGTACTACTTAACACGAGCGTGAGTCGCTATTGAAATGGCCGAAATTTTGGCTACGTGATGAATCTAAAAAGGGCGAATCTCGCTTAGTTCGGGGAGAAGCTCCGGCGCGTCGCCTGCCATGCCATAGACCTCAATCCCGCTCAGTAAACCACCACTCGCGAAGATAAAGATACCGGCCAGATCATCTCCGCTACCGAGCAGAAAATCACCCAACACGTGCACGCCAGGCGGTGCTTCTGGCTTATCTTTGATTTTGAAATTGATGCTCGCACAGCCACATGGGCAACGCCAAGGCGTTACCTCAACCAAGTCTACTTGCGAAATATATTGCATCGCCTCTTCATTGCCATGTTCGAGCATCCATCGGGCCAACCTGCGCTCAGCTTCAGTGAGGGGACGATTGAGATTTGTTGGACTCATATCATTATTTATCATAGCTGGGTGGTTCGCCTCACGCTTTCGCGAAGAGATGTTAGGCCTGTTAGTGGAACGAGTCGAGCGCCCCCGCCCCCGCCCCCGCCCCTTCAGCCCGCGCCGAGGAGCGGAGC
>ENA-OBLH01000429-OBLH01000429.1-metagenomes-genome-assembly--contig:-NODE-429-length-14190-cov-4.9746_pt1 | contig 14190 bp, 11 predicted proteins | sample MGYA00153382_OBLH01 | MGnify analysis MGYA00153382 | reverse complement strand
ACCGCCCTCACCCGCCCTGTCGGGCACCCTCTCCCGCGCTGCGGGAGAGGGATTTCAAAATGCGAGCTTGGCGAGTCATGAACTACGAAAACTTCAAACTAAAAACCGACGAGAACGACATCACCTGGGTCGGCATTGATGTTGCGGGCAGCAACGTCAACACGATGGGCACGCCTGTGCTTGCCGAATTCGCCGCGCTGCTCGATCAATTCGACAAAGAGCAGCCGAAAGCCGTCGTGTTCCATTCGCTAAAGTCCTCCGGCTTCATTGCGGGTGCGAACATTCAGGAGTTCGAAGCCATCGGGAAGACCGACGATGTCGTCGCTGCCGAAAAGCTTATCAAGACGGGCTACGACTTATACGAGCGTCTCGCAGCCGTGAAGTACCCGACGCTCGCGCTGATCAAAGGCTTTTGCATGGGTGGCGGACTGGAGCTGGCAATGGCCTGCCGCTACCGTGTCGCCGTCGACGATCCGGCAACGCGCATGGGCCTGCCTGAAGTCATGCTGGGCATCTTGCCGGCGTGGGGTGGCGTCAAGCGTCTACCGCAATTGCTCGGCGCACCCGCTGCGTTCGACCTGATGCTCTCGGGCAAAACGGTCGATGCGAAGAGGGCTAAAAAACTCGGCCTCGTCGATGAAGCCGTGCCGCCACGCATCATGTGGAACACCGCGATTGGCGTGCTCAAGGCGTTGCCTGCACCACGTAAATTGTCGTTCGTGCAGAACCTCATGACCAATGGTTTGCTGCGCGGTTACGTTGCGTCGCAAGCGAGAAAGCAGGTCGCAAAACGAGCACGGCCTGAGCACTATCCTGCGCCGTACGCCATCATTGATCTCTGGCAAAAATACAACGGCGACGTACACAAACCGAGCGCGACTGAGTCGTGCTCGATGCAGGCGCTGCTGTCGCATTCAACAGCAAAGAACCTGATCCGCGTGTTCAGTCTGCGCGAAAAACTCAAAGCGCAAGCCAAGGGCATCGACTTCAAGGCGAAGCACGTTCACGTCGTCGGCGCAGGCGTTATGGGTGGTGACATCGCGGCCTGGTGCGCGTTGCGCGGCATCACTGTCACGTTGCAGGATCTCGACGCAGCGAAGATCGCACCGGCGATCAAGCGCGCGGCGGATATGTACAAGAAGCGTCTGCGTGACGAGCGGCGCATTCGCGATGCGATGGATCGGCTGCAACCGGACATCACGGGTGACGGCGCGAAGACGGCCGATGTGATCATCGAAGCCATCGTCGAAAACCTCGCGGTCAAGCAAAAAGTCTTTGCCGAACTCGAAGCAAAGGCAAAGCCCGGTGCTGTGCTGGCGACCAACACATCGAGCATTCCGCTCGAACAAATCGCCACCGCGCTGAAAGATCCGTCGCGTCTGGTCGGCATTCATTTCTTCAACCCAGTCGCACAGATGATGCTGGTCGAGATCATCAGCGGCGCGCAAACTGATGCCGGCATCGCACGCAAGGCCACCGCCTTCGTCGACCAGATCGACAAACTGCCGCTCGCCTGCAAAAGCGCGCCGGGTTTCTGGGTCAATCGCATCCTTGCGCCATATTTGACCGAAGCGATGCGCTGCCTCGACGAAGGCATCACGCCAGAAACGCTCGATGAAGCCGCGCTCGCATTCGGCATGCCCATGGGGCCTGTTGAATTGGCCGATGTGGTTGGCCTCGATGTGTGCGCCGCCGTGGGTCAAGTGGTCGGTGGTGACGAAGCACTCAAGAACGCGCCGAAGAAACTTGCTGCCAAACTCGAAGCCAAAGAACTCGGCAAGAAGACCGGCAAAGGTTTTTACGTGTGGGTTAGTGGCAAAGCGCAAAAGGGCACGGCAGGCGCAGTGCCCGCAGGTCTTACCGAGCGCCTGATCACGCCGATGCTCAACGAAGCTAACAAGGCGCTGGCGGAAGGCGTAGTGACCGATAGCGATCTCGCCGATGCAGGTGCGATCTTCGGTTGCGGCTTTGCGCCATTCACTGGCGGGCCGTTTAACTATCAGCGGTCAAAAGCAGCTTGAGTTTGTAGGGTGGGCGCCCCGTGCCCACGCGTCGCGCACAGCACGCGCGAACGCTGCGTGGGCAAAAAGTTGCCCACCCTACCTCGCTAAACGATACGTCGTTCCGCGATGTAATAGACCACCTGATTCGGGCCGACGTGCTTTGTTGCAGGCGCGTTGAGCGCAAGCCCGTTGCCCAACGCATCGTCGGCTACGGCAACAATGGTGGCGTTGTACTTAAGTTTGTAGGCGGACAGCAACTCACCATACGTGGTGAGCGCAGCCGTTGCCGGAACGCGCACGCTGAACAACGTGTTGCCGGTCATTACCGACAGCAGATCGTGATGCACGCGCGAGCTGCCCGGATCCTGCGCTGCTCGCACCAGCATCGTGGTGTCACTGCTCACCATCGCTTCCGCGCGCGGGCAGTGAGCCATCAATAAGTCGGCAAACGCCTGCTGTTGAAAGTGCGCTACGAGATGCCCGGTGGTGTTGTGTGCCGCTGCCGCCAGCGCCGCTGCCAAGGTGTCATTGTCGTCATGCCCGAGCGCGATGATCGCGGCAGCACCCGCCGTTCCCGCTCGTGTATGCAGGCCCTTCTCCGACAGCGCAGTATCGCGCACAAACTTCACCACCGTCGGCATTGGGTTATCGATGTCCTTTGTCGTGCAAACCACAATTTCGCGATTCACCGACTGCGCGTCATGCGTAATTTCTTCGACCATGCGCTGCGTGCGCAGACCCTGCCAGCCGAGGATGACGATGTGGCCTTCGAGGTATGAGTAATCGGCTTCCCCACACATGCGGCGCCTCCAGACGTTTGAAAGATAGTGAACGAATTTGGTGATGCTGGTGGTGAACAAAATGATGCCACCGGGCATGATCCAGAGTGATGCCAGCAAACGCCCCTCAGCTGTCTTCGGCGACAAATCGCCGTAGCCGACAGTGGTCACCGTGGTGACGTAGTAATAAAAAAAAGCGATGATCTCGGTGATCTCTCCGCTCTCCACCAGCCACATGGCCTTCGCAGACAACGCGTAATGCACGCCAAACGCAGCCAACAGCGACCACCACGACAGCCGCGTAAGCTGCGAGTAGATCGTCTTTAAAAATTGCGAAAGGCTGCGAGGAATCATGATTAGCCGCGATTCTGGCACTGACTGTGCGGTCTGCCAATAGGCAACGGCAGGTGCGAAAGCTACGTAGGCACCGGCAATGACACAATCAGTGGATGCCATTCACTGTGCTTTCAATCCAATCGCATGTCGTTGCCGGTCACGTCGGCAATGACGCTGCCGCGTTTGCGTTGCAACGACTCGGCATTGAAGTGTGGCCCATTCACACGGTGCAGTTCTCCAATCATCCGGGGCACGGCGCATGGACGGGGCAAGCGTTTGACGCAGCACACGTGCGCTCGTTGATTGACGGGTTGGACGCGCGCGGCTATTTGCGGCGTGTGGATGCGGTACTGTCGGGCTACGTCGGTACCGCGGAAACGGCCGCTGCTATTGCCGAGACCGCCGCGCGAGTGAAGACGCAGAACGCAAGCGCGATTTATTGCTGCGACCCGGTGATGGGTGACGTCGGGCCGGGTCTGTTTGTGAAGCCGGATGTACCGCCATTTTTTGTCGATACAGCGATGCCATTGGCCGACATCGCTACGCCGAATGTGTTTGAGTTGTCATTGCTCACGGGCACGCTTGTCGCCACTTTGGGAACGCTGCCCGAACTGGTAGCCGCTGCACGGGCGCTCATCAAGCGTGGCCCGCGCATGGTGCTTGTGACCAGCGCGCATATCGTGGGTGATGGTCGCATTGCCACTCTCGCCGTTACGGCAGATCATGCGTGGCGCGTGAGCACGCCGTACATCCCACTCGCACCGATGCCCAACGGCATGGGCGACTGCATCGCAGCGCTGTTTCTCGGTCGATATTTGCAGCATCACGACATCGCGCTCGCGCTGTCACAATCAGTGTCATCGCTGTACGCATTGGTACGCGGCACCGACGCCAGCATGCCGCGCGATCTGAATTTGATAGCGATGCAGGACGCGTTGGTGAAAGCGCCCGAGACGTTTGCGGCGGAGTTCGTGTGACTGCGGATGCATAACCTTGCGGCCCGCACGCGGCGCCCGCGTTACAAAGCCTTACAAAGCGAAGCTCATAAACCCAGCACGATTTCTTCACTGCCGCGTTCAAATGGATACATGACGCCAAAAACCAGAGCGCCGTGACAAAAACACATTGCACGAAAGAGAGACCTCATGAAACTGTTCAAGACCACCATCGCCGTCGCCCTGCTCGCCGTTGCGGGGGCGGCATTCGCTCAACACGCACACGCGGGGCATGGCATGCACCAGCCCGGTGATCGCATCGTCAAAATACTGAATCTCGACGCCACCCGCGCCGCGCAAGTCACCACCATCATGACCGAGCAGCGCGCCCAAGGTAAAGCGCTGTGGGAAGTCAATAAAGGTAGCACCGACCGCGACGCCAAGCGTGCCCAAATGAAAGCACTGCGCGACGCCACTAACGTCAAGCTTGCCACCGTGCTAACACCCGCTGAAATGACCCAATTGCAAGACGCCAGAGCAAAACACGGCCACCACGGTCGGGGCATGAAGCAGAGCTAAACAACCTCTCGTCGTTCCTGCGAAGGCAGGAACCCAACGTCTTGAGAACTTTCGCAAACGCCTGAGTGCTCGAACCAAAAGTCGCTAGGCCCCTGCCTTCGCAGGGGCGACGACAAAGTGAAAACGTCCGCCTGCGCGGTGCATGGTTAAATCCGACGCATCGCAGCACACTCCGATCCCAACCAGCTTTTCTACGGCGACAACCTGCATGTGCTGCGCGAGCAGATTACAGATGAATCGGTGGATTTGATCTACCTTGATCCGCCGTTTAATTCCAAGCGCGATTACAACCTGCTATCCAAGACGCCTAAGAAGCCTGCGAAGGCTTTGACGTCTAGCAAACCTGCGTCAACGGTGGAAGAACCCGAATCGGAAACTCCGTAGTCCGATGCGCAAATCACGGCGTTTGAGAACACGTGGCATTGGAACGATGTCGCCGAACGCGAGTTCGACGAAATTCTCAAATGATGTCTCCGAGTTGATGAAGGCGCTGCGCAGCCTGTATCTGCACTGCGTTCCGACGGCTTCGCATTATTTGAAGCTGGTGCTGGATGGAGTGTTTGGGAAGGAGAATTTTCGCAACGAAGTCATCTGGAAGCGCACCAGTTCCCACAATGATGCGTCGCAAGGACTTTCTCGTTTTGGGCGAAGTCATGACGTCGTTTTCTTCTACGAGAGCACGCATCACGGCACGTTCCCGAAGATTCAGATTCTGACGATTGAGGGATTGATGTCAGGCAAAGTTAATGTAGGGGTTCAGCTTTTTGCTGCGACGCCCGTTTCATGTGGGCTAGTCGCATTTTCTGCATTAAGTCGAGTTTGGCCTTTATCTAGATATAGCCCACGTTCAATAAGAGTTTCAAGCGTATTTATCGAAAAGCTATACTTCGTCGTTCCTGCGAAGGCAGGAACCCAGCGTCTGGAGAACTTTCGCAAACGCCTGAGTGCTCGAACCGAAAGTCGCTGGGCCCCTGCCTTCGCAGGGGCGACGAAATCATCGGTACTGCGTGAGCAGAATTACTTCAGCAACGCTTTCAACAATTTCCCCATCTCCGCAGGATTGCGCGTGATGGTGAAGCCGCACTCTTCCATGATGGCGAGTTTGGCGTCTGCGGTGTCTGCGCCGCCGCTGATCAGCGCACCGGCGTGGCCCATGCGCTTGCCGGGGGGTGCGGTGACGCCTGCGATGAAGCCGACTACCGGTTTTTTCATGTTCGCTTTGACCCAATACGCGGCTTCCGCTTCGTCGGGGCCACCGATTTCGCCGATCATGATGACGGCGTCGGTATCCGGGTCGTCGTTAAACATGCGCATGATGTCGATGTGCTTCAACCCGTTGATCGGGTCGCCGCCGATGCCTACGGCGCTGGACTGGCCGAGGCCGAGTTCGGTGAGCTGGCCCACGGCTTCATAGGTCAACGTGCCGGAGCGGCTGACCACGCCGATGCGGCCTTTGCGATGAATGTGGCCGGGCATGATGCCGATTTTGATTTCGTCCGGCGTGATGAGGCCGGGGCAGTTTGGCCCGAGTAGCAGTGTTTTTTTGCCGAGCATTTTGTAGCGCGTCTTCAGCATGTCGAGCACCGGAATGCCCTCGGTGATGCAGACGACCAGATCGAGTTCGGCTTCGACGGCCTCGTCAATCGCCGCAGCCGCGCCCGATGGCGGCACGTAGATCACGCTGACCGTCGCGCCGGTTTGCGCCTTGGCTTCTTTGACCGAACCGTAGATAGGGATGCCTTCGAAATTCTCGCCCGCTTTTTTCGGGTTGACGCCTGCGACGAAGCAGTTTTTGCCATTCGCGTAGGCGACGCAGCCGTGAGTATGAAACTGGCCGGTTTTTCCGGTGATACCCTGCGTCATAACGCGGGTGTCTTTGTTGATGAGGATGCTCATTGCTTTTTCTCCGGGGTTTCTACGCGAGGATTTCTACGCTGGCAAAGGCGGCGGCCTTCTTCACTTCAGCCTTGGGGGCGTCGGTTTTCGGAGCGTCCGTTTTGGGCGGCTCTGTCTTTACGGGGTCGGCGGGGAGTGTCTTTGTCGGTAGAGGCAAAGTCGTTGTCTTCGCCGGCTCAGCAGCGGGTGCCGGGGTCTCGGCTTTTGCTGCTTCTGCGGGCTTCGCTGCGTCAGTTTTTGGCGCTTCTGGAGCCGCTGGCTCTGCGGGTTTCGGCGCGTCGGCTTTCGGTGGCTCAGCCGCTTTTGGCGCGGCGGGTGTCACTGGCGTAGCGGGCACAACCGGCGCTTCTTTTGGCTGGCTGCATTGGCGCAGCAAGAAGGCAGCGAGAACCGCGAAAACAATCACTAACAACCATTTCATCCAGCCCGACGCGGGGGCGGACGGTTCGAGCGGTTTGCTAGCGGTTACCGCTGCTGCGGCAGCCGCAGCCGGCACGGGTGCGGCTGCCGCAGCGACAGGCGCTGCGCTCGACTTCACGCCTTTGGCCGCAGCCACAACCTTTTCAGCCGCTTCGCCCATGTTGTTGGCGATGATGATCGGCAGGCCGGATTTGGCGAGGATTTCTTTGCCCAGGTCTTCGTTGGTGCCCTTCATGCGCACCACCAGCGGCACTTTCAGGCCCACGGCTTTGGACGCAGCAACCACGCCTTCGGCAATGGTGTCGCACTTCATGATGCCGCCAAAAATGTTGACCAGAATCGCTTTCAGATTCGGGTTTTTCAGCATGATCTTGAAGGCTTCGGTCACCTTCTCAGTGGTGGCACCGCCGCCCACGTCGAGGAAGTTGGCGGGTTCGCCACCGTACAGTTTGATGGTGTCCATCGTCGCCATCGCGAGGCCCGCGCCGTTGACGAGGCAACCGATATTGCCGTCGAGCGAGATGTAGGCGAGGTCGAATTTAGACGCCTCGATTTCTGCTGGATCTTCTTCATCCAAATCGCGCATGGCGACGATGTCGGGATGGCGGTACAGCGCGTTGGCGTCAAAGTTGAACTTGGCATCAAGCGCGATCACGCTGCCGTTGCCGGTCACAACCAGTGGATTGATTTCGGCAAGCGCCGCATCTTTGTCGATGAACGCGTTGTACAGACCCTGCAAGCACTTGCGAGCTTCAACAAACGATTCCGACGGGATGCCAATCGCGCCAGAAATTTCGTCGCATTGCGCATCGGTCAGGCCAAGGCCCGGATCGATGAACACTTTTTTGATCGCATCGGGGTTGCGGTGCGCCACTTCCTCAATATCCATGCCGCCCTCAGCGGAGGCGAGCAGCGCCACTCGCTGCGTGCCACGGTCAAGCACCATCGAAACGTAGAGTTCCTTTTTGATGTCGGCACCGTCTTCGATGAACAGGCGACGCACTTTCTGGCCGGCCGGGCTGGTTTGATGCGTGATGAGCTGCATGCCGAGAATGGCGGTGGCGTATTCGCGCACTTGCTCAAGCGATTTGGCCACCTTGACGCCGCCGCCTTTACCGCGACCACCAGCGTGGATCTGCGCCTTGACCACCCACACCGGGCCGCCCAGCTCCTGCGCCGCCTTGACGGCCTCATCAACGGTGAACGCCGGAATGCCGCGCGGCACCGGAACGCCGAATTCGCGAAGAATTTGTTTACCCTGGTACTCGTGAATTTTCACGGCTCAACCCCTGTTGTTATCAATCAAAAATGTATGGTTCACAGCGTCACGGCTTCGCCCGGCGCGGCGGCGGTTTCACCCACAAACCACTTCGGGTAATACACACGCACCGTCTCGGTATTCGTCGCTAGCGCGTGGCACGAATCGAGTTGAAACGGCCGCTTGCCATCCACTGAATCAGCCTCGTTTTTAATCCCGGCAAAGGTCTGCACCGCCGCCGTCGGCAAGTAGCCGAGCAGTTCGGACAAATGGGTGCAACCCTTCACACCGCCCATATTCTCTGCGATGGACTTGCGAAAACCTTTCAGCAGATTGCTGCCGATCAGTTTTTTGTACTCAGGCCCGATGCGATTGCACTCACCGGGATAGGGCATTTCGTCGGTGACTGCCTCAATATCCACCACCTCAAAGCGGCGATCAATGGTCACCCGCGCCCACATGTTGTGTACCGGAATGTCCTTGCTGCGCGTGCCCATCGCGAGCTTGTAGTCGCGGTCTTTGTGATCGGTGATGTGCGTCTCGATGTCGAACAGGCCGTCGGCACGACGAAAGCCCTCGTAGCTCACACGGCGCAGATGCAGTCGCTCGCGATTGGCAGGGGAAGACAGCGGCATCGTGGAGACTCGCCCGCCGTGGAATCTTCAAAATGAAGCTCGCCGGGGACGCTGTAGACTGTGTTGGAACACTGATTCTAGCGCGATTTGTGCGGTGCAACGACGACCGCGAAGGAGGTCAATTTGGCGCACGTCAAGAAATTTGTGCTGGCACTGGATCAGGGCACGACCAGCTCGCGGGCGATTTTGTACGACCATTCCGGCACGCCTGTGGCCAGCGCACAGAAGGAATTCCGCCAGCAATTTCCACAACCTGGCTGGGTTGAGCACGACGCGAGTGAGATTTGGGCATCGCAGCACGACGTGATGCTCGGCGCGATTGCTAAAGCGGGTGCGAAGGCGGAGGAAATCGCCGCGATTGGCATCACCAACCAGCGCGAAACTACCGTCGTTTGGGATCGCGCGACGGGAAAACCCATTGCCAACGCCATCGTCTGGCAGGATCGGCGCACGGCGGCGCTGTGTGATGAGCTCAAAACGGCGGGCAAAGCGGCCTTGATTCAGCAAAAAACGGGGCTCGTGCTCGATGCCTATTTTTCCGGTACCAAGCTCAAGTGGTTGCTGGATAACGTGCCGGGTGCCCGCAAGCGCGCCGAGAACGGTGAACTTTGTTTTGGCACGATTGACACTTGGTTGATCTGGAATTTGACGGGTGGCAAGACACACGCAACTGACCCGTCGAACGCCAGCCGCACGCTGCTGTTCAATATTCACACGAATAGTTGGGACGATGAGCTGCTGACGCTGCTGAGCATTCCGCACGCATTGCTCCCTCAGGTTCGGCCGTCTTCGGGCACCTTTGGCGAGGCGGTGATCAACGGGGTTGCGGTGCCGATTGCGGGCGACGCGGGCGATCAACAGGCGGCGTTGTTTGGGCAAGGCTGTCATTCGCCGGGGATGGCGAAGAACACGTACGGCACGGGGTGCTTTTTGTTGCTGAACACGGGTGGTGTGGCGGTCGCGTCTACGAACAAGTTGCTGACTACGACAGCCTGGCAGCTTGATGCCGGCGCGCCGCAATACGCCCTAGAAGGCTCTGTCTTCATCGGTGGAGCGGTCGTGCAATGGCTGCGCGACGGACTGCGCGCGATCAAAACGGCGGCGGACGTTGAAGCGCTCGCCGCCGAAGTCCCCGACTCCGGTGGCGTGTATCTCGTGCCCGCCTTCGCCGGTCTCGGCGCACCACACTGGGACCCGTATGCACGCGGCGCGATGTTCGGGCTCACACGCGGCAGCGGCATCACGCATGTCGCGCGCGCCGCGCTCGAATCGATCGCTTTTCAGTCGGCAGATGTGCTGACTGCGATGGAAAAAGATGCCGGTTTGAAACTCACCGAACTGCGCGTGGACGGCGGCGCGACGGCCAACAATTTGCTCATGCAGATTCAGGCCGATTTGCTCGGTGTGCCAGTGGTGCGCCCGAAAGTTCTCGAAACCACTGCGCTGGGTGCGGCGTATCTGGCGGGTCTGGCCGTCGGTTTCTGGCAGGATGCGGGTGATATTCAGCGCAACTGGCAGGTGGATCGTATCTTTGAGCCCACACTGTCGCGAGATCGTGCCGGTGAGATGATGGCGGGTTGGGCAAAAGCGGTGGAACGGAGCACACAATGGGCGAACTGAAATTTCTTCTCGCGGGTATCGTGTGCGTCTTCGCAATTAACGGCGCGCAAGCCGTCGAACCACTGCGCGTTTTCGACGCGCACATGCACTACAACGTCGAAGCGCGCGAAGCGTATCCACCCGCTGCGGTGCTGGAGATTTTTCGCAAGAACAACGTGCGCGGCATTCTTGCCAACTCCCGGCCCAACGAAGGCTCTGCGTTGCTGATGAAGGCTGCGCCCGAGTCATTGACGATCGTGCCGTTCATCCGCGTGTATCGTGACCGTGCCGACTATGGAACGTGGCACAAGAACCCAGAAATCGTCGCCATGATCGAGCGTGAATTCTCCGAAGGCGCGATGAAGGGCAAGGTGCGCGGCATCGGCGAATTTCACCTGTACGGCGATGAGGCAAAGTCGAAAGAGTTTGCACAGATCGTCGCCTTCGCGCAAAAGAACGACTTGTGGCTGCATGCGCACAGCGACGAAGCGGCACTGCTATACATCTTCACGCTCAACCCGAAGGCCAAAGTCATCTGGGCACACACGGGTTTTAGCGTCGCCACGGATCGCGTGGCCGCGCTCATGAAACAGCATGCGGACTTAATGGGTGAGCTTTCATACCGCAACGACATCACCGATGGCGGCAAGTTGTCAAAGCAATGGCGCGCGCTGTTCACCGCGTACCCTGATCGCTTTTTACTCGGCTCTGATTGCTGGGTCACCGAGCGTTGGGCGCAGTACGGGGAGATCATGGATTACTACCAGCGCTGGCTGGCCGAATTGCCGCGCGATACCGGCAACAAAATCGCGCATCGCAATGGCGAGCGGATTTTTGGGATCACGCTGAAATAACTTCTCTTCGTCGCCCCTGCGAAGGCAGGGGCCTGGCGACTTTCGCTTTAACCCAGATTATTCATTAGGACGCGCGCTGATGTCGCGGCGAGTTGCGAGTCAGTTTGGACGGTCGCGAGGAGTCCATAGCGAGCTATGGACGACGAGTGAGCGTTCAAAATGGCCGCAAATCGCCCGACAGCACCCGCGTAGGGGCGAAGCCCCGCCTAATGAATAATCTCGGTTTAATCAGAGTCAAGCTCACACGCCGGAAGACACTGGGTCCCTGCCCGCTCAGGAACGACGAATATTTTTGCGTGGCGCACAGGCTCCTGACACAATGCTGTCAGGAGCAGGCGCAAATAATCCTTTCTCTGTTCAACAACACACGAAGGAAACAAAATGATCGGCAACGCAGTCTGGTTTGAAATCCCCGCGAGCAATTTCGAGCGCGCGGTCACGTTTTATGAAGCGGTGTTTCAGGTGTCACTCAAGCGAGAGAAGATGGGCGGTGACCTCGCGATCTTTCCGGGTAGCGACAGCTCGGTTAATGGTGCGGTTGTCAGTCAGCAGGGTTACGTTCCGGCGGCGAACGGCGCGTTCGTCTATCTCAACACTGGCGACGACTTGACGCCGTACCTCGAACGCGCGGCAGCCAACGGTGGCTCCGTCATTGAACCCAAGACTGCGCTGCCGCCAGGCATGGGGCACTACGCGCACTTCGGCGACACCGAAGGCAATCGCGTCGGCCTGTTCTCGCAAAACTGACCCTCAAAATCGCTGATGCGCCGCGCAGACCGACTGTTTCGCATCGTTCAGTTTCTTCGTGGCCGTCGTCTCACCACGGCCCAACAACTCGCCAAATGGCTGCAGGTCAGCGAACGCACGATTTATCGCGACATTCGCGATCTATCGCTCACGGGCACGCCCATCGAGGGCGAGGCAGGCGTGGGCTATCGGCTTCGCGGTGGATTCGAATTGCCGCCGCTGATGTTCGACGTGGAAGAAATCGAGGCCCTGACGCTCGGCGCGCGAATGGTCGAGGCGTGGAGTTCGCCGCAGTTGGGCGTGGCGGCCTTGTCGGCAATTGCGAAGATCGCGACGGCGCTGCCGCCCGAACGCAGGCAGTGGTTGGAGGCAAGCCGAACGTACGTGCCGCAGTTTCATATTCCGAAGCAACTCGGTGAGCGATTTGAATTCCTGCGCGGCGCGATTCGCGACAAAGCGAAGGTGCATTTCGTCTACGCCGATGTCGAGAAGAAGCTCAGCGAACGACGGGTGCGACCGCCGTCGCTCTATTTCTGGGGCGAGCACTGGACGCTGGCGGCGTGGTGTGAATCGCGTGATGATTTCCGCAGTTTCCGCATTGATCGCGTGATTCGCTTGCAAGTCACCAACGAGAGATTTCGCGACGAAACGGGCAAGCGATTGGCGGATTTTGTGCGGGCGCAACTGGCGGCACATTCTCGCGAGCCGTAGCAACCGCTAGACTGCGGTGAACGCATGGAGAGCCGCGATGAATGGTGCAAAAAGTCTGGTCGAAACACTACTGAAATCTGGCATCGAAACCTGCTTCGCCAATCCTGGCACCAGCGAAATGCACTTTGTCGCCGCGCTCGATCAAAGCGTCGGCATGCGCTGTGTGCTGGGCTTGCAGGAGAACGTCGTCACCGGCATGGCCGATGGTTACTACCGGATCAAAGGCAAGCCTGCAGCCACGTTGCTGCATTGCGGGCCGGGCCTCGCCAACGGGCTCGCCAACCTGCACAACGCACGTCGCGCCAAGAGTGGCATCGTCAACATCGTCGGCGATCAGGCGACGTATCACCGTCCGCTCGACGCGCCGCTCACTGCAGACACCGACAGCCTCGCGCGCACCGTGTCCGCGTGGGTGCGAACGAGTTCACACGCCGCAGACGTCGGTCGCGATGCCGCCGATGCGGTGCAAGCAGCACGTACCCTGCCGGGGCAAATCGCCACGTTAATCCTGCCATCCGATACCTCGTGGGATGAAGGTGGCATCGTTGCTGATGCGCTCGCTGTGCCCGCTCCGCCCGCAATTGATCCGTTCGCCGTGCAGAACGCCGCACGGATTCTGCGCACACAAAAGAACGTGCTGATTCTGCTCGCGGGACGCGCCGTGCTCGGGCAATCGCAGGCGCTCGCATGGCGCATTAAGCAAGCGACCGGCGCAACGCTTATGGCGGACTACGTGACCGGCCACATGCAGCGCGGACGCGGTCGTTTGCAGCTCGAACGGGTGCCGTACAACACGGACCTGGCGGTGCAGGCATTGAGTCGCTTCGAGCACATCATTCTGGTCAGCGCAAAGCCGCCGGTCGGCTTCTTCGCCTATCCCGGCAAGCCGTCAAAGCAGTATCCCGAACGTGCGCAGTTGCATGTGCTTGCACGCGACGATCAGGATGGCGAAGCCGCGTTGCAGGCGCTGGTTGACGAACTCAATGCACCGAGCGCAGCAATACCCGATCCCGGCTCGCGTCCTGATGCAATGACCGGCGCGCCGACGCCAGAAGGCTTGGCGCAAACGCTCGCGGCGCTGATGCCAGACAACGCCATCGTGTCCGATGAAAGCGTGTCGTACGGTCGTGCCTTCTACAAAAATACTCACGCCGCACCAGCGCATGACTGGCTGCATCTTGTCGGCGGCGCAATTGGCGCGGGCTTGCCAATGGCAACCGGTGCCGCCATCGGCGCGGGTGGTCAGCGCCGCGTGATCAATCTGCAGGCCGATGGCTCAGCAATGTATTCGCTGCAAGCATTGTGGACCCAGGCGCGCGAACGTCTGCCGGTTACGACGATCCTGCTCAACAATCGCAAATACAGCATCCTGATCGGCGAATATCAGGCTGTCGGCGCAACGCCAGGGCCGATCGCCATGAGCATGCTCGACCTCAGC
>ENA-OBLH01000428-OBLH01000428.1-metagenomes-genome-assembly--contig:-NODE-428-length-14196-cov-3.59975_pt1 | contig 14196 bp, 11 predicted proteins | sample MGYA00153382_OBLH01 | MGnify analysis MGYA00153382 | reverse complement strand
CGACTACTCTACCCAAAATATTTTGAATATTAGGACTGGCAATAAAGTTAGCGGTAGTGCCTGTAGGGACGTTAAGCTGTTGAAAACTATGAAATAAATTTGCACCATCTCTAGAGAAACTACCGCCGGTAATATCTACTAAATTACTTTGAGTATTAACTCTAGTTCCTGTACCATCATTGGCAGGAATGATTGATTGGGCTGTGGCAGGAATAGTAGAGGTAGTAGATAATACTCCTCCTAGTAAAATTATTCCTAGGCAGCTATTAATAGTACTATGTAGCTTAGACATTTGTTTACTTGATTTTTATTTAGTATTCCTTAGAGAAATTAGCAACTAAATTCATCTTTAGGTAAATACTACATAGTTACTAACCAAATTATCGGATACTTTCCAATCTCCTTTACTAAATTTATAACCCGGAGGCTTAACCCATGTCAGAAATTCCTGAGATTACCCAACTATTGTTAGAAGCCAAGCGGGAACAGGGCTTAAGTTTTCAGGATTTAGAGAAAACTCTTGGCAGAGATGAGGTGTGGATTGCAGCAGTGTTCTATCGACAGGCTAGTGCTTCCCTGGAAGAGGCCAAGAAAATTATCGAAATATTAGACCTAGCCCCCAGCCTAGCGCAAGAATTAACTGCCTACCCTACAAAAGGCTTGGGTCCGATCGTCCCTACAGATCCCGTCATTTATCGGTTTTACGAAATTATGCAGGTGTATGGCATGCCCATCAAGGAAATCATCCAAGAAAAGTTTGGCGACGGGATCATGAGCGCAATCGACTTCACCTTAGATATTGAAAAAGAAGAAGACCCCAAGGGCGATCGAGTAAAACTAATCATGAATGGTAAGTTTCTCGCCTACAAAAAATGGTGAAAAGATTAATCAATACTAATCGATCGAGGCCGGGAACCATTGCCATTGGAGCTATTACCAGCATTAGGCATGACCGGACTTCCTATTTGCTGTTCGAGCCAGCTTTTTACCGGATCATCAGTTAGTTTCAAACGCAGAAACCCAGCACAGATGCCACCAAGAAGGGCAGTAGGCTGTTGGGTTAACTGTTGAAGTAGAGGGGATAGTTCGTCAAAAGACATGGCAGATTCTCCTTAAGGTTGACAAAGTTGACGATCGCTCTGGCGCACTTGGGTATTATTTTTTAGGTAATCTTGGAGCCAGTCACAGCTATTTTGTAAAAGATTCTCCAAGTTTAAATCCCAGAGGATAATACTACCATCTTGGCTGGCAGTAACTAGAGCCTCTCCATCTTTGCCCCAATCAAGGCTGGTGATGCGATCGTCATGGCCGCTGAGGGTTTTTAGTAACGTATCATCTAGGCGCCATAGTTGAATTTGGTTATTCCAACTAGTAGTGCTAATAATTTGATTATTACCCAAAAAATTCACTCGTGCCACACTATCACTCACCCCTTTGAGAGTTTTAGTTAATTCCCCCTGCCGTGACCAAATATTTACTCGGTTATCATAACCAGCACTGGCAAGATATTCCCCATCACTACTAAAGGCCAAATCTAACACCCAGCCCTGATGTCCTTGCAAGGTTTTAAGCAGTTGACCATCTTTTGTCCAAAGTTTTACCGTTTTGTCGTCACTGGCAGAGGCGATTAACAAGCCATCGGGGGAGAAGAGGACTGTATTCACTCGATCGCTATGTCCCCCCAAGGTGTGCAATAATTTGCCCTGACGATCCCAAAGTTTCACGGTGCGATTGCGGCTCGCCGTAGCAATCACCTGAGAATCGGGACTAAAAGCTACCCGGAGTATCCAGTCCGACTCCTGAATCACTACGGGAACCTTTTGTTTATCAATCCCCCGGCCATCTTGACTAAGATTCCAGAGGCGCACGGTTTTATCTCGACTAGCACTGGCCAATAGAGAGCCATCCCCCGCAAAAGCAAGGCTGGTTAATCGATCGCTATGCCCCTCCAATAATATGGGGACAGAATTTAGAGCTAACTTGGCTGGTTGCCCCTGATTCCCGGTCACTTGCCATAACTTCACAGTATTGTCATGACTGGCTGTCGTTACTAGTTGCCCATTGGGTGAAAATTTAACATCAGCGATCGATTGTTGATGGGCGCGGAAGGTTTGATCCGAGGCCGGCATTGACCAGATTTTGACAGTTTTATCTTCACTAGCAGAGGCAATTAAATCTCCCTTGGGGCTAAAAACTGCGGCATTAATCCGATCGCTATGGGCTTTGAAAGAATCCACCAAAGTCCCATCTCGCTTCCACAACCGCAGCAGTTCATCCCGCCCCGCAGATACTAAAAATTGAGAATCAGCACTAAAATCTGCATACATCACCCAGCCTTGGTGTCCTGTGAGATTTTGTAATAAATTTCCTTGCCGATCCCACAGTTTAATAGTGCGATCGTCCCCGGTAGTGGCAATTAAAGTTCCATCCGCACTAAATCTAACCGAATTTACCCTGCCCTGATGCCCCCCTAAGGTACGTTGTAATTCTCCTGTAGTTGACCAAATTTTCACTAAACCATCCCCTCCACTAGAAGCGATCGCTTGACCGTCGGGGCTAAAACTCACCCCGGTTACTTCCTTTTGGTGCCCTTGCCAATTTTTTAATAATTTTCCGGCGACTGTCCAAATTTGGAGATGCTGATTTTGGGTAGCTAGGGCAATCTGAGTGCCATCAGGACTAAAATCCACCCCATAAATCCTGCCAGCATCAGCTCGGATAGTTGTGACAAACTCCCAAGTAACTAAGGGATCAGGAGATGAGGGGAATTTCTCATTTTGCACCGATGCTGGATTAGTTGGCTGAGGACTGGGGGTAATTCGCCAAATTTTGGCTGTCCCATCCCAACTACCAGAGACTAAAAATTGCCCATCGGCTGAAAAACTAAGGCTGGTAATACTATCTTCATGGCCAGTTAGGGTAGCAATATTTTTGCCATCGATACTCCAGATTTTGATAGTTTTATCTCGACTTGCAGAAGCGATAAACCTACCATCAGGGGAGAAAACTAGATGAGTAATAATATCTACATGCCCTTCTAAGCGATTTTTTTCTTTGATTTGAGTAAGGGATCGTTGGAGAGTAATGAGAACTTGGAGTCTAGTTGTCTCAGCGATCGCATTAGCATTGCTTGGCAATATCGCCTTAGTGTTGCCAGGTAATATCGCCTTAACATTGTCGGGTAATATCATATTTACACTCTGGCTTACACTCTGGGGCAAGGTTATCCCCCAGTTATTTATGGGGGAATGGGTTTGTTGTATCTGGAGTTGTTTACCACCCCGGACTGCTTCTAAGAGGGCATCAAACTGTTTACCAGAGGCAAATAATGCCTCACTAGAAGAACTCAAGACACTAAGTTGAGCATTGAGGGAAAGAACCTCAGCAATCCGACGTTGATTTTCTGCTGTCCATGCTAAGAAAACTGCGGTTAATGCTAAAGTTCCCATAGCCAAAGATAGGCCGATCGCTCGAACTTTTTGCCGTCGAATTATCCGTAGTTCCTGAGCTTGATGAAAGAGTTTTGTCGTGATATTAGATTGCCTATCCGTCAGATATCTCTGGCGAATTGGCTCGCTCAAATAATCATAGGCTAACTGATAACCTTCTACAGATATTTCCGCTACTTTAATCACTAAACCAGAGCCGACCAGTATTTTTAGAATTAGCTCTATTTTTAATCCAGAAGTAGAAGTCCATAATGCCCGATCGCTCCAGTCATTTGTCGCCCGATCAGCTATTACTTCCGTTAGTTTATTATCTATCATCCTAAATTCTGTCAGAGCTGTGGAAAATTGGTGAGCCACTAGGGTTATTAGTTCTGAGAAAGTTTTGATGGGGCGGATACTAGAGGAATCATCAGTTAGGTGAAAGAGAATTTGCCAAGCTGTAGTTTGATTTTCTGTCCCGCAGTCAGTAATAATGCGATCGAGATTTAATTCAATTAGTGCAAGGCGGGGATTAGGTCCTAAATTTTGATAGGCTTTGAGGGTAGTAATCTTTTCTGCTTGAAGAGTAGAGCCTAATACTTGTAATTCTATCAAACGTACTGCTCCAGAATCTATCACTAAATCTTGGACAAAGGCTTCAATCAAGCTCGGCTCCAACTGCCAACGGGAGAAAGCAGTCAGATTATGAATTAATTCCTTAGCTTGGCTCGGAGATAGATCTCCTAGTTGGTAGCGAATCTCTCGATCAAGAATATTATTATTAATTATCTCTAGATTCATATAGCGATCGCAATCCAACAAATGATGGAGAGCATCTTCACGAATTGACAAAATGATTTTCACAAAAGGAATTGCTAAACAAGCAGCCAAAAATTCATAGAAAGTCCACTTATCTTCTGAACTAGTACAGGTAGTAAAAAAATCTTCAAATTGATCAAAAATTAATACTACTAAAAAGTTAGATTGGATAGATTGCTTAACTAAATCAACTAATTCAATTAAGGTAGAATTAGTTTCCTGAAAGTTAGTTTGGCTAGAAAATAATTGGGATGATTGTGCTGATTCTTGACTAATTATTTCTAAGATTTGAGCCGATAAATTACTATGCCAATCTCGATAGCTTCTTTGCAGGATGGGCAGAGTAATTCGTGTCCCAATAATTCGCCCATGCAAAGCTGGGAAAAGTCCGCTGTTGATTAGGGAAGTTTTGCCTACCCCAGAAGCTCCGTGAATAATAGTTAGTTTATGATCTGCTCTTACCAAGCGATTAATAATTGCTTTCACATCCATTTCTCTGGTAGAAGCCAGCAAAGGAGTAGCCACAGGATTTGCTTCTCGGTTACTTATTCGGAGGGGCAGAGGGCTAGCTCCAATAAAAGTTCTAATTCCATGTTGTTGCTCTACTAAATATTGTTGTTGTTTGATTTCAAAAGCAGCTAAGTATTGGTGCATTTCCCCATAAAGCGATCGCAACTCCTCAAGGATTTCTAGATAGTTTTCTAGCCAGTGCCAAGATGGTTCCTGAGCCTTGCCGAAGGATTGCTGGATATTTTTTTCAGCACCAAAAAAGATTTGATTCTTTGCTTGCTCTAGAGTTGCTAGGGCTGTAAGTTTTTGTTGTGTGACTCGCTGGGATTTTGCTAACAACAAAAGATAAAAACTAGTATGAGTATTGACTAGGTTATATCGTTCTAAAGTCCCTAGGGCAGCTTGAGCATAGGTTGTTACTTGCACCCAATCTTTTTGAGAATAGGCGACGATCGCTAAAAAGCCATAAACCTGGGCAAGATACAAAGGAGAGGCTACGATCTCTTGTACCAGTAAAGCCTCCGTAGCCAGGTTAGTTAATTCTGGCCAACTTTGGAGAGATTGCAACACTTGCCCTTGATAGATTAGCAATTGGGCGGCAAGTTTTTGTTGTCCCGCAGCTTTGAACACCAATCTCCCAGACTGAAATGAAGCCAGTGCTTGTTGCCAGCTAATAGGGCTGTGGGTAGTACTAAGTTGGGCTTGTCTGGTATAGCATAAACCCAAGTGGAGGAGAAGGACTCCTTGTCTTTCTAGGTATAAGCAAATGTGGGGGGTAAGGAGATCGACATCAGGAAAATCTTCTAGCTTGGGTGACTGCCGCCAAAACTTCAAGCTCTTCTCATAGCAGGCGATCGCTTCTGGAAATTGATTTTTTGCTTCTGCATCTCGCCCAAGGATCAACTGCCAAGTCGCCGCCAAAGCTGGACTTAGCTTAAATCCCCGCTCCTCTAGATCTATCAGGGCAGATTCTAATTCTTGACGGTGACGATATTCCGACTCAACGCTTAGGCGATATTGCGACCCAACGCTAAGGCGATTTTGCTCCGCAACGCTAGGGCGATCGCTCTGAGCTAAACTCAAACCCTGATTAGATAGGGGAATTTCCGCTTGATTATCTAAAATTTGGTTAAATAAGCGATCGGCTGCCCGTTGCCAGAGCAGGACTAACTCTTCGCTTTCTAGATTAAATTTAATAGCACTCGCTGCCCAACTCTTAAAATCTGCGGCTAACCTAGTCATCTTCTGTAACACTTCATCGGTCATCCAGAGAACGATCGGAAAATTAAAAGTCTGGTTAAATTCATCCCGCATTTGATTACTAGAAACCAGTATTTGCTCTAGATTTTCAAGCATTTCCATCCCAAAAATATGTAGGCAGTAAATCTCTCGATTACCAATAAATTCTTGAATGCTTTGATAAAGATTATTTTGATTATCTTGAAGAATTAAATAATCTAAAGATTGGGGGGCTAGTTGCTGGAGTTTCTGCCACATTGTTTCTTGTAGGTCGGCATAATTGCAGCGCACCAAAATCAGGGAAAAGTCTCCTTCCGAGAGAATAATTGATCGAGCTAGGGTAGATAGCGATCGCCGATTTTTCTCTAAAAATAAAATTTCGAGTTCTGATTTAGTTGCCATAGGAATTTTTTGCAAGTATTTTTTGAACTTAATTTGAATTTAATCTATAAATTTAGCCTGATGGACGTGTAAATCTAATGTAAGAAGGAAAAACTACTTTAGAACTACCATGCGTTATCTATCTTGTTTCCTAGGGTTTAGCCTGTTGATTTTGACCTCTCAAACATCATTGCTATTATTTGCCCAGCCAGAATCCCTGTCCTCCACATCTTCAGATCATTTAGTTGACCAAAACTACAGTGCAGATAGCTCTGGGGGTGACAGTTCCAGTCCTCCAAAGGGCAGCGATCGTCGGGATAGCTAACTACTAGCCGCTAACTGCTGACTAATCATGGCTTGAAATTTGGCAGTTTCCGCTAGGGCAGGATTGATGCTAAACCAGCGCCCTTGTTCGTCTCGATATTCAAAAACAAACATGCTTCTTAGTAAGATGTTGTACTCTTTGTCGCCCCTAATTACCTGGTGCTGGACTACGTGTAATAGCAATTCCCACTCCTGCTCATCTACAGCGAGAGCTAGATCATCTCGATAACCCTTGATAACTGATTCTAGGCAAGCCTGAGAGATGGGGGGATCTTCCTGCTGGAGGCAGTTGTAGAGTAAGCCCAAAAGATTTCGCACATGACCACCACTGATGCGACAAAGGCGATCAAGGGTTTCGGGGTGATCAAATACTTCCGTGATTAGTTCTAGTCTTTGGGCTGGCAGAAGTTCAGGAAATGCCCGGGCGAGGACTAGTTGGCGCATCAGGGCTAGACCAAGGGAAGAATCTTCGCCGTTGCGCTGAGCGATCGGCACCATCGGCAACACCTTGGGGGCAACTCCCCCCCCTAGGCGATTTTTCATAGTTTCAAATTCATTGGAAAAGCTCAAGCCCAAGGGCAGGGTATAAACTACATGACAGTTAAGACTCCGTAACTGGCTACCTCGATCGATAAATAGGTATTCTGGGAGCGATCGTCCACTAGCGGTCATCCGGGGATCTACTCGATCGAGATTATCCACAATTACTACTAGACCCCTTTTTCCTTGGGCTTTCAGTTCACTAATGGCCTTTCCTAAAATTTCTTCATTAATTGCCTTAAGAATTCCTTGAGTCCGGGGTTCTAGGTGCTGCCGGAGTTGTTCCCGTAGTTGGGGGCTTTCCTTGGTCTTGGCAGTGATTTTGGCAATCCCCAAGGATAGTTCTGCCGTAGCGGATAGATCCAAGGGAGTTTGCAGGAAACCTTTGATCTCATTAAATAAGTTGGCAAAATAAGCAGGATGGAGACGGATACCAATTTTTTCTAGGCTTTCCCCCACGGAACGCGCGATCGCCAGCAAAATATCCGAAATATCAATATCGGTCATATCTAAATCTTGGGAAGATTCAAAATACACGACATGGAAAGCTGCCTCCTCTAACTGCGCTTTCAAACGCAGGAGTTCAGTAGATTTACCGCAACCAATATGCCCAGTGAATAATTGGCAGGTCGGCTCATCGGGAGATAAAAGATTAATAGTTCTTCCCAAAGCCTCAATAATTTTTTCTCCCCGCACCGCAGAGCAATCAACATAGTAAGGACGATCGGCTGGATTCCCTACTACTAGGGTTTTACTGGGATTACAAGCTCTAAAGAATTTCTTGAGTTCTAATTTCATGAAAGAATTTGATTTTTTATAGGCAATTTCTTCTAATGTATAGTCTTCTTGAGCTGACGGGATGAGGGGAGATAGGCGTGTCCCAAACTCTAGGTAATTACCGCACCTTACAAGGTGATCGCTATCACCGCCTTTTTGAGAATTTACTGCTTCTAAGGTTGTCGGACTAACACGCCAAATAGGTGATTAGGCAGAATTTTTCCGTCTAATCACCCCAAAATAGGATATTAAGCTGAATTTTTCCGTACAATATGTCGTATAGGGTATATAGGCTGAAACTTGACATTCAGCTCATATAGCCTAAAGTCAGATTAGACAGAAAATTTCCGTCTAATACATAGTTAGCCCTACAAAACTATAATGGGTAAACAGATTATTCTTATTTCATGTGTAAGTCAGAAGCTAGAGCAACGAGCAAAGGCGAAGGATATTTATGTGAGTACACTTTTTAAGCTGAATCTTAGATATGCTCAAAAGCTAGCTCCAGACGATATTTTTGTTCTGTCAGCAAAGCACGGTCTACTTTCATTAGAGCAAGAAGTTGATCCTTATGAACAGACCCTTAACACCATGCCTGCCCATGAGGTTAAGCAATGGGCTGATCGCGTTTTAGATCAAATTTGTGCAAAATACTTTATTGATGAGACAACTTTCATTTTTCTTGCAGGGGAAAGATACAGAAAATATTTACTGCCACACTTGAAGAATGTACAGATTCCTCTAAAGGGTTTAGGTATCGGAAGACAACTGCAAAAATTGAAAGAGTTAACTGAATGAGTATCGAATGCACAAAAATTCATAATATTATTAATAGCCTTGAGCGACATGGATTTCCTTTTGATGAGACGAGAATACCCCTCAATGGAATTTACGTTCTGTTTCAAAAAGGTGAGAAGGCTCATGTACAAGACAGAATTGTGAGGATTGGTACTCATACTGGTGATAACCAACTCCGTCCAAGGCTGCAACAACACTTTTTAAGTGAGAATAAAGACCGTAGTATCTTTAGGAAGAATATTGGTAGAGCGCTTTTGCAAAAGCAGAATGATCCATTTCTTCAGTTTTGGGAACTTGATCTCACAACTCGAAAAGCGAAAGATGATTACTCGCAGCAGATTGATTTTGATTATCAACAGGATATTGAAAGTCAGGTTAGTGAATACATTCGCGAGAATTTCTCCTTTGGTGTATTTGAGGTTACAAGTAAAGAAAAACGCTTGGAGATTGAGTCTAAACTCATCTCAACCGTATCTTGGTGTGATGAGTGTAAGCCTTCTAACAATTGGCTTGGGAACAGTTCACCTAAGGGAAAGATTGTTCAGAGTGGTTTATGGTTAGTAAATGAGCTTTATAAAACCCCATGTAATGCTTCAGATATTGAACACTTATCTCGGCTCATTGAGGGCTAACAAATCATTGAAGCGGACAGTTGGGGGTCTTTTCGTCTATCGTTGTGGTCGATCTGCCGCCGCTCAATCGGAACGTTAGGCCGACTATGAAGCCGTGAGCGATCGCAGGTTAAAGAAGGCAATCATGGCAAGATTGTGGCGATCGACCACAAATTTGATAATTTTGAAGTATTCTTGATTGGAATAAGCCATACTATCAAAATTTTTAGTCAAAATATCTAATGTCAGACTTTTTGCAGCCACAATTTGTTGAAGTTCTCACCCTCATCAAAACTGCTCAGCAAAAGGTGATCGCTACCGCCAACCAAGAACTGATCAAACTATACTGGACTGTTGGTAAATATATTAGCGATCGCCTCGCTACCAGCGAATGGGGACAAAAAACAATTGAACAGCTTGCAGCCTTTATCCAAAATCAAGAACCTGGTCTCAAAGGATTTGAAAAGCGCAACCTCGAAAGAATGCGTCAGTTTTACGAAACCTATCCCAATTCACAAATTACGACCGCACTGCGGACGCAATTGAGTTGGACTCACCATCGGATCATCATGTCACGCTGTAAGACTGAAGCCGAGCGACTTAACGAGTTCTATGAATTACTCGCCTTCAAAGAGGAGCCGTAATTTTAAGGTAGGTTGATTACGATCGCAGATTAGAACCACTAAGAAGTTTAGGGTAGCGCCAGCATTTCTGCATAGGGAGATTGATGGAGATGGGCTTTATCTACAGAACCAAATAAGTGGAGCTTTTCACCAATTACTTCCGTCATAGCAGCGATCGCATCCCCCAAAGGTTCTAATAGATCTTGGGGAGAATTGACACAGAAACCCTGAGTTAGGGCATCCATAAAGGCCATCCGTACTTCTGTATTTACATTAAACTTAGATACCCCTAGTTCAATCGATTTACTCACCATTTCCGGCGGCAGCCCCGATGCTCCGTGCAGTACGAGGGGAATCGTGATTAAATCTCGAATCTTCGCCAAACGGGGAAAGTCTAGGCGGGGTGGGCTTTTATATTCTCCATGAACATTACCGATCGTCACTGCCAAAAAATCTACCCCCGTGGCCGCCACGAATTCCACCGCCTGCCGGGGGTCGGTCATCTTTGCTTCTTTCTCTGTGATAGTTAAACCATCTTCAGTCCCACTAATCCTGCCAATTTCTGCTTCTACTGCTGCCCCTTGGGAGTGGGCAAGATCAGTCATTTTTTTAGTGAATTTTAGGTTATCTGCATAACTTAGGGGAGAGCCATCCGCCATGATTGATCGCACCCCTGCCTCCAGAGAAACCGCAATATCTTCAGGATTTGTACTATGGTCAAGATGCACCGCAATGGGCATGGGTGAGGATCTGGCTGCTTCTAGGCAAAGGGCAATTAAGGGTAAACCCCCATAAATTAGGGCACTGGGATGAATTTGCAAAATAGCCGGACTATTATATTTTTCGGACGCCCGGAGTACTGCCCGTACTCCCTCTAAGTTGTAGACATTAAATCCCCCCACAGCATAGACATTGCGCCTAGCGGTATCCAATAATTCTCTAGTAGAACTGAGCATATAGCAATCCTAAATTAAGTTGGGCTGGGCTTCGACTACCCTCAGCCCCCAATTTATTAAATCAAATTCACCCCTAATTTTATATTGAATTCCTGTTCAAAAACTTCTTTCTTTTGGTCTAAGCTCCAAAGTTCCATGGCACAGTCATCATTAGCATAGGTGGGGGTTAACTCTAGGTGCATTTCTGTAGGGTTGGGGTAGGAGCATTTGATGGCTTTGATGGCTCCAATTTGACGCCGATCGAGGGCAACGGCCACCCGTAAAATAGCACTCAAGGAAGCTACTAGCGATCGCTGCTCTTTGGTCAATAGACTTTGATAGATTTCATGTTTTTTCCGAGGCGGGGCTTTGCGGTGATAGCGGGCAATATTAGCAATAATTTCAATTTCAGTTTCTGTAAATCCCAATAATTCAGCATTTCTAATCATGTAATAGGAATGCTTGTGGTGGGCAGAATGGCTGATAAATACGCCGCAATTATGGAGGATTGCTGCCGCCCACAGGAGGTCGCGATCGTTCCCGGTACTTTTGTGTAATTTTCCTTGAGTCTGATCAAAAATACTCAGGGCGAAGCTGGCCGTGCGATCGGCGTAGGGCAGGTCTAGTTGATACTTTTGGGCAATGCCTAAAACACTGCGCTGCCGGACAGAATCTTGATATTTCAGGCGGTCTTCAATCAAACCGTGGGCCAGCATCCAGTCCACAATCATGCCTTCTCGTAAAGCCCGTTCCCCAATAGTTAGGGAGTCCAGATCGAGCATGGTCATCACCTCATAGAGAATCATTGTTCCAGCAATGATAATTTCGGCTCTTTGGGTAGATAATCCGGGAATTTCACAGCGCTGTTGGTAGTTCAGGGAACTAAATTTTTGTAACAATTCAGCAACATCACCACGGGTCAGGAGGTAGCCACTAAGAGAAGAAGGAACAGTGCCTAATTTTGCTCTAGCATGGATACTCGCAAGGGTTTCGATCGTCCCAGAAGTACCGATCAGCCGCACCATTTCTCCTTTCCCTAGGTCGGCTTTCAGTTCATCTACTGGGCGCTCTAACATACCCCGAATATAGGCATGGAGGTAGTTAAATTGTTCATTATTAATGGGGTCAGTAGTAATGTATTCCGCCGTCAGGCGGACTGCACCGACCTTGGTGCTGCTGAGGAAGCGGGGTTCGTGGCTATCTCCTAAGATCAACTCTGTAGACCCACCGCCGATATCGACAATTACATGGGGTTGGTTGTTCAATTCCATCCCCGATAGAACCCCTAGATAGATCCGCCGAGCCTCTTCCTGGCCAGAAATCAAATCTATACTGAGATTGAGTTCCTTTTGAATCCGTTGCAAAAACTCTCGACCATTATTAGCCTCCCGGACTGCGGAAGTAGCCACGGCAATTATTTGTTCCGCATTGTAACTAGCGGCTAGTTGTTGACAGCGGCGGAGGGAGGCGATCGCCCGCTCCATCAATTCTGGTTTTAGATTTCCGGTCTCAAAACAGCGATCGCCCAAACGTACCGTATCTCTTTCCCTAGCAATAATCGTAAAAGCTGGGAAGCTAGGTTGTACCCGGACAATTACCATATGGATCGAATTAGTCCCCATATCAATGGCTGCCAGAATCTGATCTTGCTTCGCAAGGCTAACGCCAACGGAGTTAATCTGTTCCTGCCGATGAGGATAGGGATCGATCGCTTGTATACTCAGCATTTTCTCTGCATCCATAGCTTTTCACCTTTTCCAACCTTAACTAATGTCAGTGGTAAAGGCGCAAGGCCTTGCGCCCCTACTCTAGCCCCATCTGGAGTTAAACATAATTCACAATGCGAGCAAACTCTTGGGGGTCAAGACTTGCTCCCCCGACCAATACCCCATCAATTTCTGGTTGCGCCATGATCTCATCAACTAAACTAGCCTTGACGGAACCACCATACAAAATTGGGATATCAGGATTGCTGAACTGCGATATTGCAACCCGATGCAATTGCGATCGAATCACCCCAATCACTCGGTTAGCCTCCCCAACTTCACAGGTCTCCCCCGTGCCGATCGCCCAAATCGGCTCATAGGCAATGACTAACTGAGTTAGATCCACCCCTACTAGACCCTGCTCTAATTGACTAATAATAATATTTTCTGTTTCCCCAGCATCCCGTTGAGCTTTGGTTTCACCCACACAGAGAATCGGCTTTAGTCCAGCTTTTTGGGCAGCAAGTAGGCGCTGATTAACCGTGGCATCAGTCTCTCCGAAGTATTGTCGGCGCTCGCTATGCCCCACAATCACATAGCGGACTCCAATTTCTGTCAACATCGATGAAGCAATTTCCCCCGTAAAAGCCCCTTCCTCAGCCCAGTGAACATTTTGCGCCCCTAGACGAATCCGGGAGCCGTGAAGACTTTTGGAAACTACCCATAAAGAAGTTGCCGGAATACACAACACCACTTCTCTGTCTTCTGGGGTATTTTCTAGATGAAGTAAAAACCCTTGGAGAAACTCCGAAGCCTCCCTCACCGTCTTATACATTTTCCAATTGCCAGCAATAATAATTTGACGCACAGTTATTTTTTTAAGTAATTTTTAATTGATTTAGTAAACCTGCTGCTATAGCAATACTCATTTTCTTACGTTTTGCCTCAATTATCTCTTAGAACTTTGATAGATTAACTATCTGACAGCAATCTTAAGAAAACAACCCCGACAAAAAGCTCTAACAAAAACCTAGTCTCAATCTTCTCTAATCAGGATATAATTGCTTAGTAGCTAATTAAAAATTAACTTACTGGGGTTGTAGCTCAGATGGATAGAGCGACCGCCTCCTAAGCGGTAGGTCGAGGGTTCAAGTCCCGCCAATCCCGTTACTCTCTGTAAATATTTACAGAAGATATATTGCAGAGCTTTAGCCAAATAACCACATCCAGAGAGGAATTGTAAATAGGAGGAGGAAGCAGCCTAAAAAAACAGTAGTTACAGCAAGGTCTCGATCGAGCTTATAGGTTTCCGCCATTAAGGTAGTGATAAAAGCGGGAGGCATTCCCATCAACAAAACCAAAGAGAGGCGTGGGGATCCTGTCACCCCAAAAAACATTAAGCCTGTTCCTACAACTAAGGGAGTCAACAGCATTTTAATTGCCAGACAAGTAAACCCCTGCTTCAAATTTCTTAAAGAAGTAAGCTTACTCAACTGGATACCAAT
>ENA-OBLH01000427-OBLH01000427.1-metagenomes-genome-assembly--contig:-NODE-427-length-14205-cov-3.25343_pt1 | contig 14205 bp, 16 predicted proteins | sample MGYA00153382_OBLH01 | MGnify analysis MGYA00153382 | reverse complement strand
GGAGAGGAGGTCTACTTGGGAAACCAGCAGTTTCCGCTCCAGTTCGGCTAGGGTCTTGAGAAATTCTGTATCGTTGGGTTCTAGGCGAGTTTGAACTAAGGCGATCGCTCCCTCAATCCACTGGAGATTAAAAATCGCCTCATAAATTCGGTTATGGACTTTTAACTTGCCCTGCTGTTTGGTGACTAAACCTAATAGTTCCAACTCTCCCTGCTCTGGACTATTGTTCAACAAAACTCCATCTTGTTGAAGAATTTGTTGATAGATCCGCAGTAATTGCAGACTCCGTTGTTGGTTGTGGCAGAGGCGATCGCCCATCTGCCGAATTTCCTTGAGGTCGCTACGCCGTTCCCAGTTATTAATAATTTGACTCTGGACTAACCTCTCAACCCAATTAGCTTCACCCCCCACCGATGGCGAGTCCGGGGCATCAATTAGTACCTTACAAAGTTTTTGAGTCAAAAAAGGCTGCCCACCAGTCCACTGCAAGACCAGCGCCAGCAGTTTCTTGTAGTTAGGAGATTTTTCCTTTAATCCTCTGGCAATTTGGACTCCGTTGTTTGCGGCATCATTTTGGAGGTGGTCTGAGACTTTTGAGAACATATATGCAACCTGAAGTATCTAGGTAGGGATCCACAGCATTTTTTAATTTTATAGCCGGAATCAGAAAAGAGATAACAAATTAATTAATTTTCTACCCTATATATTCTCATCTTCAGGGGCTGAATATTTTTTGTGGCTCTAGGGAAATAGCGATGACCGTAATTATACTTAGATAATCCTTAGGTAATCCTCTAAACGGGATACATTGGATGCGATGGGGAATTGGGCTTTTGGGCATTTTTGAAGGTGTAAAGTATTTGTGAAGAAACTTTGCATAATTATCTTCATGGCGATCGTGTTTATGGTGGGGAAACGTTGATAGATTGATTTTTCTCCTTGAGAATTACTTGTCTTTGTTGCAGTTTTTCTAGCATCCAAGCTTCTCCTAGCCATTTATCAAAATCTAGGCTATGTTGCAATTTTGATCGCTGGTGAAAAGATGCACAAAATTCTCGGTCGATCGCTGATATTGATCTTCAAATTGTTTCAGCCGATCGCAGGTACGTTGGATTCCTGCTTCAATGTCTTGCATTCTTTTGGCAAGGTCAATTTCAATCATTTCTTTGAGAGATTCTGGATGGCTCGATCGCAATTTCAGGATATTGGTAGAGCTGGCGATGATTAGTTGTTCCTTGATGGTCATGGGGCTTTCCTCCTGTTGGTTTCAGGATAGCGTATTGTTTGCGGTCATTCTCTCATCTCTTGGAGAAGCTGCTGGGTGAGGGGGTAGGAGGAGAGGGAGTCGGCGCTGCCGTTGGTTAGGGCTTGTGGTCGGAGATGGTGGAAGTTGTAATCAAGATTCTATTCATTCCTTGACTGAATTTCATGAATCAGTTTTAAAGTCACAGGATGATCTGATAAATATGCTGTTTTTCCCTGTTCAATTACGTTAGTCAGGAAATCACTAAAACTTTCCTGAACAGATACAAATAATGTAGTCTGATCATCAGAACCCTGACATTCAGTTAGTATAGTTAATGCACTATTATAGAAGCTTTCAGCTTCAGCATATAACTCTTTCTCTTCATTGATTTCAGCAATCTTTCCTAAATCATATAAAGATTTTGCCCAATCAAAAAGTGAAGATGCCATTTTCAAGAGGTCTTTCTTAGATATACTCTTGAATTCATGGGATACACATATAGCCGCTGCGTCCTTTAAATATTTCTTTGCGTTAGTAAAATTGCCTCGGTCTCTATAAAAGCGACTTAGATGACACAATGCTGAAAAAATAGATAGGTGTTCTTTATATAATCTATTTTGCTTGATTTCTAATGCCTTTAGAAAAAACATTTCAGCCTTCTCGTATTCTCCTTGAGCATCGAGAAGTGAAGCCAAATTAGTATAACTAATTGCCACGTTTGGATGATTATTTCCAAGGGTACTTAATCTTATTTCAAGGGTACTTAATCTTATTTCAAGGGTACTTAATCTTATTTCTAGAGATTCCTCAAATATTTTTTGGGCTTCCTTGTAACGTTTTTTGTCTTCAAAAATAGTCCCTAGATTATCAAGGAAGTAGGCTTTGCAGCGATGATATTTACCAGTTTGATTTTCAATTAATTTCAATATATTTAAACCTTCTAAATATTGATTAATTGCGCTATTACTATCTCCTTTATACTCTAGAGTTCTACCAAGGAAGACTAATGCTGAGGCATAATCAGCTGCTTGATCAACATCCATATTAAATATATTAAATTTGCCTTCATCTGTAACAAATAGCTCCCGTTTCATTCTCAATGATTGTTCATAATAATATTCAGATTTATCAAGTCTTTCTAATTTTTCATATACAGTTGCCAAACAATCTAAACAATTTGATAGATCATAACTAATTTTGCAAGAAGGGTATTTAAAAGCTTCTAGAGCTTTTAGAATTAGTCTCTCTGCTTCTGGGTAATTTCCTAGATCAACATAAATTAATCCTAGGTTACTATAATAGCTTGCTGTAATATCATTCTCAAATCCATGTCGAGACTCACAGATTTCTACTCGTTTCATAAGCCAAGGTATTGCTGCTGCATATTGTCCTTGGTCTCTGTAAAACCTTATTAGAGCATTTAAAGGTTTATAAAAATCTTCATCGTTTAGGTAATCAATAAAATTATTAGCTACTTCCTTCACATGGGAAATATTTGGTTCAAAAGCAATAATTATATCTCTATGGGCTTGATATGGTAATTGTGCAGATATTTTTGCTAATGTTGTCGCAAAAGTCTTCTTGAAATCATTTGCCTGTTGTGACTGTTCAAGTTTCCACTGCATAAACTCCCTTACTAAAGAATGCACCGTAAACCTTGTCTTATCTTCATTAACTGGGTTAACTAAATTAACTGATTTAAATACTTTAAGTAGATATAAGTTATTAAGCTGCTTTCTTGCTTCCCGGATATCCCGCTCCCCAAAATTTAGTTCCTTGGCAACATCTTCTACCAAAGACCAAGGAATCTCTGTCGGATCGAAAAGCCCCAACAGCATCGCCACCTGAGATGTGGTTTCCCCTAGCTCCTGCCAACTCAGTTCAAAGGCAGCGATCACACCCCGTGTTGCCCCGATGTCTTCTGCTTCCTGCAAATCCAGTGACTCATCGGCAATATGTAGTTGTTGCTGATAATCTGCCAGCTTCAAATCCTCATCTATTTGCAAATATCGCCCCGCCAACTCCACCCCCAAGGGCAGATAACCCAAATACCGACAAATTTCCTTCGCTGCGGTTAACTCCCGCTCCACCCTTGCATCCCCCAGCAGCTTTCTCAAGAGCAGCAAAGCCTCCGCCTCAGAAATCACCTCCAGCGCTATTTCCACAAACTGCGAACCCAGCTTCCGCCTACGGGTTGTCACCAACAACTGAAACCGGTCATCTAGAGGTCTTGCTTGCTGAGGAATATCCTTGAGATCCGTCACATCATCCAAAATCACCAACAACTTCCCCTGCGCTGGCAACCACTTCTGCCAATACCACGCCGCCTTTGCCTCATCAATGTCAGCTAGCATTGATTCTGGCAAAGCAATATAGCGACTCGCCTCCTTTACCACCGCCTGTGCCAACCCCATCTCCCGCAAATTCAACCAATACTGCGCCGCATATTCTCCTTTGTAGCGCTGGGCATACTGCAAGGCAAGTTCCGTCTTCCCCACACCGCCCAAACCCTCCACAGCACAGACAATCACCCCCTGTCCTTGAGTTAGGGCTTTCTCGATTTTCTTCAGTTCCTCCTCCCGTCCCACAAAGTTCTTCGATCCCGATCGCACATTGCTAGGAATTGCCTGATTCTGTAGTGGTGAGTTAATGTGTTGATTAATCTCGATCCGGGCATGATCACCAAAAGTTGAATCCTTAATTCCAGTCTGCTTATTATCCATAGGTTTAGGGGAAATAACGATAAATTTCTTTGCGATGCAAGACACGAACAAAGGCAATAACACCATCCTCTACAAATAGACCAACCCGATAACCACCTACTCGAATACGATAGAAGCCATCATATCCTTGAATGATTTTGATATTGCGGATATCCAGAAGATTATTAGCTGCTTCTACCTCTTCAACAACTTGCTGAATACGGTTTAGAATCTTCCGATCCTTGAGGGTTTTCAAATCTTGGCGGAAAGTTTTGCGAAACTCAACTTGCATAACTATTGCTCAAATAACTCAAAGATTTCATCACGAGACACATTCTCACCGTTCTTTCCCTCAGCGATCGCCCGTGCCATCGCCTCATCCTCCATTGCCTCATAGACCAAATCCATAAACCAACTCCGCTCTTGAATTAATAACTCGTGCAGTAATTCCTTAAGCAAAGGTTTTAACTCTTCCGCCTGAACATCCAACATAGTTATTACCTAGTTATTATTTAATCAATATTTTGTTTGATCTTAAAAACAGCATCCCCTTCAGCTTCTATCCTTGTAGCTCCGGTTTGTATAATTTCCTTGGCATCTCTGCTCGTAGTTTCTTGGTCAATTTCCGCTGCTATCCGTTTTGCCTTAACATCTGTCAAACCCACTTGCTCAATCTTTCCCGCCCTGATTGCCAGAGCTAACTGCCGCAATTTATTGGCAAATATCTCATCCTCATCCATGACCACATCAAGGTTTTTACTGATCGTCTCTAAACTAGTTCGATCGCCCTTTTCTGCATTAACCAAGGCTTCATCTACCTTGGCAGATTTCCCCGATAACTTAGTTTTGATTTGCCCCCAGAGTTCAGGAATTTTAGCGATCGCCTCCCCCGTAAATTTTTTAGCTAATTCCCCTGTACCTGCTTTGACAAACTCTTGAGTTGCCAACGCTACCAATGCCCCCGTCGTCAATGTCAAAGGATCAGTCATAGCTCCATCTCCATAGTTTTAATACTACCTAGCATAACACTGGCAAATAATTCTGTAATCTCCTTAAGGTGATATTACAGTCATCGGTCAATACCCACCGGAAAATGAAAGTCGAGAATTTGGGCGATCGCTTATTCCCCATCTCCTAAAATCAAAGTTATTGCTTGTTCAATAACTCTTCCATTGCTTATCACCTCCAGCAGAATTAATGAGAAATCCCTTAGAGCAAGGAGACTTTCTAGGATGTACTGTTTACAGCCCACCCTCTGAGTAAGCTGTTCAAAAATTATAAAATATTGTATTCAATGCGTTGAAAATCTCGTTCCACTTCTGCCCAGAGTGCTCGGTTGTGGGGATCGGTACGGAGGGCTTTTTTGAGATAAATGCGGGCTTTTTCTAGCTGACCAGCGCTGACTAGATACCTGCCCCAGCGTTGATAGGCGATCGCCTGCCATTGTTTCACTTCCAGATCATTAGGAATTCTTTCTGCCAACCCCTCCACCAAAACCACTGCCCTAGCAAATCTTTGTTCCTTGAGCATAGATTGCAATTGCTGGTAAGACTGGGATTTAAGTTGTTTTTCCACCTCCGACAACCGCCCCGTAGGATTACTAGGCTGCTTTTTGGTTACAGTAGTCTGAGTTTTTCGAGCATTAGTTGCAGCTTTTACAGGAGTTTTTGGAGCAACTTCGTAGGGAGTATTTGCCTCTTGTTGCTTAACCACTTCCAAAAGAAATTGATAAGCCTCCGTAATAGCAATAAATTTTGCCTCAGCTTGAGCATCCCCCGGATTCACATCAGGATGATATTTTCTGGCTAAACGTCTGTAAGAAGATTTGATCTCGGCGATCGATACTCCTTCTTTTAAATTTAGTAAACCATAGCATTCTGCTTGATTCATTAGTTATTTTTAGCCAGTAATCCTCAAAATTCTTAGCTATGTAGCATTATTTTTAACCCCCCTTTTTAAGGGGGGCAGGGGGGATCCGCCAGCTAGAGTCTTTCTTCAATTACACTATCAATCAATCCGTATTCTTTGGCCTCTTGAGCAGATAGGAAGAAATCTCGATCCATATCTTTTTCAATTTTCTCGATCGGGTTCCCCGTATTCTTAGCATAGATCCCATTGAGTTGATGACGAATGCGAAGAATTTCCTTGGCCTCAATCTCGATATCTGTAGCTTGTCCCCGCGCACCACCAGAGGGTTGGTGGATCATGATCCGGGAGTGAGGCAATGCCAAGCGCTTCCCCTTAGTTCCGGCTGCTAACAGAAAAGACCCCATAGAAGCCGCCAACCCGACACAAATAGTAACTACATCACACTTGATGTATTGCATAGTATCGAAGATTGCCATCCCCGCTGTGACAGAACCACCGGGAGAGTTGATATAGAGATAAATTGGCTTGGTGGGATCATCAGAATCTAGGTATAGCATGGAAGCTACGAGGCTATTAGCAATCCCATCAGTGACTTCCTGCCCTAAGAAAAGAATCCGCTCTTGGCTGAGACGGGTATAAATACTAATCCATTGTTCATAAGCACTACCGGGGAGGCGATAGGGAACCTTGGGAACACCAATAGGCATGATTTTTATTCCTTGTAATTAACTTGTAGTTGGTAGTTAGTTGATAGTTGTAGGGTTTTTCCAGACTCTGCTATCAATCTCTAGGGACGGGGACTCAGGGCTTGACGACCTTTTATTTAGCCAACCCCAGCGAGAGCTTTGGGTAAGTCTTTCCGACTTTCAAGGACTCGATCGATAATTCCGTAGTCTTTCGCTTCGGCAGGAGTGAGGTAAAACATGCGATCCATATCTTTGACAATTTTCTCTACGGGCTGCCCAGTATTCTTAGAGAAAATTTCTAGCATGGCAGTGCGGTTAGCAATTACTTCCCTAGCCCGAATTTGAATATCTGTGGCTTGTCCTCTAGCACCACTCTTGGCCTGATTGAGCACAATATTGGCATGGGGCAAACTAGCTCTAAAGCCCTTAGTTCCTGCTGAAAGAATCATGGCCGCAGTTCCCATAGCCTGCCCAATGCAGATGGTATGGATGGGGGGCTTGATGTAGTTCATGGTGTCACAAATAGCAAAAGCCTCGGTCTCAAAGCCGATCGCTTGGCCATCATACCAAGAAGTCCCCGTAGAGTTGATATAAAAGAAAATAGGCTTATCTGGATCGTCAAACTGCAAGTACAGCAACTGGGCAATAATTAACTCAGTTACGTCTATTCCTACCTGTCGTTTCACATCATCAGCAGAATATAGGGGTAGTCCCAGATAAACGATTCGTTCCTTGAGCAGCAAGGATTCTAAGTCCGGCGGGGGAGTCCGGTAGTAAGCATCCCCGGTATAGTAAGGTGTTTGGACTGCTTTGATGGTCATGGAGTTGCCGCCAGTAATAATAGCTTAATCTTTTGTCTATCCTAGCGTGTTTAGGGAGTATTTGGGACTGGAATGTATCTACAAGCCACTAATTGCATAAGATTGCCCCACTAGTTAGGCCAAAACTGCCTCTACCAGATTCTATTCATATCTAAAACAAATCCCGGTAGGATATTTTCTCCTGATAAAGTTTGCGGAGCGATGAGTACCTCCATTGGTTGCCCTGTTGGTTGCCCTGATCGATAAATCTCTACTCGCTTGGTCTGCCTCTGAATCAGCCAGCCCAACTTTACCCCGTTTGCTTGAAATTCTTGCATTTTTGCCTGAGCTACTGCCAGATTGTCATTACTAGACATTTTGAGAGTACTCATGATTTTTTAATTGCTACCTTATATATTATTTCTTCCCCAGAATCTTATCGTATTCGCTATGGGAGCCAACCCAAAACCACACAATATTCTCTTCATAATTTCATCACTCCCAGCGCTCTCCATCCAATTCCTACTCTGACTGACCAAATATTTTCCTTGGGCTTGACCTCCTTAAATTCTAAACTTGAGTGGAATGGATTTTCTTTCCAAAGTTCATAGTTTTTCTTGGCAGTTTCTTTTATTCGTTGAGGTAATTTGACAAATAACTTCCGAAAGTCTTTGGTTCTCGATGACTTCATTACTCCTCGCCAAAACCTTTTTCTTCAGTCTTGCCTTCTTGATCTTCAATCAATGCTGCTTGAGCCATTTTTCGGAGAACACCTAAATCAATACTTGAATTTGCTAGGGTTTCTAGCCATGCTAGTTCACTCTGAATATCTTCTAGTAATTGATGGGCAATCTGATCTTGAAGATCATTTGAAAGCTTTTGAGCTTCTTTGAACGCTTTTTCTAGTAATTGAGTCATGTCTTTTTAGTACTTTAGATATGACATTGAGGTAAAATCATTTCCAGTTTGATCCCCCTTAGTCCCTTGAGTTTAGTTAAACTGAGCAGGGACTAGGGGGATTTTTGGGGATGGGTCTAGCGTCCAATGCCTACATAGCGGAAACCAGCGGCTTCGACGGCGGCCTTGTCGAGGCAGTTGCGACCATCGATGATCACGGGGTTATTCATGAGCTTGGCCATATTGGCGTAGTCTAAATCCCGGAACTGTTGCCAGTCGGTAACTAGCACTAGGGCATCGCAGCCATCGGCTAGGCGCTCAGGATCGGTTTCCACCAACACCCCAGATAGACCATGACGCATTCCGGTTTGGGAGACGATCGGGTCGTAGGCTTTCACCTTGGCTCCTAATCTGTTTAACTGCTCAATGAGTTGCAGGGAAGGAGCATCTCGCAGGTCATCAGTATCGGGCTTAAAGGTTAGACCTAGTAAACCTACTACCTTACCTTTGAGGATTTTTAGCTCATGCTGTAATTTTTCTAGGGTCAGGAGTTTTTGCCGATCGTTCACACTCACGGCCGCCTTCATGAGTTGGGCTTCGTAGCCGTAGTCATCAGCTGTATGAATCAGGGCAGACACATCTTTGGGGAAGCAAGAACCACCCCAGCCGATGCCAGCTTGCAAGAACTTGTTTCCAATGCGGGAATCTAGACCAATGCCCTTGGCAACTTGGGTCACATCAGCACCCACCCGATCGCAGATATTAGCCACTTCGTTAATAAAGCTAATCTTAGTTGCCAAGAAAGCATTCGCTGCATACTTAATCATTTCTGCCGAGCTAAGATCCGTCACCACCACGGGTACTGGGGGCAGGGATTGATCATCAGCCTTGACCCGCTCCACAATGGGCTTGTAGAGTTGTTGCATCAAGTCCACCGCCCGCTTGCTATTGCTACCCAGCACAATGCGATCGGGGTTAAAGCTATCGTGTACTGCCGAGCCTTCCCGGAGAAACTCTGGGTTACTCACTACTTCAAAATCTACTTCTTGAGGACTAGGCTCAGAGCCACCCCCCACGGCAACTGCGGCCTTTTGGCGCTCTAGCACCCCATCCAAAGCAATCATCCGTACCCAGTCACCAGAACCGATCGGCACTGTAGATTTATTGACAATTACCTTATAGTCTTTGCTCAAGTGAGAGCCAATTCCCCTAGCCACAGCTTCTACATAGCGGGTATCGCTCTCCCCATTGGGGAGGGCAGGAGTCCCAACGGCGATAAAAAGGATCTGTCCATGTTCTACCCCAGCCTTTAGATCAGAGGTAAATTCTAGCAATCCAGACTGAATTCCCGATTGCATAATATCCGACAGTCCGGGTTCGTAGATGGGAGTCTGCCCCGATTTCATCAACTTGACTTTTTCTTCGTTGTTATCAACACAAATCACATGGTGGCCGATGTGTGACAGACAGGCACCAGTAACCAACCCTACATATCCAGTTCCAATGACACAAACGCGCATAGTTTTTCCTGAGTTAATTAAAAATTACTTAGCATCCATTCTGGCCTTGAAGTCGGCGATCGTTAGCTCTAAACCTTCAGCTAAAGGAACTTTTGGTTCCCAGTCTAGCCATGTTTTAGCACGAGTAATATCCGGTTGTCGCTGTTTTGGATCATCTTGGGGCAGGGGTTCAAATTTGATCTTGGCTTCAGGGTTAACCATAGACTGGATCTTCTCTGCTAGTTGCAAAATCGTGTACTCTCCCGGATTACCCAGATTTACGGGACCTGTGTGATCACCGTTCATCAGGCGAATAAATCCTTCCACTAGATCAGAGACATAACAAAAACTTCTAGTCTGGGAGCCATTACCATAGACTGTTAAAGGAGTCCCCCTTAAGGATTGGACAATAAAATTACTTACTACCCGTCCGTCATTTTCCAGCATCCGTGGCCCGTAGGTATTGAAAATTCGGGCAATCCGAATATCCACACCATTTTGTCGATGGTAATCAAAAGAAAGGGTTTCGGCGATCCGCTTCGATTCATCGTAGCAACTGCGAATCCCGATCGGGTTGACATTGCCCCAGTATTCTTCCTTTTGGGGATGAACATGGGGATCTCCATAGATCTCCGAAGTAGAGGCGAGGAAAAATCTTGCCTTGAGGCGTTTTGCCAGACCTAACATATTTAGAGTTCCAAGGACACTAGTTTTTACGGTTTTAACCGCATTGTATTGATAATGTACTGGAGAAGCGGGACAAGCTAAGTGATAAATCTGATCTACTTCTACCCGAATTGGTTCGGTGATATCATGCCTGATCATCTCGAAATAAGGATTATCCATCCATTGAAGGATATTTCGCTTAGTCCCTGTATAAAAGTTATCTAAGCAAATAACCTCATGACCTGCTTCCATAAGACGATCGATCAGGTGAGAACCGACAAAACCTGCACCGCCTGTAACTAAAATTCGCATTAGTATTTTGACTCCCTATATTGGCAAACCTAATAGCTAATTGTATACAGCAGATCGGGGGAGTGTCCAGAAATTCTTGGAGTTATTTGTGAATTTATCTCTAAAGTTTATAAATTGTTGATGAAGTAAGGATCAAAAGTATGAATCTAAAGGAGTTTGAGTATTTTCCACAGTACGTGGACGGTTAAGATAGAGTAAAGTTTTTAAAATCAAGTGTTCAAATGTTAATTTAAGAAAAATAAATTTGGAAAAACTAGTACCAATCCACCCAAGGAACTCTATGCTCCTGAAAAAATCCCTATCTCCACGATCGATCCCTAGTATTCCTCTCGGCAACATTTTAGTTATTCCTTTTCTATTGCAGATTTTTGGGGCAGTCACCCTAGTAGGCTATCTTTCTTTTCAAAATGGGCAGAAGTCCGTCAATCAAGTGGCATCTCAACTACGCCTAGAAATTAGTGAGCGGGTCAAGGGACGACTGACTAACTATCTCCAGACTCCTCATTTAGCTACTCAAGTTGTGTCTGATGATGTGGTAGCGGGGAGATTGAACCTAAAAACCCAAGAGTTTAGTACCCTAAGTCCTTACCTGATGTCACGAGTTCAGGGCTTTGAGTCGATCGGGTTTATGAAGATTGCAGATCCCCAAGGACAGTATGTGGGGGTGGGCAGGTATGAAGAGAAGGGGAAAGTTTTTTATAATCTAGATTTTGCTGATCTGACTACGAATCAGCAGTACATGACCTATGGAATAGATAAGCAATTGCGTCGCCTTAACTCCTTAGCCGAACCTTTTCCCTACGATCCCCGGAAACGGCCTTGGTTTCAATCAGCCCTCAAGTTCAACCGTCCTTCTTGGGGACCTCTCTATCTGGCCGTGGGAGAACCAGCCCTGTTGTCCATTACCGCCGTCCAGCCAATTTATGACGATCGCTTTAATCTTTTAGGCGTAGCAGGAGTAGATATGTATCTAGGAGATATAACTACTTTCTTACGACAGTTGAAGGTGGGGCAGACGGGGCAAATTTTTATTATGGAGCGATCGGGTCTCTTGGTTGCCTCTTCCACTGCTGAACAACCCTACACGATCAATGCAGAGAAAAAGTCCAATTTGCTTCTAGCGATCGATAGCCAAAATCCCTTAACTAAAGCGACAACTAAGGCAATTCAAAATAATTTTCAAGGTCTGAATCGTATTTATGTGCCAGAAAGTTTCGCCTTCGACTGGCAGGGAGGAAAACAATTTATCCAAGTTATGCCCTTTCAAGATCAAAATGGATTGGATTGGTTGATCGTCGTGGTGCTGCCAGAGGCAGATTTCATGAAGCAGATTAATGACAATAATCAGGTGACTATATTTCTTTGTGTATTGGCTCTAATCATGGCGGGAGCGATCGGAATTTTGACGGCTCATTGGGTTGTCCGCCCTCTTAATCGTTTGATTGTGGCAGCCCGTGCCATGACAAGGGGAGAGTTAGATCAATATGTGGAAGTCAAGGAAGCCCGAGAGATTCAAATCCTCGCAGAAACCTTTAATGAAATGGCTCAACAACTAAAGGAATCTTTTGTGGCTCTCCAGAACAACCAAGTTGCTCTCCAGCAAAATAAAGGTGAATTGGAAGTACGGGTAGAAGAGCGGACGATCGAATTAACCCAAGCCCTAGTTAATCTTCGGCAAACTCAAACTCGCCTAATCCAGACAGAAAAAATGTCTAGCCTCGGCCAAATGGTGGCGGGGGTAGCCCACGAAATTAATAATCCGGTGAATTTTATTTATGGTAATGTTACTCATGCCCAAGAGTATAGCGATACCATCCTGAAAATTTTAGGCTTGTACTTAGAAAATTACCCGACCCCCCATCCAGAAATTATTGATGCTTTGGAGGATGCAGAGCTAGATTATCTCCGGGAGGATTTGCCCAAAATTTTGAATTCCATGAGACTAGGGGCGACGAGAATTCAGGAAATTGTCCGATCGCTTAGGACTTTTTCTCGGTTAGATGAATCTGAAATGAAAGAAATCGATATCCATGAAAATTTGGATAGTACCTTAATGATTCTCCAAAGTCGGCTCAAATCCCAATCTAACCATCCTGCCATCCTAGTGATTAAAAACTATGGCAAGTTACCTCTAGTAGAATGCTATGCAGGACAACTAAATCAGGTATTTATGAATCTCTTGGTCAATGCCCTTGATGCTCTAGAAGAAAGAGACAAAGCCTTGGCGACAACAGAACGACTTACCTCTACCAATATGGGCTTGCAATCCCCTCCTAGGCAAATTACGATCGCCACCGAGAGGAAAGATCAACGAGTAGAAATTAAAATTTCTGACAATGCCCAAGGAATGTCCCCGGAGGTAATCCAAAAAATCTTTGATCCCTTCTATACAACTAAGGAAGTAGGTAAAGGTACTGGCTTGGGGTTAGCAATTAGTTATCAAGTAGTGGTAGAAAGACATCAGGGAACCTTAGAATGTCATTCTCAAATAGGTCAGGGAACAGAATTTATAATTACTATTCCTATCAAAACTTCTACTAAAGCAACTTAGATTTTTAGAGTGTGATAATTATGATTAAAATCTCGGCTGTGATCTGTACCCACGATCGCCAAGATTATCTGGCCAGGGCGATCGATAGTCTTTTAGCCCAAGATTTTTCTGAACATTCTAACTCCGACCATCCCGGCTATGAAGTGATCTTAGTTAATAATGCTTCTAGCGATCGCACGGCCGACATTGCCCAAACTTACCTAGATCATCCCCAATTTCGCTATATCTACGAACCAGTTCTCGGCTTATCCACGGCCAGAAATACTGGAGCAGCGGCAGCCCAAGGAGAAATTATTGCCTACTTAGATGATGATGCCGTGGCTAGTCCCGGTTGGTTAGGGGTGCTATATAAAGCTTTTGCAGGGGATAAAAATTTAGCGATCGCCGGGGGCAAAGTTACCCTTCTACTGCCTAATCATCAACCTCTACCCTGGTGGATTTCCCCAGATTTATCCAGCAATCTGGGTGCTTACGATCTAGGAGACTTAGAACTAGATATCCATAAACCCGGCCTCACCCCCAGAGGATTGAATTACGCCATGCGGCGGGACTTTTGGCAATCTATGGGCGGCTTTGCCGTGAATCTAGGGCGGAAAGGAAAAAATCTGCTATCCAACGAGGAAGTCTACGCCACAGAGTTGGCTCTCCAGCAGGGATGGCGGGTGGGGTATCTGCCCCAAGCACTGGTTGCTCATCAGGTAGTTCCAGAAAGATTGCACCCCCGTTGGTTTCTCCATCGGGCATGGTGGCAGGGCATCAGTGAATACCAACGCCAGAAAATTGCCAAGGCCAGCGATCGACCAGAACTCCGGGCAATGGCAGAAAGATTTCTGCGGGGCTGCTACAAGTCAATTAAATATCTTCCTGAGCCGGCCTTGAGCTTTGAGAATCTAGTTTATGCCTATGGTCAAATTGGCTATTTCACTGCCGTAATTACTAGAATGACTACTAGATTTCCCCCTAATCAGTGATAGCCT
>ENA-OBLH01000426-OBLH01000426.1-metagenomes-genome-assembly--contig:-NODE-426-length-14224-cov-4.62601_pt1 | contig 14224 bp, 10 predicted proteins | sample MGYA00153382_OBLH01 | MGnify analysis MGYA00153382 | reverse complement strand
GATTGGACGTTTGAGTTTCGGGCGGGCGCATATCCAGCGCGAAATCCGTATGGCGGAAGCTGGCGGTTCGACAAGCACTTTTTTCCCGTGATTGCCGACATGAAAGTGAAAGGCGAGGAGTTCGATTGCGCAAAACTCATTGACCGCCATCAGGCGGTACGGCATTGGGTGCGTAACCTGAGTCAGCTTCCGCAATTTGCGTTTTGGCTGCCCACGGCGACTGATAATTTTTATCCGGACTTTGTGGCGGAGCTGCTGGATGGGCGACTTGCCGTGATCGAATACAAAGGCGAAGCCTACGCGACCAATGATGATTCACGCGAGAAGCGATTGGTCGGCGAGCGCTGGGCACAGACGACCGGACACCTGTTTGCGATGGTGGAATTGCGGCGCAACGGAATGGACGTTGCGTCGCAGTTGAACGATGTGTTTCGTGCGCAGTGAATTCGCGATCGCGTGCTGTCTAGCGCTTACTTTTTCCGCAACCACCGCGCCGCATCCACCGCGCCATAAGTCAATATCGCGCTAGCTCCCGCACGGCGAAACGCGACCAGCGTTTCCAGCAAGCATTTTTTGTAATCAAGCCAGCCATTCGCATGCGCGGCTTTGAGCATCGCAAATTCGCCGCTGACCTGATACACGGCCACCGGCATTTTGAATTCGTCTTTCACGCGGGCGAGGATGTCCAAGTACGGCAAACCGGGTTTCACCATGAGCATGTCGCAGCCTTCGGCCACGTCGAGCGCGCATTCGCGGATGGCTTCGTCGCTGTTGGCGAAATCTAGCTGGTACGTGTCTTTGCTGCTCTTGCCCAGATTCGCAGCGGAGCCGACGGCGTCGCGGAACGGGCCGTAAAAGGAGCTGGCGAACTTGGCGCTGTACGCGATGATTTTGGTTTGGATGTGGCCGTCGGCATCGAGCGCGCGGCGGATTGCGCCGATGCGGCCATCCATCATGTCTGACGGCGCAACGTAGTCAGCACCAGCGCGTGCGTGCGTCAGCGCCTGCTTTACGAGCACCGCGACAGTCTCATCATTCATGACGTAGCCGGTGTCATCGATCAAGCCGTCTTGCCCGTGAGAAATGTACGGGTCAAGTGCGACGTCGGTCATCACGCCGATCTCGGGCACCGCGGCTTTCAATGCGCGAACGGCGCGCGGAATCAGGCCATCGTCGTTGTACGCCTCTTCCGCGAGCAACGTTTTGGTGCCTTCAAACATTGGGAACAGCGCGATGGTTGAAATCCCCAACGCCGCGGCGTCACGCGCCCGTTCAACCAGCAGGTCAATCGAAACACGCTCCACGCCGGGCATGGAGGCGACCGCTTGCGTGCGGTTCTCGCCTTCAATCACAAACACCGGCCAGATCAAATTCGCGGCGGACAGCGAAGTCTCGCGCACCATGTTGCGGCTGAAAGCGTCGCGGCGCAGACGGCGCAGACGATGGGTTGGGTAGCTTGATGCAATCATGCCCGCATTTTAGGGGCGCGGCGAATTGCCGGGCGCTAGAGCCAGCGTCGGCCCGTCTCAATCGACTTCAGCGCTTCGAAACTGCGCTCCGCGGCGGGCCGCGCGGCAGTGATCCGCTGCAGCAAATGGGCAGTGGCCAGTGCGTCAGCCATGGCGCGGTGCTGCTTTCGGATCGGCAGATGCAGCGCCGCCGTCCACTCGCCCAACCCACGCGCCTTCAACTGCGGAAACACAATCGGCGCGATGACCGCCAAATCAAGATGGTTCGCGCCAAATTGCGCGGCCGCCTTGCTGCCCAAATGCGGCATCAACGCAGCACGCAGGAACCCGATATCGAAGGTCGTGTGAAAGCCGACCAGTGGCGCGTCGCGCATCCATGCCAGCAAGTCGTCGAGCGCCACCGTGAGCGGCGTGCCATCGCGTTGCTCGGCGGCGGTGACCCCGTGTATCACCCGATTTGCACTGCTCAGCCCGGTGCCTTCGGTGTTCAGTCGGTGAAAGTGGTCAGCCAGATCCACGCGCCCGTTGTACACCGCCACTGCCCCAATCTCCACGATGCGATCGCGCTTCGGATCGAGGCCGGACGTCTCCAGGTCAAGCGAGATCCATCGCGACGAGACCATGGCGGGTGGTGACTGTCGAAACCAGCTGAGCACCGACGTCATGGATAGTCAACGGCCAGCCGCTGTTGCAGTTTTCGAGCCTGCCGGAAGCAGTCTTTCAGGATGCGCGCATCCATTGCGCTCAAGTCGGCAATCGCCACCGAGTTGGGCGCTGACGCGATGGGGTTGCGCTCCTGTGCCCGCATGCGCAAGGCCTGCACAAAACTAAACGCATCGCGCCATTCACTAACTTCGCGGCTGGTTAACTTGCCGACGGTTTGCAGCGCCTGCAAGCGCTCGATGGTGCTGGTTTCCGGGCGTGCGTTGGCCAGTGCGAGCACGCGGGCGGCGTCAACAAAGGGGCGTACGCCGAATCGCTTCAGGTCAATCACCGCGACGCCGTCAACGTCGTCGGTCGCACTCAAGTTGCCAAGCCAGTTAAGCGGTGGCTCGACCTCCCGTGCGTTGTCTGACAGCTGTTTCAGAAAACGCTTGTTAATGCTTGCGTTGGCGAGGACATCGCGGTGCAGGGTTACCGCGAGTTCCGCGTTGCCCCACAACGCGCGCAAATCAAAAAAGATGTTGGCCTGCAGCAGGCTCTTCGGATCGCCCCGTTCAATCCAGTTCATGAACTGCGCACGCCACTCGTCGCCGGTGAGTGCGAGCGCAGGATTGCTCGCCATGATGTTCCCTTTGCACAGTGGAAAACCGCATTCGGCGAGACCCTCGTTAACCTCGCGCGCCGCAGTCAGCGCGGTCGCCTTGTTGCAGCCGTGACCGAGTATCAGCGCGTTGTCCTGATCGGTGCTGATCGTCTGTTCGTGCCGGCCCTCACTACCGAGCGCAATCCAGCAACCGTCGTTCGCTGACAGTCCGTGGCGTGACGACACCAGATCGAGCAGGCGACGGGTAATTTGGTCGTTGAGATGACTGACAAAGCGGGTCATGGTCAGCGCTTCCACACCTTGTGCGATCAGATTTCGTGCGAGTTGTCGTGCGTCAGACGCGCAGACAGCGAGCTGCCTCACGGTCCTTGCGCGCCTGATTTCGCCACTGACACCGGTGAGCGTATGTCGTTGCAGAGCAAAGAGATCGCGCTCGGACACGACCCCACAGACGGCGCCCGCCTCATCAACGAGCACCACGTGACGGAAACCGCGCTCCGCCATCAGCAGCGCCGCGTCGGTGGCGGTGTCGTCCCTGCGGAGCGTCGCTACTGACGTCGTAGAAATACCTATAACTGGGGTCTCAATATCGGTCGCGGCCAGCACCACTCGGGGGACGATGTCCCGTTCAGTGACGATGCCGAGCGGTTTACCCCCCACATCGACGACGACAACGGAGCCGACCGCCGCGTCCTGCATTTGCGTGAGCGCAGACTTGATCGACGTCTGCGGCGACACGCACAGCGGTGCCCGGCGCACCAGTGACGAGAGTGGTTTTGGCAGATGCTGTTCCGCGCTCTGATTGGCGACGTAACTGCTTTGCAGCGCGCGACGAGAGCGCTCAAGCAGAAAACTGATGCGTCGATCGCAGAAGTCTGCAAGCACCGCTGAGTGTCGCGTCGCCGCGATGAAATCTGCCGCCGGGATATGCAGCGCGAATACTTCGTCTTCTGCAAAAAAACGGCTGACTACCGAACGTCCCGTGAGGACCGCCCCCACCGGAAACATTTCGCCCGTGTGCAGTTCGAGCACCGCGACGCCTGACTCTGGTTCGCGTTCACCCCGTACCCGCCCCTGAAGCACAACCCAGCATTCGCTGGCGGTCTGCCCCAGCGCCAGCAGCGTCTCGCCAGGAGGGTGATAACTGACGCTCGCATTGGCCAGCAGGCGGGCGAGTTCGTCGCCGCGCATTTCGGAGAACGGCTCACTCAGCGTCAGGGTGTCAATGTAGGGGGCGACCGCGGGCGAGGGCTTCATGGGCGGGTTCAGGCCATTTCGCCTGCTTTCAGCGTTTTCTCGATGATTTCACGAACGTTGGGAGAAAGTCCTTGATTTGCCGCAAGCTGGTGCAAGGCGGCCTGTTGCGCGGTTCGTGATGGCTCAACGCAGCGGTGCCAACGAGAAAACGCATCGCAGAAGCGAGCGGCGAGCGATGGATTTTGTGCGTCGTAGCGCAGGATTTGTTCCGCTATGAACGCATAACCCGCACCGTCGGCGGCATGAAATCCGCGCCAGTTTTGATCGCCAAACGCATGCACAACAGAGCGCACACGATTCGGGTTTTTGCCGTCGAATTTTGGATGCGTGAGCAGGGCGCGAACGCGTTCCAACGCTTCTGTCGGAGTAGCTCGATTGGCGCAGGATTCGAGTTGAAACCAACGGTTCAGCATCGACAAATCGTTCTGCCAGCCGTCGTGAAACGACTGAAAAATCGTATCGCGCGCGGCGCACGGCTGATCGCGCAGCGCCATCATCGCGCCCATGACATCGGTCAGATTATCCGCACTCGTCCAAGCTTGCAGTGCAAGTCGTTGCGCGATTTTTTGTGCGTCTGGGGCGGTTGCGATGTTCGCCAATCCGAGCAACGAATTCGCGAGCGACCGATGCGCTACTGGTACGGCGTCGAGCGTGAAACTCACGCCCTTCAGCGCCGCCCGCTCTTCCGCGTACCGCGCCAAAATCAGCGTGCGATTGGTAGTCGCAATCGCGAGCATTACGGTGACACGTGCATCGGCGATTGCCACCGTGTCAATGACCGAGTCGCGATCCGCAAGCTCTGCGTGATTGGGTAGCGCGAGCATGTGCGCGATCAGTGCCGGGTCCGTCGTTTGATCGGCGAGCAACGCTGTGATGGCCTGATGCAGCATCGGTGAAATCGTGTCGCCCGCTCGCGTCGCGTCGTACGCACGAAAGAACAGGCTGCGCAATGCCTGCCAGCGGACCACGCCGTCGCTGTCCTTGGCGACCAGCATCGCAAGCTCGGCGTCGCTGTAATCAAACTCAACTTTGACTGGCGACGAAAATCCGCGCAGCAATGACGGTACGGGCTTGGTGGTCACACCGTCAAATGTGAAGCGCAGCAGGGCTTCGCTCACGTTGAGCACCTGCGCATGCGTCACCGCGCCGCTCGCATGAACCAGCGCCATCGACAGCGGAATCACCATCGGCCACTTGACCGCTTGTCCCGGCGTTGGCGGCACGATTTGCTCAATGGTCAATGTGTAGCGTTTGGCCTCTGCATCGAACGCGTCAGTGACCTTCAACAGCGGCGTGCCCGCCTGCGAATACCAGCGCTTGAACTGCGTCAAATCGCGTCCGCTCGCGTCTTCCATCGCTGCGACAAAATCGTCGCAGGTAGCTGCCGTGCCGTCGTGTCGGGTGAAGTAAAGATCGGTGCCTTTGCGGTACGTCTCTGCACCTAGCAACGTGTACAGCATGCGAATAACTTCGCTGCCTTTTTCGTACACGGTGACGGTGTAGAAATTGTCAATCGCCTCGTATTCATCGGGGCGAATTGCGTGCGCCATCGGGCCGGCGTCCTGCGCGAACTGGCGCGACTGCATGAACGCGGCTTCTTCGATGCGCACCACCGCGGGCGAGCCACGGAAGGCCGAATACTGCTGTTCGCGAAATACGGTGAAGCCTTCTTTCAACGACAACTGAAACCAGTCGCGACAGGTGACGCGGTTGCCGCTCCAGTTATGAAAATATTCGTGCGCGACGATGGCGTCCACCACCTGAAAATCAGCGTCAGTCGCGGTGTCTTTATCGGCGAGAAGGAAGCGCGAGTTGAAAATATTCAAGCCCTTGTTTTCCATCGCACCCATGTTGAAGTCATCGGCCGCGTAGATCATGAAGCGGTCGAGATCGTATTCGCGACCGTAGGCTTCCTCGTCCCAGCGCATCGACGCTTTCAGACATTCCATCGCCCACGTGCAGCGCGGCAGGTTGGCCATCGTTGAATAGATTTCGAGCAGTACGTTGCGGCCTGACGCGGTGACGAAATGATCTTGGAGACGATCAATTTTTCCGGCAACCAAGGCGAATAAATACGAAGGTTTTTTGTGCGGGTCATGCCACTCGACCTCGTGCCTGCCGTCACCGAGATCCCGCTCGCCGTAATGGTTTCCGTTCGACAGCAGCACCGGAAAATCGGCCTTGTTGGCGCGTATCGTCACGAAATATTCGGACAAAACATCCGGACGATCCGGGAAATACGTGATGCGCCGAAAACCTTCGGCTTCGCACTGCGTGCAGAACGTGCCATTGGTGACGTAGAGCCCTTCAAGCGCGAGGTTTTCGCTCGGATTGAATGTGGTGATGATCGTGAGCGTTGCGACGTCCACGCCCAAAGCGGCCACGCTCACCGTAATGCGATCCGCCGCTTTGATGTAATCGCCCGCTGCGAGGGCGTGCTTGTTCAGCGAAATTGAGTCAAGCATCAGTCCATCGCCAAACAGCACCAGCGTTTCTGCGGCGTCGTCGGCGAGGTTTTTGCGCAATGTCAGCGTGGACGTGACGCGCGTGAGCAGCGGATCAAGATCAAATTGTAAATTGACCTTGTCTATCAAAAAACCCGGAGCGCGGTAGCTACCACGACGGATGACAACGTTCTCCGGATTTTTCAAAGCATTACTTCAACTAACGTTACTTCGGTGCCGGTACGTATGCCGAAGGCTCAACGGACGCATTCTGCGTTTTGCCGACAACGGACATCAGCTCAACATCAAACAGCAGCGTTGCGTTCGGTGGAATGTCAGCACCCGCACCGCGTTCGCCGTAGCCTTTGTCCGGTGGAATGATCAGCGTGCGTTGGCCGCCCACTTTCATGCCCGGCACGCCTTCGTCCCAGCCTTTGATCACGCGGCCTGCGCCGACGATGAAGCCGAACGGTAATTTGCGGTCAATCGATGAGTCGAATTTTTTGCCTTTGTTGTCGGGCGCGGTGGCGTCGTACAAGTAGCCGGTGTAATGCACGGCGACGGGTTGGCCGCTCTCGGCGAGTGCGCCGGTGCCGACTTTGCGGTCGATGGTTTTGAGCGTGGCTGGTGCGCCCATGGCTGCGGCTGCCGCTGGTGCCGCCTTGGTTGCTGGGGCGCTCGCTTGAGCGTAAGCGCCCGCATGCATGAGCGCGGCGGAGACGGCAATGGCAGTCGCCATCAGGGTTAGAACAGGTTTAGCAGTTTTCATAGGTAACTAATTTAGAGTGGATCGAGCAATAGGCCAGATTGACAACATGTCCGGGACGTAGCACGCGTGTAGGGCAGGCCTTTTTCATTTCGCTTGCCGCCGCTGGAAACGAGCGCTATTCTACGATTTGATAAAAGCGTAAGTTCACCCTCGACTACGAAGAACAGACCGGAAAACATGCTTCGTTGGCTCAGTAGTTTGACCGATTCCCGCCCTTTGGGTTCAGCGGGAGGCGCACGCAAGTTTGCCGCCTCGCTGGATCGCGATATTTTTACCGCCTCGGACATGGTCTGCGCGCAGTTACGCTCATTCGCCAGCGAAGCCGAACACCAAGAAACGCTGGCCGCCGCGCCGCTTTTGGAGCTCGATCTCAAGTTAGAGGCGATGACGGTGCGCCTGGAGCGCGACTATTTGGCCGCGTCGCTGCAATCGCATTCCCTGCGTGAGCGGTTGTGGGATACGGGTTACGACTGGGCGATGCGCTTCGCGGATGCTTATCGTCTGGTGATCATGCGCGAGGCGGCGAGTCTGGCCAGTCGCTCGGCGTCTGAGTTTGCTCGTGTCGCGTGCCGTTTTTTCTGGTTTCGCACGATGGCGTATCGCTATCGACTGTACCGGCACGAAGACTGGATTCCAGGCATTTGGGTTGAGACGCATCAGGTGTTTCGCAAAACCTGCGACCTCGGCGTTGATCACGTCGTGGTGCCCGACAACTCCAGCGGTGGCGGCAAAGGCGTGGGCCAGACGACCTACGCCGCGCGCAATTTTGCGGTGTTGATGTTGCTGCGGCTGGGCAACGCGGGCGGGTACACGCCATCGCAAATTCATGCCCTGTATCGCAAGATTGACGAATTTACGTACGACGTTCGACTCACCGCACGGCCCGCTGCGGATGACGGGTTTGCCGTGAACCTGGCCGGTTTTGAGGGCTTGGTGCCGCGTCATGCCGTGCCGCAGGGCGGGCAATTTTTGTATTGCGACACCGGCCCGATTCACTCGCGGGCGCTGGCCTGGCTCGATCAGGTGGAGTCCGAGGACGGGGGTCGCAACGTCACGCTCGGCGGCTCGCTGTCGCAAAATCCGCTGCTGGCACTGCGCAGCGCGGTGCTGCGCATCGATCCCGAATTCAAGCCATTGGCCCGCGCCAGCACGCGGAACGATGATCGTGGGCGAGTCGCTGCGACCTATGGGGTGACCAAAGTCGCCACCGCCATTTCGTTTGATCCCGGCATGCTGGCTGCGAGCCTAGAAGGCGACAGCTACGATTACGCCGACGCGCTGGAGATCGAAACGCTGGGGTTGCTGAAAGACTCCACGATGAAGAGGTTGCGCCGCGATCTACCGCCCGAGGCTGGACGGCTGAATTTGCAGTTCTGGCATTTGCGTGATCGAAGCGACACCGGTTACCGCTGCGTGATGCCGAACACGTCCACGCAGCGGTTGCGGCTGCGCGATATCGCGGTGGTAACGGAAGAGGCACCGGCGGCGGGTTGGCAAGTGGCCACTATCGTTCGATTGCTCAAGCTGCCTGCCGGTCACATCGAGCTGGGCTTGCAGGTGTTGTCTCGCGATGTCGACATGATCGAGCTACGCACCTTGCGTTCGCGCAACGGGCTGTATCGCGACAACGCCGCCACGATGGTCGCCAGCGCCGTGTTCCGGGCGATTCGCCTGAAAAGCGCGTTTTTTGGCCGCCCGATTATGGGCGCGTCGTGGATCATGAACACCGCCGACTATCAGGCCAGCGTTGTGTACGAAGTGCAGGGCTCGTCGCGCCGCTACGACGCCAGCGAAATCGTGAGCGAAGGCTCGGATTGGGTGTGGGTTAAGCCGAACGAGCTGAGTTAGCGTTTTTTCGCTAACAGCTTTACGGTTTTTGTAAGCGAAAGCCCCGTTTCATTGGGGCTTTCTTCGTTTTAGGCCTAAAGTCGATATCGACGCTTTTAAGCGGATAAGCCCGGTGGCAACCCCAGTCTAGCGAAAAGCTGATAGCTGTTTGCGTTGAGTAGGCTGGGTTTGAACGCAGCCTACAAACCGCAGCTTATGCCACGCCGTTCGCCTTGAACCACGCTGTCAATTTCGCCCACGCGTCATCCGCCGCCGCCTTGCGGTAGCTCGGGCGATAGTCGGCGTTGAACGCATGCGGCGTGTCGGGATAAAGCGTGATCTCGCTCTTCTTGCCAGCCGCCTTGAGCGCCGCGCGCATCTGTTCCACCGTGTCGTTCGGGATGCCGCTGTCAGCGCCGCCGTACAGCCCGAGCACCGGGGCGTTGATTTGCGCGACCACATCAATCGGGTTCTTCGGCTGCAACGGGTTAACCGCGCCGACCACACGGCCATACCACGCACCACCGGCCTTCACGTTCTGATTGTGCGCAGCGTAAAGCCAGGTGATGCGTCCGCCCCAGCAGAAACCGGTGACGGCGAGCTTGTCGGCGTTGGCCTTGCCCGATGCCTTGGCGTACGCGACGCACGCATCGAGGTCTGCCATCACCTGCGCATCAGGCACCTTGCTCACAACCTCGCTGACGATCTTCGGAATCTCGGTCATTTTTGACACGTCGCCCTGCCGTGCGAAAAGTTCGCCCGAAATTGCGAAGTAGCCCAACTTGGCAAAGCGACGACACACGTCTTTGATGTGCTCATGCACACCAAAAATTTCCTGCACTACGAGTACGACCGGGAAGCCGGTGCCAGTAGCGGGCATCGCGCGATAGGCGACCATGTCACCGTCTTTAGTTGGCACTTTGACTTCGCCAGCGACGAGGCCGTCTGCGGGCGTAGTGATCGTTTGCGCCGTAACTGGCAATACTGAGGCGGCGAAACCGGCACCTAGCGAGGTGACGATAAAGCCACGACGGCTGAAATTATTTTCCGGCACCAGCGCGTTAATTTCATTCTGCGCGGCAACGGTGGAAGCTGATTCTTGCAACATGGGTACTCCTGATAATGCAATCGAACGGCGATGTGCTCGTTGATATTTTGACTGAAAGGACGCGCGTTTGTTCGCTACTGGTCAGATCTTGCGCGCTTCAGTAACTCGCGGATGACCGGCCAGATCGCGACGCAAAGTCACATCCACGAACCCCGCCGCGCTTAGCAGCGCGGGCACCGATTCACCTTGATCATAGCCATGCTCAACAAACAGCATGCCGTCTGCTTTCAGGTGAAGCTGCGCACCGCGCGCCAGGTGCCTGTAACTTTCCAAGCCATCCACCGCATCAGCCAGCGCGACGGCGGGCTCGAAGCGCAAATCGCCGTGATTGAGATGCGCGTCGCCCGGCACGATGTACGGTGGATTGCTCAGTATCAAGTCGAACTGCGCGTTCGGCGGGAGTGTGGCGAACCAGTTGGATTGGATGAAAGTCACGTTCGAGTGCAGACGTTGTGCGTTTTCTCGTGCAAGCGCGAGCGCATCGGGCGAAATGTCGATGGCGGTGACGATTGCGTTTGGGCGTTCCAGCGCGATGGTGATCGCGATGCAGCCGGTGCCGGTGCCGACGTCGAGGACGCGCAGCGACGCGTTGATGTCAAACTTTGCCAGGGCTCGTTCGACGAGCAACTCGGTTTCCGGTCGCGGAATCAGAGCAGCGGGCGAGCAGCGAAACGTGCGCCCATAAAAATCGCGTTCGCCCAGAAGATAGGCGACGGGTTCGCCCGCTGCACGGCGGGCCGTTAACGCGTTGATTTGCTCAAGCTCGCCCACTGTGAATTCGTAGTCGTCGTGAGCAACGAGCCACGCGTGATCGCGATGCAATACATGCGCGAGCAAAAGGCGAGCTTCGTTGCGAGGCGGACGCAAAGCGGTCAGCGCGCGCATGAAATCGCGGATAGTCATGCGGTGTCAGTTCTGCCCCCTCTCCCGCGAGCGGGAGAGAGTTGGGGTGAGGGTGGCTGAGATCGAATGCGACCGTTACAGCATTTCCGTAAAGGCCCTATTTCATTGGGGCTAGCGGAAGAAAACGCTAAAAGTCGACTTTTTGCTAAAATAGCCGTTAGCCCGCATGAAACCGCCATTTCAGCCAAAAGCTGCATACGCAACGCCGCCGCTCAAGGCATCGCCCCGTCTTCGATCATCTGCTCCACCACACCCCGCGCCGCATGCGCAAAATCGTCTCCGCCGCTGGCGTAAATCACCGAGCGCGATGCGTTGATGATGAGGCCCGTGCCCAAGCTGTCCCGCCCTACGGCGACGGTCGCCCGCATGTCGCCGCCCTGCGCGCCGACACCGGGAACCAGCAGCGGCATGTCGCCCACCACGCGGCGCACGTCGGCAATCACCTGCGGCACCGTCGCGCCGACCACGAGACTGATGTTGTTGTTGCCATTCCACTGGTTCGCCGCGAGCTTCGCCACGCGCAAATACAGCGGTTCGCCGTCAATCATTTGCTCCTGCAAATCGGCACCGCCGGGGTTGGACGTGCGGCACAACAGGATCACGCCTTTGTCGGCGTATTTGGTGAACGGCGCAATCGAATCGCCGCCCAGATAAGGATTCACCGTCACCGCATCGGCACGATAGCGCTCGAAGGCTTCCACCGCGTAGAACTCGGCCGTGCTACCGACGTCGCCGCGTTTGGCGTCGAGGATCACCGGCACATGCGGATAGCGGTCATGGATGTAATCAATCGTCGCCGCGAGCTGGTCTTCCGCGGCAATCGCGGCATAGTGTGCGAACTGAGGTTTGTAAGCGCAGACGATGTCGTGCGTCGCGTCAATGATCGCTTTGTTGAACGCAAAAATCGCGTCCGGGCGATTGAACAGACGCTCGGGTAGACGCTTCTTCTCCGGGTCGAGTCCGACGCAAACCAGCGACCGCGATTTCGCCCAGGCACTTTGAAGTTTTTGGATAAACGTCGTCACGCTGTCGCCCCCTCCATCGTCGCCATCAACTCCGCCTGATGCTCGGAAATCAGCGCGTCCACCATCTCGCCAATGTCGCCGTCCATGATGAAGTCGAGCTTGTACAAGGTCAGATTGATGCGGTGATCGGTCATGCGGCCCTGCGGATAATTGTAGGTACGAATGCGCTCGCTGCGGTCGCCGGAGCCGACCAGCGACTTGCGCAAGCCGGCCTCTTTCGCGTGCGCCGCCGCGCGCTCACGCTCCAGCAGTCGTGATGCCAGCACTTCCATCGCGCGTGCCTTGTTCTGATGCTGCGAACGACCGTCCTGACACTCCACCACCACGCCGGTTGGAATGTGCACGATGCGCACCGCCGAATCCGTTTTGTTGATGTGCTGACCACCCGCGCCAGACGCGCGAAACGTGTCGATGCGCAAGTCCGACGGGTTGATCGTGATGTCCTTCACCGGATCGGCCTCGGGCAGGATCGCCACCGTACACGCGCTGGTGTGAATGCGTCCCTGCGCCTCGGTCACCGGCACGCGCTGCACGCGATGAGTGCCCGATTCAAACTTCATTTTTGAATACGCGCCTTGACCGACGATGCGCGCGATCACCTCGCGGTAACCGCCAAGCTCGCTCTCGCTGCTTGAAACAATCTCCACCTGCCAGCGCTGCCGCTCCGCATACCGCGTGTACATGCGCAGCAAATCGCCCGAGAACAACGCCGATTCGTCGCCCCCCGTACCGGCACGAATCTCAAGAAAAATATTGCGATCATCCGCCGGATCTTTCGGCAACAGCGCAAGCGTCAGTTCCTTCTCGATACGCTCCAGATCAGCCTTCGCGCCCGCGATTTCTTCCGTTGCGAACTCCTTCATTTCGGGGTCACCCAGCATCGCCTGCGCTTCGACGATATCGTTTTCGCGACCCTGAAACTGCGCGAACAATTGCGAGATCGGATCAATATCGCTGCGCTCCCGCGACAACGCGCGAAAGCGGTTCATGTCGTTGGTGACAGAAGGATCAGACAGCAAGCTCTCCACCTCGACCAGACGGCGCGAGAGTTGTTCAAGCTTGATGCGGAAAGTGTCTTTCATGGGACGAGTGCTAACTTCACAAATAGAAAAGCCACGCGGAACGCTGCCTCACCCAAAACGGGCGACTGAGCAGGTGAGCGTGGCTAAAGGTGCATTTGCCTGTATTTTAGGCGATTACTACGTGTGCGAGCCGTCGCACCGCGATGGTTCGTTTCGCCAGCGAGGGAGTCACGATAGAACCGCGCCCACCAATTCGTCTCAAGCCTTCACAAACTCCGCCCGATTCTTGATCCAGCGATCCAGAAACGCGGTCTTGTTAAACGTTGCGTCATGTTCGAGCTTTGTGGCTGCGTCGCGTGCGGCTTCGACAAGCTCAATATCTTCTTCAATGTTGGCGTAACGCAGTGAAGGCAATCCCGACTGTCGCGGACCGAGTAGTTCTCCCGGCCCGCGAATGCGCAGGTCTTCGCGAGCAATCACGAAGCCGTCTGTGTTTTCGTAGATGACTTTCAGCCGCAACTTTGCAGTGTCAGACAGTTTGTCGGCGAACAGCAAAATGCAGGTGGACGCCGCCGAGCCGCGCCCGATGCGACCGCGCAGTTGATGCAATTGCGCGAGGCCAAAACGCTCTGCGTGCTCAATGACCATCCAGCTTGCATTGGGCACATCAACGCCGACTTCAATGACCGTGGTCGCGACCAACACCTGCACGCGATTGGCGGCGAAGTCGGCCATGATCGCGGCCTTTTCGTCGGTTTTCATACGCCCGTGTAGCAGTGCTACTTTGACGTTCGGCATGATGAGCACGAGATCGGCGTACAGCGCGGTGGCGTTCTGCAACTCTACTTCCATCAATTCGCTTTCCTCGATCAGCGGACACACCCAATACGCCTGTGCGCCTTGTTGCACTGCCTCGTAAATTCGACTAGCAATTTCGCCGCGTCGCGCTTCGCTGACAAGTTTGGTGGTGATCGGCTGTCGGCCTTGCGGCAGCTCGTCGATGACCGACACATCAAGGTCAGCGTAGTAGCTCATCGCCAGCGAACGCGGGATCGGCGTGGCGCTCATCATGAGGGTGTGTGGCGCGAGAGTTTTGCACGGTCCCCTCTCCCCTTGCGGGAGAGGGCTAGGGT
>ENA-OBLH01000424-OBLH01000424.1-metagenomes-genome-assembly--contig:-NODE-424-length-14240-cov-3.78386_pt1 | contig 14240 bp, 12 predicted proteins | sample MGYA00153382_OBLH01 | MGnify analysis MGYA00153382 | reverse complement strand
TGTAAACCGGGTAGCCTTGATGGGGCGATCGGCGGGGGCGCACCTAGCCATGTTGGCTGCCTACGATACTCCAAAACCCAATACTCTCCCCATTCGAGCCGTAGTGGATTACTATGGCCCCGTGGATTTAACCGCCGGATATTATGATGTACCGAATCCCGATCCCATCAATAGCCGGGCTATTCTTTTAGATTTCTTGGGGGGAACCCCAGATCAATTGGGGAATTTATATAAAACTGCTTCTCCCATCACCTATGTTGATATTGCTAAACAACAAAAACACCCCCTGCCTCCATCTCTCCTAATCTATGGGGGTAAAGATCATATTGTCATGGCAAAATTTGGCAAAGCTCTAGGCCAAAACCTCTTATCTTCTGGCGGTCAGGCAATTTTTCTAGAGATTCCTTGGGCTGACCATTCCTTCGATGCCGTGTTTTCTGGTGTGAGCAATCAACTAGCGTTATACTACACAGAGCGATTTTTAGCCCATGTCCTAACTAAATTTAACTAGGCAGAAGGGACAATGCCAAGCTCCAAGTTTCTCCATGCAAAACTTTTATCAAAATCTTTATCAAAAATCTGCCCTCAAGGGATGGCTCTCCCAAGGCTGGCTATTCCTAGTAATCCTCTTAGCCCTGATTCTATCTACTCCCATCTGGGTCGTCCTGAGTAGTATTTTTAGTAATAAAGCTGAGGTTTGGGACCATCTCGCATCTACAGTGCTGCCCCTGTATTTAACTAATTCCCTGTGGTTGATGGTAGGAGTAGGTTTGGGAGTTTTAGGTATGGGGGTGACTACGGCATGGTTAGTAACTATGTGTCGCTTTCCGGGGAGCCGGATGTTTGAGTGGGCTTTATTGTTACCGTTGGCCGCACCAGCCTACATTTTAGCCTATACCTATACTAACTTGTTAGAAGTTTCGGGAGTGGTGCAGATTACCCTGCGGCAGCTATTTAATTTGCAGACGGGGCAGTATTGGTTCCCAAATATTCGATCGCTACCGGGGGCGATCGCCCTCCTCAGTCTGACCCTCTATCCCTACGTTTATCTCTGGGCTAGGGTGGCTTTTTTGGAGCAGGGGGCAGTAATTTTAGAAGCTAGTCGGATTTTAGGTTGCAATCCTTGGCAGAGTTTCTGGCGGGTAGCTCTGCCCCTAGGTCGGCCAGCGATCGCCGCAGGGCTTTCCCTTGCTCTGATGGAAACCCTCAATGATTATGGCACAGTGCAATATTTTGCCGTAGATACTTTTACCACGGGCATCTATCGGACTTGGTTTGGTATGGGGGAACAGGTGGCAGCTTCCCAATTAGCGGCTTGTTTGATGCTCTTTGTCCTCTGGTTAGTCCTCTGGGAAAGGTGGTCTCGGCGACAAGCGAAATTTTATCAAATCGGAAGTTATCGTTCCTTACCTAGCTATGATCTACAAGGATCACGAGCTATCTGGGCAATTATTATCTGTACGCTTCCCATTACCTTGGGTTTATTGATCCCCGGCATCCATTTAGGGCTAATGGCTTGGGGGCAACGAGACCAGATTTTGGGCGATCGCTTTTGGAACTTTGCTGGAAATAGTTTCACATTGGCGGGGATCACTGCTCTGATTGCGATTATCTTAGGTTTAGTTATTGCCTATGGGGTAAGGATTTCTGGCTCCTCCGCTATGGATTTTGCCAGCCAAATTACTAGCTTAGGTTATGCCGTGCCGGGTTCTGTGATTGCAGTGGGAATTTTGATCCCCTTGGGGTTTATGGATAGTGCGATCGATAATTGGTTCCGAGATCACTGGCAGATATCCACGGGGTTACTATTTTCTGGCACAATCTTTGCCCTAATTTTTGGTTATCTGGTGCGATTCTTGGCAGTATCCCTAGGGGGAATCACTGCCGGTCTAGAAAAAATCAAGCCCAATCTTGATAACGCTGCTCGTTCTTTGGGCTGTAGTCCTTTAGCAACTCTGAAGCAAATTCATATTCCCTTGTTGGGGAGTAGTCTCCTAACGGCGGGGATGTTGGTATTTGTAGACGTGATGAAGGAGCTACCCGCCACCATGATCTTGCGTCCTTTTAATTTTGATACCTTGGCCGTGCGAGTCTATAACCTAGCTAGTGATGAAAGATTACCAGAGGCCGCCAGTGCGGCTTTAGCGATCGTCCTAGTCGGTTTGATTCCTGTTCTATTTTTAACTTGGCAGATCAGAAACTCTAGAATTTTGCCTAACCCTAAATAAACTACCTTGGGTGGGTTTACCTAACTAAACAAGAGGGGTTTCCCGGTCTTATCTGGGGATCAATATCCGTTAAGATAAAATTTCCTTCTATAACGTGAATTCGGGTTAAGCCGGAACCCACTCTTCGAGAAGCAAGCTACACCCTAGCCCTCTCCCAGAACGGGAGAGGGAACAAGAAAATTTAGTCTTACTCCCCTTCGCCCCTTGTGGGAGAAGGGGTTGGGGGATGAGGGGGATTTCTTATCCCGAATTCACGTTCTATAAAAAGCGGGGATCACTTAGCCCTATTGATGTAAATCACTTCCTTTAGGGATCTACAACACCTCCAGCCTGAGTAAGACAGCGCATTATAAGTAGAGGAGATCAGTAGGTACTAGACAGATTAAATACTGGCTACTCCGAGCTACTAATCATCTACTGTTGAAGAGAAAATTAAATCACATTAAATCTAAAACTTAAAATTGACCTATTGCCATGACACCTACCACCTATTCTCGATTAATCAGGTTTTTACAAGAAGAGTTAGCCATTTCTAAGGCTTCGATCGCTATGACCCTCCGCCATTCAGAAGCAGAAGATTCTCTCCCGATGATCCTCTGGCAATACGGTTTAGTGACTCTAGAACAACTAGAGCGCATTTATAAATGGATGGAAACAGCCTAAGGAGTCAAAATCAATGTTTAATGGTTTAAGAAGGGGTAGAGAGCTTTCTCTGCCCCTTTCAAATTTTTGAGTTTAGCGATTACTATGGATTTTATAACTATTCTTGGTCTGTGTGCTGGAACCTTGACCACGATCGCATTTCTACCTCAAGTACTACAAACTTGGCGTTCTAAATCTGTTAATGATATTTCTTCATCAACTTTAATTACTTTTATTATTGGTTTATTTCTCTGGTTTTTGTATGGAATTTATCTTCAAGCTCTACCAGTAATTATTGCTAATTTTGTTACTATTATCTTGAACTTAGTTATCCTTTGGTTTAAGCTAAAATATAGAAATGTTAAATAAAATTTCATGAATGTTTTTGATTACGAAAAACTATTATTTACTCCTGCTACACCTCAACTTAAGGCTGTCCCAACCATATTTGCTTTTCCCAATGAATATACGGTAGGAATTACTAGTTTAGGGTATCAAGTGGTGTGGGCAACCCTTGCTAAGCGGGCGGATTTTGAGGTGGCACGGTTATTTACTGATGTCCATGAATCCCTGCCCAGAAATCCAGAATTAGTTGGCTTTTCTTTTTCTTGGGAGTTAGATTATAGTAATATTCTTAGTCTTTTAGAATTTCTAGAAATTCCCTTATCTACAAAAGATCGAGGAGATAATCATCCTTTAGTATTTGGTGGGGGGACGGTTTTGACTGCAAATCCTGAACCGTTTGCAGATTTTTTTGATGTGATTTTATTAGGAGATGGAGAGAATTTATTAACTAATTTTTTTGATGTTTACCAAGAAATTAGAACAGCCGATCGCCCAACTAAATTACTCCACTTAGCCCAAATACCGGGAGTTTATATCCCTAGTTTGTATGAGGTAGTTTACGACAGCCCTGATGGGGCGATCGCCTCTATCAATCCAGTTAATTCTTCGGTTCCCGCCCAAGTGGAAAAACAAACCTACCGGGGTAATGCTCTCTCAGCTTCTACAGTGGTGACAGAGAAGGCGGCATGGGAAAATATTTACATGGTGGAGGTGGTACGGAGTTGCCCAGAAATGTGCCGATTTTGTTTAGCTAGTTACCTGACTTTGCCTTTTCGCACAGCTAATTTACAAGAATCTTTAATTCCGGCGATCGATCAGGGTTTGCAAGTAACTAATCGCCTTGGCTTGCTAGGAGCATCGGTAACTCAGCATCCAGAATTTGCAGAATTATTAGAACATCTTTGTCAATCTAAATATGCGGATATTCGCCTGAGTATTGCTTCAGTGCGGACTAATACCGTGACAGAACAATTAGCAACTACTTTGAGTAAACTACAAACAAATTCTATTACGATCGCTGTAGAAAGTGGTTCAGAAAATTTGAGAAAAATAGTTAATAAAAAACTAACTAATGAAGAGATTATCCAAGCGGCAATAAATGCTAAAGCCGGAGGATTGAAAGCCATAAAACTCTATGGAATGGTGGGAATTCCGGGGGAAGAATCCGAAGATTTAGATGCAACGATTACTATGATGATGAGCTTAAAAAAAGCAGCACCGGGATTAAGACTTACTTTAGGTTGCAGTACCTTTGTTCCCAAATCCCATACACCTTTTCAATGGTTTGGAGTTAATTCTCAAGCAGAAAAAAGATTAAAATTCCTAGAAAAGAAATTAAAACCCCAAGGAATTAGCTTCCGTCCCGAAAGTTATAACTGGTCAGTAATCCAAGCATTAATATCTAGGGGCGATCGACGCCTAACTCCTTTGCTTAATTTAACTAGAACCTATGGTGATTCCCTAGGCAGTTACCGTCGGGCTTTTAAGGAACTCCGGGGCCAGTTGCCAGAATTAGATTACTACGTCCATCAAACTTGGGATTTAACCACAATCCTTCCTTGGCAACATCTCCAAGTCGCTCTACCAGAATCAACTCTCCAAAAACATTTGATATCTACTGGTTTAGTGGTTAAATAAACAATATATCTTCCTAAAAATCATTTAATTTCACCTTTAATTTAACTATGAGCTATTACATTTCGCCTCGATTTCTTAATAAATTAGCTGTGCATATTGCTAAAAATTTCATTGAATTACCCCAAGTCCAAACTCCTCTACTTCTAGGGGTGCATGGACGCAAAGGAGAGGGGAAAACTTTTCAGTGTGAGTTGGTTTTTAAGAAGATGGGGATTGAGGCAGTGCGGATGTCGGCGGGGGAAATGGAAAGCCCTGATGCGGGGGATCCTTCTCGGTTAATCCGCCTCCGGTATCGAGAAGCAGCAGAGATGATCAAAGTCCGGGGCAAGATGTGTGTGATGTTGATTAATGACCTAGATGCTGGAGTCGGGCGGGTGGATGGGTTAACTCAATACACGGTGAATAATCAATTAGTTCACGGCACCTTAATGAATATTGCCGATAATCCTACCAATGTTCAATTACCGGGCAGCTACGATTCTACACCTCTGCACCGAGTGCCGATCATTGTTACAGGGAATGATTTTGCAACTCTTTATGCTCCCTTGATTCGGGATGGCAGAATGGATAAGTTTTATTGGGAACCAGATAGGGACGATCGCCTCGCCATTGTTACCGGAATTTTCTCTGAAGATGGCTTATCCACCGCAGAAATTAGCCAATTTATCGATCGGTTTCCGGATCAATCCATTGATTTTTATAGTGCTTTGCGATCAAGAATTTATGATACAAAAGTTCTCCAATTTATTGAAGAAATTGGTTTAGAAAATATTGCTTCTCGGTTGGTAAATAGCGCTGAAGGAATCCCCAAATTTACCAAGCCTTACTTCAATTTAGCTCGATTGGTAGAATATGGGATGATGATGGTAGAGGAGCAGAAATTAATTAAAAAAGCTGGCTTAGCAAAACAGTATGTAGGAAATTAAATTGAACTTTTATCTGGGCAGCGATCGTCAGAATATCTTCACATTTTTCTTGTAAATCGTGATAGTTTCTACAGCACTTTTCTAATTTATGGAGGACAGGCAAGGGGCTTAAGCCCCTTGTTCTATAAGAAAAGTGTTTCTTCATATAACTAAAAAACGCTGTAATATTTTAGACTAAGTTTAATAAGCTAAAGGTTGGAAGTTTTCATTATTGATAATTGCCACACTTTCCCCCGATGGTTTGATTACAAATAAACCTTGTCGGTAGGCATAGCGATCGATCCCCTCATTAATTTCAATCCCCGCTACTGCTCCATAAACTTGATAACTTTGATAATGGGGAAAGGAAATCTTAAATCGATGCAGCTTTTCAATAAATTCATCTACATCATCTTTAGAAAGCCGAGATTTACACTCCACTAATACAAGTTCCGTATCATCAACCACAAGGATATCAATTTCCATCGCCACGCCCTGCCGCTTAGTCTGTGCACGTTGATAAACTTCCTTGACATCAATGCCCCTTCCTTGAAAAAGACGTAAAACTGCCGGCTCTACCAACCCTTCCACAAATCTTCCCCATCTGGTAGTTAGAGCATCTACAGCTTTGCTAGTTCTCTCTACAGTCCGCTCTAGTTTTGCCATACTTTTCTCCCGTTCAGCAGTAAGCAGAGCAGCTTCGGCTTTAAATTCTGCCATCAATCGCTCAGCTTCAGCAGCACGGCGATCGGCTTCAGATTTAGATTCAGCAGTGCGGCGATCGGCTTCAGCAGCACGGCGATCGCTCTCAGCTTTAGATTCAGCAGCACGGCGATCGGCTTGTTCTTGAGAATTTTGAAATAATTTATAGATATCTTCAATAGTTACAGGTTGACTCATATACTTTATTTTTTCCTTCTCATCTACTAACCCTATATTATCCGGCCGCAGATACCCCGACTAGGGTAGGATCAATAGAACGAAATATTTTCTAGCATAACTTACCCCACCTATGACAGAAGAAACTAAGACCCCAGATATTGAAGTAGCTCCCAAAGCGAAAAAAGAAAAGCCCCCCGCCCCTGAAGATAAGCCTTTTGCTGAATTTATCCAACAAGATTATCTTCCTGCCCTGACCAAGACCCTTGCGAGTAATGGCATTAATGACTTGTATATTTCCTTCACTGAGCAACCTCTACCCATCAGTGGTGGGATGGATAAATGTTGGCAGGTTACTGGAGTTTGGAACAAGGGAGAACGACAGTTTAATCTTTATTTTCCAGAAGCAAGTATTAATGGCTTAAAAGCATTTTCCTATACCAATAATGCTGGTAAACCTAGTGCCGTAGAGTCCTTTCTAATTGATGAGCGGAAAGTTAATTTAGATCTACTAATTTTTGGGTTGACCCAGCGCCTAAATGCTCAAAAATGGTTAGCAAGAAACTAGCGATCGCAATCCTAAACAATTTCTCCTGCGGTCGGTGGGAGAAATTATAGTACTTCTCAAATGTATCTAAGAACTCTACACCTCCAACAATTTCGGAACTATCGAGATCAAACTGTAGAGTTTACTGCTCCCAAGACTATCTTATTGGGTGATAATGCCCAAGGAAAATCTAATTTGCTGGAGGCTGTGGAATTGTTGGCAACGCTGAAAAGTCATAGATCGACCAGCGATCGGGAATTGATCCTAGAAGGCACTAAGGAAAGTAGGATTACAGCCTTTCTGGAAAGAGAGCATAGTAACCTAGACCTAGTAATTAATCTCCGATTTGGGGCTAGGCGGGGTATTACCATCAATCAGCAGCCGATTAAAAGACACATGGACTTTTTGGGCAGCTTAAATGCAGTGCAATTTTCTAGCCTAGACCTGGAGCTAGTCCGGGGCGCACCAGAAAAACGGCGGAGTTGGCTAGATACGATCCTCATGCAGATCGAACCCATCTATGCCCATATTCTCCAGCAATATAATCAAGTCCTCCGCCAACGGAATGCCCTACTGAAGAGATTACAACACGAAGCATCCCTAGATAATTTCTATGAAGAGTTAGCCCTTTGGGATGTCCAGTTAGCTACTACCGGATCTAGGGTGACAAGACGCAGGGCAAGAGTCTTAGAAAGATTAGCTCCCCTCGCCCAAGATTGGCACACCAAAATTAGTGGCAAAACTGAAATTTTCACCCTTAACTATGCCCCTAATGTGCCAATTCCTGAAAATAATCCAGAGAAAGTTCAAGAAGCGTTTCTAGAAAAGATTCAACTGCGGCGGATACCTGAACACCGACAAGGGACTAGTTTAGTGGGTTCTCACCGGGATGATATTGAATTTTTGATCAATGAAACTGCTGCCAAACTCTACGGCTCTCAAGGCCAGCAGAGAACTTTGGTACTGGCATTAAAATTAGCAGAATTAAAATTAATCGAAGAAGTGGTGGGGGAGGCTCCTTTGTTATTGCTGGATGATGTCTTGGCAGAGTTGGATCTCCATCGTCAGAATCAATTACTAGAGGCAATTCAAGACCGTTTTCAAACTCTGATTACCACAACTCATCTAGGTTCTTTTGATGCCGATTGGCTTCATAATTCTCAAATTCTCTCAGTGGAGGCTGGGATGGTGTTGGATAGTATTTGAGGATTAGTTGTGAAACGAACTCATAACGAGTATGATTTATTTAGAGGCAATTCTTAGGTAATATTCTCAAAAAATTAAGGAGTCGATCATGAGCACCAATAATATTAATATCGGGATTAATGAAACAGACCGTAAGGAAATTGCTGAAGGTCTATCGAGATTGTTGGCTGATAGCTATACTTTGTACTTGAAAACCCATAATTTTCACTGGAATGTAACTGGGCCAATGTTCCAAACTCTCCACCTTTTATTTGAAACTCAGTACACAGAATTAGCTCTAGCAGTAGATTTCATTGCTGAAAGAATTAGAGCTTTGGGTTTTCCGGCGCCCGGAACCTATGCTGACTATAGCCGTCTGAGTTCCATTCCCGAAACTATGGGTATCCCCAAGGCGGAAGAAATGATCCAGCTACTACTAGAAGGGCAAGAAGCGGTGACTCGTACTGCCCGATTGCTCTTCCCAATAGTAGACAAAGCTGCCGATGAACCCACTGCGGATCTGTTGACTCAGAGAATGCAACTCCATGAAAAAAATGCGTGGATGCTGAGAAGTTTGTTAGAAAAGTAAGATAAAGATTTTAGAGATTATCCTGAGGGCGCAAAGCCTTGCGCCCCTACAATGGGAGAAACTACTAAGTTGGAGGGAGTTTTCAAATGGTACAAAGTCTTAAATCTCTGACTCTAGAGCAATTTCTACAACTACCAGAAACAAAACCTGCTAGTGAATATATTAATGGTCAGGTTAGCCAAAAAAGTATACCCCAAGGGAAACACAGCATCATTCAAGGAGAGTTAGCAGCAATTATTAATAGGGCATTAAAACCTCAATCTATTGCTAGGGCATTTCCTGAATTGCGCTGTACCTTTGACGATCGATCAATCATTCCAGATATTGCTGTCTTTGAATACAATCACATTCCTAGCGATGAAAACGGAGAAATTTCTAATTCTTTTCTGATGGCTCCAAATTGGACAATTGAAATTCTCTCCCCAGATCAGAGTCAAACAAAAGTTACCAAAAACATTTTGTATTGCCTCAAGGATGGAACTCAAATGGGTTGGTTGATTGACCCAGCCGATAAATCTGTATTTATCTATCGCCCTAAACAAGAAATTGAAGTGTTTGATGAGCTAGAAGGGATGTTGCCCATGCCAGCATTTGCGATCGATCTCCAATTAACAATCAAAGATTTATTTGCCTATTTACTTAAGTAATTTATGTCTTTAAATTACACGCCAAAATTAAAGGAATTGATGCAGCAAAGGGGAATTACTAGTTTTAATTCCTTAGCAAAAACCACAGGGGTTTCCCTGCATAAATTGCAGCAACTCCGGCAGGGAAATCTTCAGAAAGTTCGGCTAGAAGAATTACAAAAACTAAGCCAAATTCTCGGTATTTCTCTTGCCAATCTATTAACTACCTTTGCTGGTGTAGCTGTAGATAATCAAGATTCAGGTCAGGATTTAGAGCATGATTCCAGCCAACAGATCAAAGAATTTCAGGAAATTGCTTTATTGCGTCAGGAATATCAGAGGTTGGAGAATCAGATCCAAGAAATGCGATCGCACCTCCTGCAAGAATTTCAGCAAACCAGTTTACAAACCCTAGAAACATGGCTGCTCCAGTGGGAACGAGTCGCTAACCATGCCCGTCATCATCCAGAATTTAGCGCAGTGAAGATATTACCTTTGATACGTCCTGTAGAGCAATTGATTCAAAATTGGGGCGTGGAAGCGATCGCATCCCTAGGGGCAGAAATTCCCTATAATCCTCAAGGGCATCGCCTGCAAACAGGCCTAGCTAACCCCGGTGATCTCGTAAAAGTCCAGAGTCCCGGCTACACCTACCAAGGTAAACTTTTACATCGAGCCGAAGTCGTAATAATTTAAAGTTCCGGTGGTGCAGGTGACCACACCTCGCCATACTTTTGTTGTAAAGCTTGCCATGCCTCTACCTGACCGGGTTCATACTCTCCGGGCTTACCCCACTGGAGAAAAGCACTGAGGATAACCTCTGCATTTGCATCAAGAAATCGGATCGCATAGGTAGTAAAATTACCCCGCTTTGCCTCCCCAGTTTCAAACTTTACCTGGGTAATTTTGTCCATATTCAGGTGAAATTCAAAATTATTATTGTGCATATTGGCATACTTCCCCTTGCCGGGTAGCTCCGCATAGAACAGTTTCTCTAGCTTGCCCCTAGCTTCGAGGACTGCTCCGCCATTAGTGACAATCAACCGCAGAGTAGACAAAGGTTCACAGGCAGTCAAAAATTCCTTAAGAGTTGTAGTCATAATTAAAAATAGGTAGGTATAAGTATATTAAGTTAAGTTATCAATTTGGGATTGCTAGTCAGGAATTATAGGTATCATTCTTGTTGGTAGAGAGTAAGTTAATCAGGATAGGTTGACCCAAGGTATAACCTATTTAGGACTCTTAAGAAAAATTAAAGCAACTTAATTCTTAATTCTTCCGTCTTGAGAGATAAAAACTGGCAGAAGTAGGAAGGAAAAGTCAAACTGGTATTAACCCTAGGTAAAAAACACCAAAAATATCTAGAAATATTACCTCCACCTAAAAAATTAATCCTAGAAGTAACAATGCTATTGGCTCCTTTGCAACTCTCAAGAAACCTCCGCACTCTACTTACTGTAGTCCCAATCTTGTGGGTAAGCAATAATCTACAGGCAAATGCTCAGGTTAATCCTCAACTTAGTCCTCCTCCCCTAGTCCCTGCCCCTAATAGCACGAGGACGATCGTTACCCCTCGTGACCAGCAGTTTGACATTACTGGGGGGGCAGTTTCTAGTAATGGAGCTAATCTTTTCCATAGCTTCCGGCAGTTCAACCTCGGAAATAATCAAACGGCTAATTTCATCACCTCACCCCAGATTCAAAATATTCTCTCCCGTGTGAATGGGAATAATCCTTCAGTGATTAATGGCTTAATCCAAGTCAGCGGTAGCAATGCCAACTTATTTTTAATTAATCCTGCCGGAATTATATTTGGTAATAACGCCAGCCTGAATGTTCCTGCTTCCTTCACCGCTACCACCGCTACGAGCATTGGATTTGGGAATAATAATTGGCTCCACCAGCTAGAAAATAATTATGCTGCCCTGAATGGGACACCTGGAGAATTTTTATTTAGTAATCTCAGACCGGGTTCTATTATTAATACCGGCAATCTCAGCCTGACACCGGGACAGAGCCTAAACCTTGTGGGAGGAACAGTCTTAAATACTGGAAATTTAACCAGTAGTGGCGGCAATATTACCCTCATGGCTGTACCAGGGACTAGTTTAGTCAGGATTTCTCAGCCCGGTCATGTGTTGAGTTTAGAAATAGATACTAACAGATTAGCCGCCTTGGAACAGGGATCTGGGCGACGAATCTCGGCAAACTTAGGGCAACTCAACCCCCTGTCTCTACCCGAATTACTTACGGGTGCATCGGTACAGGAAGTAACAGGATTGAATATTACTAATCCAGGGTGGCGAGTAGCCGGGGAAGCAATATCTCTATACCGGGGAAGTGCTGGAAGCACTATTGTTGCCGGGCTGGGGGATGCTAGCCGAATTGATGTCTCTGGGGCTTTGGGGGGAAATATCCGGGTGCTGGGCGATCGGACTTTGTTGGTCAACTCCCAGATTAATGCCTCTGGGACTAATGGCGGCGGGAATGTGCTGATCGGTGGAGACTACCGGGGGCAGGGAAACATTCCCAGAGCGGGGATAACCTATATCGATCGCAATTCTGTAATTAATGCCGATAGTCTGCTGGCTGGTAATGGGGGCAGAGTAATTGTCTGGGCAGATCAACTTACAGCTTTCTACGGAATGATTACTGCTCGTGGGGCCAGCCAAGCTACCACAGCCCCGGTATCTTTAGCTAATGGAGGATTTGTAGAAGTATCCGGGCGGGATGCTCTAATTTATCGAGGGAGAGCAGATTTGACGGCTGCCTATGGGAATTTGGGGACGTTAGTTTTAAATTCACGAGATATTAGAATCCTGTCAGAACAAAAGAATGATGACCTAGATGAACTGGATTTAGATTTCTCGATCGCAGACCTATTAAACAGCAACCTGCCCGAACTTTACCGTAATTTATTTACCATCTCCCAAGAAAATCTAGAAATAGAAAGTCTCTTCGGCAATATTGTCTTAGGGGCGACTAATAACATTACGATCGAACCTCTTCAGAACAATCGCCTTGATTTTAGAAGTGGGATTGCCAATTCCCTTACTTTTATTGCTGATAGCGATCGAGAAGGGAACGGCTCCTTCACCATGCGGGGCAATGACACTATTTTTACCGGGGGGGCAAACCTAGTTATCCGGGGTGCAGGCATCGACCTCTACCGGATTGATAGTACCTACACTCCGCCCCCAGGGAGTACAAATATTATTATTCCTACTCTCATCAATACTTCTCTCGGCCTTAATACCTCCGAGACTAATCCCCCAAAGGAAAATGCTGGAAGTATCAATCTCCAGTCATCCCAAGACCTGATTATTCGGGGGGGCTTGGATGCTAGTAGTATTGCGGGAACAGGCGGAAGAGTAGACTTGCAGGGAAATCGCTTAGAAGTCCGGGGCGGGATTGATACAAGTTCCATTATTGGTAATGGGGGCGCCATTGCTCAAATTAGTACCCTGAATCTGAATACCGCTAATCTGAACACTAGTTCCCAAAGTGGTAATGCCGGAACTATTGATCTCAATAGCACCTCAGGGACAATTACCACGGCAGATATCCGAGCCTCTTCCCAAACTGGGAATGGAGGAGAAGTAAACCTTGTGGCACTGGGAAGCATGGCTACCGGGGGAATTAATACTAGTAGTGTCCGAAGGAATGCCGCAGCAGTAAATTTATCTAGTCAGCAGGGAAGGGCAGCCATCACGCAAGTTAATACTAGTTCCGTTGAGGGGAACGGGGGGACGATCGATCTAGGGGCATCTCAAGCACTATTAACTGGCAATTTGAATACTAGTAGTAATCGGGGAAATAGCGGCAATATTACCCTGAGTAGTCAGCAAGAAAATCTCATAACTGGGGAATTAAATTTAAGCTCTTCTCAAGGTACAGCAGGCAGTGCGGATCTATCCAGCCGGGGAGCGATCGTTACTCAAGGAATTAATACCACTAGCCCTAGAGGTCTGGGCGGTCATATTTTCCTTACCAGTCAGGAAGGGGGGATTAATACAGGTATTGTAGATGCTAGGGGACAAACCAGCGGCTTGATTACCTTTAATGCTGCTCAAAATATATTTAATCTAGAAGGGATTTTTAGTGGTAGTGGTGGGGGGATTAACCTAAGTAGTAGCAATGGTGGAATTAGTACTGGACTGCTGAGTACTCGCCATAATGGAGACGGGGCTGGGGTTCAAGTTATGGCTAGGGGAAATTTATTGCTAGGGGCGATCGATAGCCGAGGAGATACCAACGGAACAGGGGGTAATATTACTCTAAATAGCCTAGGTAATATTAGAATTATCAATACTTTTGACCTTGTTGATTCAACTTTTTCCCCACTTATAAACCCTAGTTTAAATCCCATTATAAATGCCAGTATTGCCAGCAATGGCGGCTTGGGGGGCGGCAGTATTACCCTAAATTATGGAGGCGATAAACCCCTTAATCCCTTTATTATTGGTAATGCCGGCCTCAACGGGACAGCCGGAGCCATTACTAACGGTACAACTAGTCTTCTAACTCTCCCAAACCAAATAATTACCACAGGTTTGATTCAAGGTGATATCAGGATCAATGCCGCTCTCTATGTGGCACCGCCTACGCCAACTCCTACTCCCACGCCTACGCCAACTCCTACTCCCACGCCTACCC
>ENA-OBLH01000422-OBLH01000422.1-metagenomes-genome-assembly--contig:-NODE-422-length-14251-cov-4.58559_pt1 | contig 14251 bp, 7 predicted proteins | sample MGYA00153382_OBLH01 | MGnify analysis MGYA00153382 | reverse complement strand
CGAAGAAAGTAGTTTTCCGATTCAATAGAAACATCATTAATCCACTCAGTTTTGCGCGATCTCCAAATTCTTCCTGGTAGTCCTTCATCAATACACAAAATAAAATTCTCACTACAGATTTTAAATTGTTCGAGGGCATCGAGCCGAGCGTCACTTCGGCTTTGATGTCCATACCAAATTGGACTAATTTCGAGGATGGTTCCTTCGCGGTTTGGGATCCAAACTTCACCGTAGTCCCAATCAATTGCTTGACAAACACGATTGAGAGCAGCAGCTAAAGTATCATCAAGTAGGGAGATATCGGCACAAGTAAAATCAACCATAATTGTATTATTTATATTATTTTAAGTAAATTTGAAAGTAGTAGGGCCTCAAATATTCTCATCCATTTTTTAGTTAAACGTGTTTTTCAGAAGAGTGAAATGGACAATGCTTTTGTTGAGCATCTGAAGTGAACAACTGAGAATTTTGTTCATCACCTTTTGCTTGAGTCCACGGAGCAGGCATTGGAAAGAAGTTGGGCTTGAGACAAATATCCTCCATCGGAAGATGAAAAACTTTCATTGTAGAAGCTGATAGCGGTGGTACAATTCTGCCCCAATCGGCGGGAACTGTCCGTCCAGCTTCTGTCTCTTGCTGCCAGTGCCGCAAAAATTGTGCCGAAGCGGTATGATGATCGACCATCGTTACCCCACACTGCGAAAACGAGTGCAAGACAGCTCGGTTCAATTCGATCAGTGCCCGATCTTTCCACAGTGACAGTTTTGAGCGTGTATTCAATCCCAATCGCTCGGCGACGAGCGGTAATAAGTCATAGCGTTGCTCATCTCCAAAATTACGAGCACCAATCTCCGTGCTGAGATACCAACCGTTGAAGGGTGCGGCAGAGTAAGAAATGCCACCAATTTCCAATCGCCAATCGGAGACTGCTGGCAGAGCGTGCCATTTAAGACCCAGTTGTGCAAACCAATCATAGTCAGGATGAGTAATCGGCACCTCCATCACGACAGATTTTGGTAGTTCAAACCACTGAGGTTGCTGTCCTGGCATTTGAATAATCAGTGGCAGCACATCAAATGGTGTCCCAAGTCCCACCCAACCCATCTGCTGACAAATTTCAGTCAGCTCCACCTGAGCCGGATCGCCCACGATCGATCCATCCGACTGGCGGTAGCCAGCATAACGAATCAATAGCGGATTCCAGATGCGAATACCAGGTTGTCCTGGTACATCGGGTGCAAAGATACTAATTATGGAGCGAATATTACCGCCGTTGGTTGCCTGCTGAATGTGCTCGACGATCGCCGCGAAAATTTCTGCTGCTGTTGTTAAATGTCGCAGATCTCTTACAATCAGTGATTCCCAAAAGATCCGACCAATACAGTTCGAGCTATTGCGCCAAGCAACTTTTGCACCAAAAGCTAGCTCTTCCTCTGTGTGCCAGTAGGTGCGCGATCGCCGATCTTCTCGAAAAACTTCACCAAGACGTTCCTGCAACTGAGATTCCGGCAGCAACTTCTCTCGATAAAACAGATGGAGATAGTCGCTCGCCTCTATTAGCGATTCTGCCTGTTGAATTTGTCCGCTGCTAAGTTCCATAAGTCATTAGTAATTGTTGGTTGAAGTGGCAACCCCCTGACGAGGTTTTGCCGCAAAATATGAGGTTATGCCTAAAAGAATTGCACGAGATCTCACGAACCAAAGCCCTAATTCGTGCCATAAAATCTAGATTAAAAGCAAAATAATGCTACAACCAATATTTTGGATATATTCTTTCTTTAGCTAAATTATTAAAAATCACAGCGCACAGGACTAAAATTATCGAACCTTCGAGCGTCGGCGTTATTAGGAACTGCCAGTTGGGTTTGGTCATCATTACTACTAATGCAATACCTCCCGACGCGGGATGCACGGTTCCAGTAAGCTGCATGAGCACGATCGAGGTCGAAACAGCCATTGCCATTGTCACAGGAGAAGAACCAAGAAAATGCAGAAATATCAGACTCACAAGTGCCCCTAAGAGATTCCCACCGATGACATTCCGAGGTTGCGCCAACGGGCTATCAGGGAAACTAAAAATCACTACACTTGTGGCACCAAACGGAGCCATCAGTAATGGAGAATTCGTTTTTACCGTAAGGTAAGAGGTGACGAAGATCGCCAAAAAACTCCCGAACCAGCTCCAAAAAACGTGCCGATGATGAGGTCGAACGACCGGACAAATAAAAGGACAGGATCGCCATCTGCCAAGCGTTTTGAACCAATAATGCGCCAATTTTAATCGAGCTTTCTCATATTCGAGCATAAAAAATGACCTATCGAAGGGGCTTGAGATCGAATAAACTCCTAACCTTACTTGCTGTCTTGAGTAGGGGACAACGCCAGAGCTAGAGATAAATCACGCTTGAATTTCAATCGATATTGAGATTGAGTAGATGCGTTTGGTTGAGGCGATCGAGGTACTCGAATCGCTGCGCTGAGAAATCGCCGTCCTTGAAAGCCTGTAAAATAAGTGCGGCAGCAGAATTTACAACCTGAGTGGTGCTAGACATCCCCCGTGAGAACAGCGTATCGACTGCGCCTGCCGCGTGGCTCATTAGACACCAGCGATCGCCGACCGTTTGAGTGCTTGAAAATTGGGTGCGGGAGGTCGATACCCAATCGCGTACCGGATGGGCATCTGCAAACTGCTCGGCAATACTCGGAAATTGAGCGAGGAAGCGATCCCACTCTTGCTGCGGAGTTAGAGCCGTGGGTTGAGGAAAGCGGTACGAGTCAAAGTCTACGCCAATACTGCATAACGGGTTTGTCAGATATTCCCGATCGTGAAAAGGACTAACCCAGACTAAACCGCCGTCGAAGAGATGGTGCAGGGTTCTACTGTGCCGAGAACTAGGTTGAGTACATTCATCGGATGGTTTCACGCCGAGCGCGTGGGTTAAGAGCGATCGTGAATTTGTCTTGAAGCGCGATGGGTGCTCGCGCAGATTAAACTGACGCGCTAATACTGACTCATAACCACTTCCATCCACCACATAGGCAACCTCGAATTTTTCCCCCGTGTCGGTCGCGATTGTGACCCCCTTAGTGTGAAGTTGTACAGTCTCAACCTGAGTGTGCTGCTTTGCGACCGCACCATACTTAATGGCACTGTGAATTAGGTAAGCATCAATGTTCTGACGGTAATAGTGCCTCTGGGCACCAAACGGGAATTTGGAAACGTTGCATTGCGTCACTTCATTCGGATTCTGGATTTTGTGCTTGTGGTGGTAGACAAAGCCAAAATTGCGCTCAATGCCGCCAGAGGTAACATACTGCCGAACATCACTTAGCGAGCTACAATGTGCAATCTCTGGAACATCATAGCGTTCCGCCAGAATTCTGAGCATGTGGGTTGTTTCGCCGATCGCGGATTCACCTAGCGCAAATTGCGAGTGAGTGCCAGTGTCGATAATTACAACTTTAAGTCCCTGCCGCGCCAAGATGCAGCTCATTAGTCCGCCTGCGATGCCACTTCCCAAGATCGCTACATCAAAATGCTGTACGAGTGTTCCAGATTGTTGCATTGTGAGTTTACCTGTATGAAGAAAATTGGGAGTAGTACCTGTGGTTTGGCCGGATCGCCAAAAAACTACCCAACCAGATTCAAGAAATATGCCGAAGATAAGGTCAAGCGACCGGGCAGAATCGGATGTCCGCTTGAGGTCGTTGGCAGAGCCGTTCCTCTGGAACATCGCGGAATCGTAGTTCAGTCCTAAGCCAAACGGAACGCTCTCCTGCTCATCCATATATCGATTTAACTCCATTCCTAACTGAGTTAAAACCTGACTTGTTACTGACTTATAACTGACTTGTTTAGTAGCAAATAATTTTGACGAGAAGATTTATTGTCGATCGAGCCAACTTCGATCGAAGACTTAGTTCAACCCTTTATCCAAAAAACCATGCTGCGTGTAGAGGAATGGTTTCCGCGAGGTAATCGCTTAGTTTGACAAACCCCAAGTTCACCGCGATACGACTGCTGAAGAAATTTGGGGAGACACCGATGGTAAAGTAGACATTTTAGTCGCTGGAGTGGGTACGTCGGGTATTTCTACTGGTGCTGCCTTGTATGCGGCGATCGAAGTCGGTCGTCGTCCCGAACATAGCGGTAAACTAATCGTCATGATTCAACCGAGTTTTGGCGAACGTTATCTGAGTACTCCTTTATTCCAAGATCTAGAAATTAAGAATTCTACCGCACATAATATTCTAAATTTATCCTGAAGTGCTTGGCTCGGTTCTTCAGTTTGAGATTAAACACTGAAAACTGTTATGAGAATCAAGACGATCGCTCCTCCTAAAATCGATAACAATTGAGTTGTTCGATCGCTTTTTGCCAGGATTTCCGAGTAAGAAAGTTCGTGATTCTGAATCAACATGATGGAATGTGGACTAAACATGAAGGGTAATAACCGACTCAAGCCTAACCGGATTAAAAAATTGACACCCCAGATTTTCTTCTGCAAGGGGTCTTGATTGTATTGCCACGGATAACTAATCTGGACTAACCGAATTAAGGCTTGAATGTCTGGTTGACGGAGGTCTTGATAACTTGGCAGAGATCGGGCGAGATCGTCGCAAGTTTTGGCTAAGATATTATGAAAAATATAGATATCTTCTAGAGCAGAATTAACGCCTTGACCGATATCGGGTGGAAAACAATGAGCTGCATCTCCCAATAAAATTACGGCTGTTCCCGTCCGATCTGGATGAGATTTTCCATAAAGTTGAGTTAATCCCGAACAATACTGAGGGATGGGAAATGTGCCACCCTTACTAAATGTAAATCTGGCTATTTCTTCGGGAGTAATAATTTTATCGATCGGGATCTGCGGGAATGCTTGTTTCAAAAACTGCTCGACTTCGGCTGGAGTTTTGAGCTGCCATATTTCACTATCTGGATAGGTAATAATATTTGCCGTTCTCGGTTGCTCAGGATTTTTAAAGGGTAGTAAGCCTAGAGAAATTGCTTTCTTCCGCTTTTTAAAAATAGATCTAATCCCGTAAGCCATTGTCGATTGGGATAGATCTCCGGCTCGCTCTGACAAGGGAAATTGAGGAGATAAGGTGAGAACTTTATATTTTAGACCAGAACTAGGTGATGGAAACTGCTGTATTTCAAAGGAATGCGATCGGTCCTCTATTTTAGTAAGGGTTTGACGCACGATCGAGTTTAAGCCATCACAACCGATAAGCAGCTTAGGGTTAAAAGTTAGTCGTCCCCGCTCTGAAGATTGGGTAATAACTTCCAGATGCTCTGGATGTTGCTGGATCTCTACACACTCTGTATTAAATAAGATCTCAATTACCGATCGCCAATCTCGCTCGATTTCTTGGTAAAGTAACTCCATCAAAGCTGCTCTTGGCAACCAGTAACCTGGTTTGCGGTTGGGATCGGCAATGGGCAGTTTTCTTGTTTGGCGTTTTCCGGATTTTTGAATGAGCGTAAAGTAGAAGTCAGTACTCAAAACACTCAAATCTGCTAGTTTGGTAGTTAGCGATAGTAAATCCGTTAACTTTTGCCCGCGTCCATCAATTTGATAACTAAAAGATTTGTCTGGCTCGTAATAATTGGCTGTTTGTCTTTTTTCTAACACAGTGATGCCCGTCCAACCTCGTTGAGCTAACATTAAAGCTACTCCTAATCCCGCTGGCCCGCCACCGACAATCGTAACATTACTTCGATCTAAATTATTCATTTTGATTTCAGGTTATTTGTAAAATTATCGATCGGAATATTTATTGTCGATCGAGCCAGCTTAGCTCGAAGATCGAGGCATAAATTCGATTTTGAACACTTAGAGATCCCTGGGATTTGACGACAATCCCTGACAAGAGCAATTCCCGTTCTTCGGGACTATCGACGACAACAACTTCTTCTCGTTCCAAAACTTGTCGATAGAGTGCGAGTAGGCGCAGAGATTGTTGACTTCTAAGGAGTCGATTTTGGATCGTTCTCAAATGTTCTGGTTCGTCTTGAGCTTCCCAATTATTGATGATATTCGTCTGTACTAAGCGATCGATCCACTGGGCTTCAGCATTGGGGGGGATATAATCTGAAGTAGTATCAATCAGCCGACAGAGCTTTTGGGTGAGGAATGGCTGTCCGCTCGTCCAAGCTAAAATTGCTTTGAGAAGGGTTTGCGGGTTGCTGACTTTTTGAGCCAATCCGTGCAATAATGGTTGTGCTTCATGTTCTTTGAAGCCCTCCAATTGAATCGACTGACCGATATTAAAGGGAGTAATCTGGATATTGGTAATTAATTCCGTAGGGTTGGCAACACCAAACAGCGCGAAAGTTAACCGCTGATATGCCGGATTGAGACTGCGTTGGTTATAACAAGAACGAATTAGGGCAAAAAACTCGTTGACTGAGAATTTTAAGCCTAATACGCTATCGATTTCATCGATGAAGATGACTATTTGAGTTAGAGAAGTGCCGACTTCAACTAGTAGGACTAATTCGATAAATTCACTCAATCGCTGTACTGGAGATAGATCGATCCGCTCTTGCCACCATGTTTTGAAGTTGAATTTGTCGCTTACATTTAACCGTCGCCCTAGCTCGAAGGCGATGCCCTTGTACCATTGTTCGGGAGTAACATTTTCACTCCCAAGTCGAGTCATATCGATCGCCGCACAATAAATTCCCTCATGTTGGAGATGATTTATCATCCGTACCATCAGGCTAGATTTGCCCATCTGACGGGGATTGAGGACGTAGCAAAACTCGCCGCGCTTGAGAGCTTTATAGAGGTGCCTGTCGGCAGCACGGACGACATAGGTGGGTGCGTCCATCGGCAAGCTACCACCGACTTGATAGTCAAAGGTAGCTGGTGGTTCGGCACTGCGGAGTAGGTCATTTTCAAACAGGAGTTGTGCTTGAGTAGCTTTGAGAATTTCGAGGGTTTGGGACAGTTCTAGGGTGCGCTCTGAGACTTTTTGTTCGAGAGTGCGGCTGTACTCAGCTAAGTCATCTCTAGCCTGTTCGAGAGCATTATTGTTGATGGCTAGTTCTTGGGCGAACTGAATCAGCTCGGCTTCGGCTCGTTTGCGCTCGGTAATATCTTGAAAGGCAACCATCGCATAGGCAACCTTGCCTTTGTCATCGAGGACGGGCGTGCCCGAAGATTCGATCGGAATAATTTTGTCAGGACGGTGAATTTCTATATCGTTAGCAGTACTACGTTCGCCACGTAATGCCCGGATCATCGGCATTTTTTGGGCTGAATATAGTCGGTCGGTACCAGCATAATACATTTGATAAGTCTCTGTGTATCGATCGACGTTGGTATTCGCTACCACCCCTTTGCCTAAAATTTCCTTGGCTGCTTGATTAATCAAGTAAAGTTCTCCCTCTGCATCGATGATGGCAATTCCCACCGGGACTGCTTCGAGGAATTGAATCAGTCTGCGTTCTTTTTCATACAGTGCGACGTAAAGTTGGGCATTTTGGATGGAAATTGCTGCTTGAGCGGCTAGAAGTTTGAGGACTTCTAATCGATCGGGTGTGAAGACACCAATAGTGAGATTATTTTCTAAATAAAGTAGCCCAATAAGTTGGGATTGATAGACGATCGGAGTACACAAGATCGACTTTGGTTGGTTTTGGATGACATAAGGATCTGTGGTAAATATGCCCTCACAGCTTGCATCTGCTAGCACCACATCTTCTTTAGTTCTGGCTACATAATTTAACACAGAGATGGGTAACTGTGCGCTGGCGGTCACTAGGGTTACTCGATCTACTTTTACCTCATCTGGTTCCATCGAGCCTTGGGCGGCGATCGATAACTCGCCTGCTGTGTCTAAAATCAGAAATCCAATTTGAGCACCAGCATTTTCCATCGATATTTTGAGCGACTTTTTCAACAACTCATCCAAGCCAATTTCGCCAGAAAGAGTTTGCGAAGCTTTCATCACTGTGGCTGAGTCTAGAACTGCACCCAAGCCACCACTAGCTGTTGAAATATTTAGGAAAATATCTGAAATTCTGGATGATTTGGCATCCAAAAACTGTGGATATCGAGTTGCTAGATCTTTGAGTTTTGCTACAGCACCCCACCGCTGGTATGCGTAGTAAGCATCAAACAGATAATGGCTGGCTACATGTTGTTGATTTCGTGCCAAATAGAACCGTCCGGCAAGTTCGTTGGCTAGAGCTACTTCATTAATATATTCATTTTCTGCGGCTAGAGAGATAGCTAGATCGTAATATTCTCTAGCATCTTTGGCTTGACCTAATACTCTGGCAAGTTCGGCTTCAACTAAGTAATATTTATGTAAATAATTCATGGGAGCATGATGCGCCCAATGCTGCATTTGTTGCTGGTTACGAGCTACTCGATCGAGGATCTGCGGTTGGTTTAGTGGATCTTCATCAAATATAGCCAACCAAGCTAGCGAATCATAGAAATGGAAGATGGCAAAAGTAATCGTTCCAACTGTACTGCCGACATATTCGGCTGTGGCGATCGCATTTTCAATGGCTTGAGTGTATTCTTGAAAAATACAGCAAAGAATGAGTTTCTGAAGATACAGATCGCATAGAGCACTGCGATCGTTTATTTCCCGAAAAACTTGCTTCATCCTTTCTTCATCGTAATGCTCTCCGACCAAACGACAATTATGCTCCGATTTACCGACTAGATTTAAGACTGTTTGCCAAAAGGTTTTGTGTCTTTCGAGGATATTCTTTTGTTGAATTTGAGCGATGGCAACACTCGCTTTTTCCATGTCTCGTTCCAGTTCGGATAGTTCTTTGCCGCTATAGTAGGCGATGTAGCCGTGTAAATATATGCCCCAAGCAGCAAATTGTAAATTCCCAATCTCTAGCCCGATTCGGTATGCTTCTAAAAGAGGCATCAGAGTTGCTCTGATGTGCTCTTTCCAATGTCTGATAAAACAATTGGAGATCGAGAAAGTACTCGGTTGAAGTTCTTTGGCATCAAATTTTTCGATCAGCTTCAAAGCGAGTTTACAGACTCGATAACCTCCATCAATATCTGCTAATCCACAGAGGACTATTCCATATAAAGAATATGCATTAACGGACAAAGGTGTATTGCCATACTCAACCGATAAGCTGACCATTTTTGACACGACTAGGGTGAACAGAAAAGGAGATTTCACATAGCAAGAATAAGTTATTTCAAGCAAAAAAATCATGGCTACAAGCTTTTCCGGATCGGTCATTTCGGGTAGATCGACTAAATCTGCGGCATCCTTAATTCCTCTTGCCGCCAAAGTAGATTTTACTTCAGCTAGACTACGATCGATATCTAATAGGCTTGGTTGAGTGGGGAAAACTATCCCCATCATCTCCAAAGTTGATAGTGCGATATTCACTGCTGCCACTGGCTGATTCTGTGAGACAGCAGCTTTGATTTTCAGCATATAAACTTTCGCTTTGTCTAGCAATGTGGTTGCTGTTTGCAATACGACTTCAATCGATCGTTCCATCTGCACCAGATCGCCGAGTAGGAACTTTGTTTCGGCTGCTTCTACATACAGTTTTAGGGTGAGATCGTACTGCTGCTGCCAGCAGTCCTCCTCTAATAAACTCAATCCCACCTCAAAGTAATTGAATGCTGGTTGATAAGCAGCCGCTTGCTTGGCTTTTTTACCAACTCTGAGATTCAATCTAGCTAATTCATCTCGCTCTTGTTGTCGCTCGATTAGTTGCCGACCCAAGTTTAATTGGTTGACAATTTCAAAGAGTTTTGGCTCTTGTGTTACTCGCGAAGTAGTTTGCAATAATAGTTGACCTATCCGCAAATGTACAGCTTGTTTATCCACTGCTGGAATTAGCAAATAGACTGCTTGTTGGATGCGATCGTGAGCAAACTTATATTCAATTGTGACACTTTCTGACAACTCCTGCGTGTCAGATTCGAGCAGCTTATAAGCATCACTCAATGGTAAAACTAATCCAGCTAAAATAGCTGGCCACAGTTCTGTTGCGGCTGCTTGGGGGGATTGTGCGGAGACAGTTGCCAAGGTCTGGAGATCGAATTGGTTGCCAATACAGGCTGCTAGTTTTAATACTTGTTGGGTTGATATTCCCAACTTTTGAACTTTAGCGGACATCAGTTCGACCACATTATCGGTGATGGATTGAGCTTGAATTTCTCTTAAATCCCACTGCCAATGGTTGAACTGGTAGTCAAATACTAATAATTCTCTATCGTATAGCGACCTCAAAAATTCATTAACAAAGAAAGGATTGCCATTAGTTTTGGTTAGTATCAATTCTGTCAGTGGCTCGGCAGTTTCTACAGCAACTTTAAGAGTCGTACTAATTAACCGATTTATCTCGATCGAGTTCAAAGGTTGCAGGGTGATATAATCGACCAGCCCTTCAGTTTTACCGATCTCATCCAAGGTTAATATTAAGGGATGAGCTGGAGTTGTCTCGTTATCCCGATAGGCTCCAATAATATATAAACAATTACTCTGAGTTTCGGTCATTAGCAGTTGAATCAGCAACAAAGAAGCTTCATCAGCCCATTGCAAATCGTCTAACAATAACACCACTGGATGTGCCGATTGTGCAAACACCCGGACAAAGTTTTTAAATGCCAGATTGAAGCGATTTTGGGATTCCATGTCAGCTATTGCTGCTACGGCAGGCTGGGCACCAATAATTAACTCTAATTCTGGAATTAGATCGATAATTACTCGACCGTTGTTGCCAAGAGCCGCTAATAATTTTTGTCGCCAGTCAGCAATCTGGACATCATTTTCTGCCAAAAGTTGTTCGATTAAGGAACGAAAGGCTTGTACTAAGGAAGCATAAGGAATATTTCTTTGGAACTGGTCGAATTTGCCAGAGATAAAGTAACCCTGCTGCCGAGTAATCGGTTGATATACTTCCTTGACTAAAACTGACTTACCAATGCCAGAATAACCCCTGACCAGCATCATTTGTTTTTGCCCTAGACTGACTCGCTCAAAGCCAGCCAACAACCGCTCGATTTCCCGTTCGCGCCCATATAATTTTTGAGAAATTTGGAATTTATCAGAAATATCTCGCTCTCCCAACACAAAGGGATCGATGCGTCCGGTTTGCGACCATTGGCTGTGACAGGCTGCTAAGTCTATCTGAAGACCATAAGCTGATTGGTAACGGTCTTCAGCAGTTTTAGCCATCAGCTTCATCACGATCTCGGACAGGCAGATCGGAATTTCTGGGATGAGTAGGTGCGGTGGGGTAGGTTGTTTGGCAATATGCGAATGAACTAACTCCATTGCATCTGTAGTTTCAAAGGGCAATCGATTAGTTAATAGCTCATAAAAAGTTATCCCTAAAGAGTAAAAATCGGTACGAAGATCGATTTCTCGATTCATCCGTCCAGTTTGTTCGGGCGAGATATAGGCTAATGTACCTTCCAACTGATTGGGATTGCGTAAGTTAGGATTTTCGCGTGAGAGTAGAGTGGAAATACCAAAGTCAATCAGCTCGATCTGACCTGTGGTAAGATTTAAAACTATATTGGATGGGTTGATGTCTTTGTGAATGATTTGACACTGATGGACTCGACCGAGAATCTCCACAATTTGGATCGCAATATTTAGAAACTCAGCTACAGTAAATTGGCGGCCATCGTGCATTAATCGTTCTAAAGATTCACCGCCAGAATCTTCTAGTATTATGACCCAACAGTTTTGTTCGTTTTTCAGGTCGTAGACATTGACGACCCCTTGAACCTGAAGGTTTTTGGTAATTGTATACTCTCGTTTGAACCAGGCTATTTGTTTGGGAGATGGGTAGGCTTGTTTGAGTGTTTTGAGAATGACCGATCGCCCATCTCCTACCCGCTGCCCACGATATACCAACGAATTGGTACTTTCATAGATCTTTTTGATCGCCTGATAGCCTGAAATAGTTGTCACGATCGTAATTGCCTTTTGTTGATGGGTAGGTGAGCTAAATCGCGGACAAAATTGCTTAAAGTCTTGCTGAAAAACAGTTGTTCTAAAAATGATTGGATCTATCTACCTATCCAAACTGATAAATATACTATAGCAAAGTACTAGAATGCCAACGATTGAAATCGTTGCTAATGATGCAAAGTTCGCCTGTGCCTACGGCAGACTATCGCCAAAGCAAAGCGGTTATAAACCGCTTTGCTTTGAGTTATTTCCGAAAAAAGTCTTTGAGTAAAGAACATACTGCCCCAAAAAACATCTGCTGCGTCAATTGAGTGGGTTTACGGTAGCAGTTTATCAACTGTCCTGCCAAGCTGCGATCGCATCGGGCTTACCGCAAGTTTTAATTATCTTTACTGTCCGCTTTTCCAAAGTAACTTGGAAATACCGTTCTCTTGCCTATGCCCTAACTTTGAAGCATGTCAGCGTTCTGTACCAAACTATGTATCTAGTCGTAACAGCGATAGAGATCGCTCCTTGCGCCATTGGTGGCGGAAATTCTGACTTGTTTGTTTACTCAGACTACTGGCATCAATTACTTGGATGAGACTTCGATCGGTGAGTTTATACTCGGTAATAAATTAGCATAGCCGCAGACGATCGATCGCTACTAAGGATTTCCGATCCAAAACTCACATCATTTAATTCACGATCCTTTAGCTTACAAATCAGCTCTTAAAAGCCTGCCGATACAACTCACAGGCTGGAACCACTTTATCGCCCAATCGCTCGATCGATCCTAGACTGCTGAGTTGATGAGCTAGAATTGGGGCTAGTGCGATCGGTTTAGTGGCACTCATCACTCGATCGAGAGCTTGTGCCAATTCTGGCTGTTGTGTCAATGTAACCCAATGACGCTGCAAGTGATGATGATAAATTCCGGCGGCTGTGGGAGCAGTTTTCAGCAGTTCTGATAGACTTATATCTCTACAACTCAAATGATAGAGGGCAATATTAACCAATAAGGGATGTCCCCCCACCATTTCCATTAATTGCCTAGCTTCCACTCCATTGTCCCAGTCGAGTCCATAGCGTCGAGCCAACTTTTGCACATCCGCCTGCGAAAAAGTATCTAACTGAATCGGCAACCCGACATTAAACGGAGATTGATTGAGTTGAAGCGGCACATAAATTTCTGTCGAGTGAACCACAATTAGCCGCAGCTTTTGCCAAATCGGCGATATTTTAGCCTCCTCATACCAAGAGCGCAGCAACGGTAAAAAATCCTGCGCCATCTGCGGATGCTCGAACATGCGATTCATCTCATCGAATGCCAAAACTAGAGGAGTGGAAATTTTCGCCAGCAGATAGTCTTGGAAATAGGCAGTGCAGCTAATTTTACTCCCTAGATCCTCATCCCAATACTCATCTAACATGGGAGGGAGCTGGAGCTGACGCGCCACATTCGCACACAGCCATCGCAAAAATCGATCGAGATCGCTCAAAATTACCGCATCAACCTGCTCGATGTTGAGGCTGACGGTTTGGTATCCTAAGATTTTTGCAGAGTCGAGTGCCCGCATTAGTAGTGATGTCTTACCCATTTCTCTAGGAGCTTTAATTCTCACTAAGGCTCCAGGTTTCTGAAGTTCTCGATCGATCTGTGCCTGAGCCGGAACCCGTTCTAAGTAAAAAGGGGAGTCGAGCGAGACTGCACCATTGGGGTAGCAGGGCAATGTATCCTGATGGCAAGCGTGGATAGCTACGCTATCGGGCGGTTTGGGCTGTAGATCTAGATCCTGGGCGGCAATCTCTAAATCCAACGTCGAAATTTCGCGCCAGTTAAGTCCTAATTTTCGACAAAGTTCTTCAAAAGTCGTGTAGTCAACAGGTTTACCAGTTAGGAAATTGCTAACTGTGGCGAGTGCAAATCCGACATCTTCAGCTAGAGAGCGTTGGCTGGGAAAACCATTGCGAGTGAGTGCCAGCTTAACTTTGGTGATGCAGTCCTGTTGTACTTTGAGGGATCTAGGCATAAAATCTCTCGCGAGCGATGCTTCAATCTTACACTATAATCCACCCAAAAAATAGCCGTAAGGTATACAAAGATCGATCGCAAGTCAGTCATTCTCAGGGAATAAATTTATTAAATATCACTCATGACTGAGTTGTTTCTGACTTAAACAACTACACCTCGATCGTAATTCGATTCCAGCTTTAACTGCAATGTTTCGTAATAAGCTTGCCAAGCTAGTGTTTTGTTCGATCTTCAGTTGGCAATCGAGTACTCACAATTCTCAGTCACAAGTCAGTTATTACTCAGTCTCGAACTCAGTTA
>ENA-OBLH01000420-OBLH01000420.1-metagenomes-genome-assembly--contig:-NODE-420-length-14386-cov-2.88563_pt1 | contig 14386 bp, 12 predicted proteins | sample MGYA00153382_OBLH01 | MGnify analysis MGYA00153382 | reverse complement strand
CCCGGCGAGCATCGCCGTGATCGGTGTGCCGTAATCGATCGCCACCACCGAGCCCGACCGCACGAGCCGGCGCGCCTCAGCCACGAACGCCGCCGCCCGATCGACCAGCGGCGCCCGTGCACCGAACTGCGCCGTCGCGGGAAGGAAGGTCGGTGCCGGATCGATGGGTGCCGACAGCACCTCGACGAAACGGCCATCGGTGCCGACGTCGACGAACGCCTCGCGCCAGCCCTGATCGACTACGGCAAGGCGGAACGGCAGGTTGTCGAGCAACTCGTTGGCGATCACCACACCGTCGAGCGGCTCGGTGGGCATCGTTGCCATCGACTCGACGGCATCAGGATGACGCTCCCGCTGACCCGGCGAGATCTCGACCGCCACGTAGCGCAGCGCGTCGCCGCACTCCGGCCGAGCGGCGAGCACCGAGCGAGCGAGCGTGCCAGGACCAGCGCCAGCATCGACCACGGTGAACACGTCGGGCCGACCGATCCGCTTCCACTCGGCATCGAGATACCGGGCGACAACCGCCCCGAACAGTGGCCCGACCTCGGGTGACGTGATGAAGTCCCCCCGCCGCCCAGCCGATCCGCCATCGACCTTGGTGTAAAACCCGTCGACCCCATACAGCGCCAGCTCCATGAACTGCTCGAACGGAATCGGCCCCGAAGCAGCAATCTCACGACGAATCTCTGCAGTCATCGGCTCCCCTGAGGCGGGAACAGATGTGGTGAGCGCAAGGCGCGCAGCGATCGCCGCATCTGGACCGCCTCGGCTAGCCGGAGAAGGCGCCGGTGAGGGCGTCGAGGGCGCCGACGCGGGCGACGATGTTGGGGAGCACGCCGACGGCGATCGTGCCGATCACGGTGATGGCGAGTGCAGCAACGATCGGTGCCGGCGGGTTGACCGGGCTCGTGTCTCCGTCGGGCGCCTCGTCCATCCACACGGTGCGAAGGACCCGCATGTAGTACGCGGCGGCGATCACGGTGTTGACTGCAGCGATCCCGGCGAGCACGTAGGCGGCGGTGGTGCCGGCATCGAGTACGGCTCGGAAGGCGTTGAACTTGGCGAACCAGCCACCGAGCGGTGGGATGCCGGCGAGTGATGCGAAGAAGATCGTCATCGCGACGGCAAGACCGGGGGCGTAGCCGAACAGTCCACCGAACGACGAGATCTCGCCGCTGCGGGTCTTGCGCGAGACCGCGATCACGATGGCGAACGCGCCCAGGTTCATGAAGGCGTACACCAGCAGGTACACCATCACGGCGTTCATCGCCGAGCCGGTGGCGTCGGAATCACCGGCGAACGCGAGTGGCATCAGGATGAACCCACCCTGGCTGATCGAGGAGTATGCGAGCATGCGCACGATGTTGGTCTGACGCAGTGCAAGCACGTTGCCGATGGTCATCGTGAGTGCGGCCATCACCCAGAGCAGCGGCCCGTACACCTCGTCGGCCCCCGGGAACGCAACGAAGATCAGCGTCATCAGGGCGACGAAGCCAGCCGACTTCGACGCCACCGAGAAGAACGCAGTGACGGGTGTCGGTGCACCTTCGTAGGTGTCCGGTGCCCACTGGTGGAACGGCACCGCCGAGACCTTGAAGGCGAAGCCACAGATCACGAACACGACCGCCACCACTTCGAGGCCGGTCAAGTTCCCATCGGACAATTCAGCTCCGATGGTGGTGAGCAGGGTCGAGCCGGTCACGCCGAACAGCAGGCTCATGCCGTACAGCAGGATCGCCGACGCGAAAACGCCCATCAGGTAGTACTTGATGCCCGCTTCGTTCGACTTCCGGTTGCGCTTGTTCCAGGCCGCCAACATGTAACCGGGGATCGACAGCAATTCGAGGGCCACGAAGATGCCGACGAGGTCGCGAGACGACGTCATCATCACCATGCCGAGCACGCTGCACAGCATGAGCACGTAGAACTCGCCCTGGTAGTAGCCGCCCTCTTCGAGCTCGGTTTGGCTCATCAACACCACGACGTACGCCGCGAGCAGGAACAGCCCCTTGAGCACCAGCGAGTAGTCGTCGATGACGTAACGACCGTCGAACAACGATCGGGTTCCCTCGCCGATCACCGCGAGGGTGACCACAGGAATGAAGGCGGCGAGCAGCACGAAGCCGGTGATCGTCGAGATCATCCACTTCTTGGTCTCCGGCAGCTGCAGGTCGAGCGCCAGGATGATGTTGATCCCGATCGCGAGGATGATCTCGGGCGCGACTGCGTGCCAGTCGATGGTCGGCGATACCCATTCGCCGGCTTGGGCAAGGAACGTGGCCAGCATCAGGGCAGCGACTCTCCGAGGCGGCGCACCATCTCGGTGACCGCCGGGTCCATCACCTTGAACATCAGCTGCGGATACACACCGAACACGACGATGGCAATGAGGAACGGCGTCCAGGCAATCCACTCGAGCGGTGTGACGTCGTAGATCCCGTCGCGGTCGTCATGATCATTTGCAGCGGAACTCAGCGAGTGGGCGACACCACCGCCGTGTCCGCCCCCATGTCCAGCTCCATGGCCGGAGAACTCTTCGGACGGCTCACCGAAGGCGGTGCGCTGGTAGAGCCAGAGCAGGTAGCCGGCGGCGAGCACCGTGCCGATCGCTGCGATCACCATCAGCGTGCGGAACAGCGCCGTGCTGAGTCCGAAGCCGGGGCTGTAGGCCGCCAGGATGGCAGGGAACTCGCCCCAGAACCCGGCGAGACCCGGAAGACCGAGCGACGCCATCGCAGCGAAGCCCATGATCCAACCGAGGCGAGGCGCCTGGATGAGCAAGCCGGAGAGCCGCTTGATCTCGAGGGTGTGGTAGCGGTGCTTGACCGACCCGGCGACGAAGAAGAGCATGCCGGTGATGAGGCCGTGGGCGACCATGCCGAACAGGGCGGCGTTGATACCGAACGTGGTGAGCGTGGAGATGCCGAGCATCACGAAACCCATGTGCGCCACCGACGAGAACGCGATCAATCGCTTCATGTCGGTCTGGGCGAGACAGCCCAGCGATCCGTAGATGATGCCGATCACGGCCAGGATGCCGATCGCCGGCGCCCAAGCGAGCGCGCCTTGCGGCAGCATCGGGATGGCGATGCGTACGAAACCGTAGGTGCCGAGCTTCAGCAAGATGGCTGCCAGGATCACCGAGCCCTGGGTGGGGGCCTGCGTGTGGGCGTCGGGCAGCCAGGTGTGGAACGGGAACATCGGCACCTTGACGGCGAAGCCGAGGAACATGCCGGCGAAGATCCAGATCTGCACGTTCTTGTCGATGCCGGCGCCCATTTCGATCAGGTGGGCGAAGCCGAAGCTGTCGCCGCCCGTCTGGAAGAACAGCGCCAGGAACGCCACCAGCATGAACGCCGAGCCGAACATCGTGTACAGGAAGAACTTGAGCGACGCGTACTTGCGCTGTTCGCCGCCCCACACACCGATCATGAAGTACATCGGCAGCAGTACCACTTCGAAGAACACGAAGAACAAGATCAGGTCCTGGGCGATGAACGTGCCCGCCATGCCGGTCTGGAGCACCAGCATCAACATGTAGAACGCCTTGGGATTGCCCGCGTCGGGCATGTTGTCCCAGGTGTAGACCATCACGAGGAACGTGACGCACATCGACAGGAAGTACAGCGGCAGGCTGATTCCGTCGAGGCCGATCGTGTAGTTCGAGTTGATCACCGGGATCCACTCGGCGTCGACGAAGAACTGCAGTTGCGCGGACTTGCCGAAGTCGAACGCGAACATCGTGACGATGCCGACGGCGAGCGTGGCACCGGCAGTGAAGATGCCGATGGCCTTGTGTGTGGTTTCTTCGCTACGCGGGATGAACATCATCACGAGCACGCCGACGAGCGGCAGGAAGGTGCCGACGGTCAGCAGCCAATTCTGATCTGTGAGTGGTTCCATGATTCAGCGTTACTTTCAGCTCACGTTGAGGATGACGAGGACGATGGCGAACACGGTGGCAGCGCCGAAGAGCAAGGCGCCGTACTGGCTGACCTTGCCCGACTGGGTGGGTTGCATGGCGTGGCCGGCCTCGGAGGCCGCCCAACCGGATCGGTTGACAGCGCCGTCGACCAGCTTCTGATCGATGTTGTCGTAGACCCATTCTCCGGCCTTGCGGGTGCCGACGCCGACGCCGTTGACCGTGGCGTCGAGGACGTTCTGGTTCACCCAGTACGCAACCTTGGCGATCGGGTGGGCAACAGCACGGACGATGACGTTCTCGTAGAGATGGTCGAGGTAGTACTTGTTCTTCAGGAACAAGAACCCGCCGCGTAGCACCTTGTTGCGTTCGGTGAGGCCCACGAGGCGGGCGTCGCGGCGACCGTAGAACATCACGCAGAAACCGATCGCCAGGGCGTAGCCGATGGCGACGACCACGAGCGACAGCAGGATCTTGGCGAAAGTCGGCTCGGCGTGGCTGACACCCGGGAAGAAGCACACCGTGCCCGCTTCGGGGGCATCGAAGCCACATCCCGACTTCTTCGCGCCCTCTTCGCCGACTTCGGCGCCCGGAGTCAGCGACGGTGCGTACGCGACGCCGTCGACGAGCACGACCATCTCGCCGGGGCCCGACGCGAGGAACTCCTCGGTGACCACAGCGGTAGCGCGTGGCTCGACGTACTTCTTCAACAGTTCGACGCCTTCACCGAAGCGTGAGGCGAGTGGTGTGGGGTTGGCGAACCCGGCGAAGATCGCGAAGAACGCCAGAATCACGATCGGTACGAGTATCAACTTGCCCGATTCATGGGGGCCGTGGTTTTCGTCGTGTCCACCATGACCGGTGCCGTGATCGTCGTGATCGTCGTGATCGTCGACCAGGGCGTTGGCAGCGGCGCCGAGCGAGCGGGGCTCGGGGGCGCCGACAGCGATGAGCTCCATCTCGTGTTCTTCGCCGTGTGCATCGTCGTGGCCATGGCCGGCGGCGGCACCGCGAGGCTCGCCGAAGAACGTGAGGTACGTCGCCCGGGTCATGTACATCGCCGTGAGGGCCGCACCGAACAGGCCGACCCACATCAAGAACGTGTAGCCGTTGGCGCCGACGTTGTCGATGATCTCATCCTTCGACCAGAACCCGGCGAACGGGAACACGCCCGTGAGGGCGAGCGTCGAGACGCACCACGCAGCGAACGTGACCGGCATCTTCTTGCGCAACCCGCCCATGTCCTTCTTCATGTCGAAGCTGTGGTGCGAACCGGAATGGCTCACCGAGCCCGCACACAGGAACAACGCACACTTGAAGAACGCGTGGGTGAAGATGTGGAACACGGCCGGCAACCACGCGCCCGTGCCGAGGCCGAGCATCATGTAGCCGAGCTGTGACACCGTGGAATAGGCGAGCACCTTCTTGATGTCGTCCTGCACGAACGCGAGCAGGGCGGCGATCACGATGGTGATGGCACCGATGATGGCGATGAACGACAACCCGCCGGTACCGATGTTGAAGCCTTCCCAGAACACCGGGTAGATGCGAGCGACGAGGAACACGCCGGCCACGACCATGGTGGAGCTGTGCAGCAGCGACGACACCGGGGTGGGCCCTGCCATGGCATCGGGCAGCCACGTGTGCAGCGGGAACTGACCCGACTTGCCGATACAGGCGATGAACAGCGCCACCGCTCCCCACAGCAGGAACTGGGAGTTGGCCTCGCCGGACAGCGCCCAGGCCTGGATGGCGGCGATGTTGAAGCCGTTCGAGTCGAGGTTGTCGACCGCCCACTGGTTGGCACCGAAGAAGATGATCGCCGTGCCGACGAGCAGGCCGACGTCGCCGACACGCACGGTGAAGAACGCCTTGAGGGCGGCGCGGCTGTTGGCTTCTTCCTCCCACCAGTGCCCGATGAGCATGAACGAGGTGAGGCCCATGATCTCCCAGCCCAGGATGAGCTGCACCATGTTCTCGGCCATCACCATGATCAACATGCCGCCTGCGAACAGCGTGATCGCGGCGAAGAAGTGCGTGTAGCGGCGGTCGTCGCGGACGTAGTCGACGCTGAACACCATCACCAGCAGCGCGATGAACGCCACGAGAGCCAGGATCAAGATGGCGAGGCCGTCGACGGCAGATCCGATGCCGAATTCGAGGCCCGAGTTCTGCCACCAGACCCACGTGGTCGTGACGGGAGCGATGAACGGTTCGGCTTCTCCCTCAGCGGCGCTGGGCAGCGTCCGGCCGAACGCCTGGATGAGGCCGAACGCTTCTTCACCTTTGCCCTCGGCCGAATTGGTGCGCTGCATCCACTGGACACCTGCACCGACGGCGATCACCAACGACGCAGCCATCGATGCGAGACCGACCTCGGCACCCTTCATCGGCAGTTTCTTGCCGAAGAACAAGATGATGGCGAAGCCGATCACCGGGATCAGGCCGACGAGCCATGCGTTCTCCAGGAACCATCCGGAGCTGAGTTCGAGTACTTCTGCGCCGAGCATCTCAGCCCTTCATTTCCGAGAGTTCGTCGAGTGCGATGGTCCGGCGGTTGCGGTAGATCATCAGGACCATCGCCAGACCGACGCCGACCTCGGCAGCGGCGATGGCGATCACGTAGAGGGCGAACACCTGACCGTCGGCGGTACCGGTCATCAGTGAGAACGCGACGAGGTTGAGGCTCACCGCGTTGAGGATCAGCTCGACCGACATCAGCACCATCACCGCGTTGCGGCGGGCGATGACGCCGTACACACCGATCGAGAACAGCACCGCGGCCAGTAGGAGGAAGTTGACAGCCAACATCAGACGAGACCTCGATCAGAGTCGCACACAGCTGGCGAGGGAAGCGCCAGCGACGAGCCAGAAGCAGCGCGAGGAGGAAGTGGAGCGGACGACGAACCTGCCATCAGATCAGTCCTTCCGTGCCAGGACGATGGCGCCGATGGCGGCGGCGAGCAGGACGAAGGAGATCGCGAAGAACGGCACGAGGTAGATCCCCAGATACTGATCGCTCAGCGCCACCGTCGGCAGCGGGCCACGATCGGGCAGCACGTCGTCGCCGAACGCATCGAGGATCACCCAGGCGAGCAGCCCGAACATACCGAGAGCGACCGGTATCCCGAGCGCCCAGTTCTTGTTGTTGAGGTCGGTTTCCTTGCCGATCTGGGCGCGGGTGAGCATGATGCCGAACAGGAACAGCACCATCACCGCGCCGATGTACACGAGCACCTGCGAGATGGCGACGAACTCGGCAGCGGCGAGGATGTACTGGGCGGCCACGCCGGACAGCACCATGACCAACCACAGCGCGGCGTGCACCACGTTCTTCGTGGTGACCACGTTGAGCGCAGCGAAGACCATGACCGCAGCGATGATGCCGAACGCGATGTTCTGCGCGACGTTCACGCCTTCGGTGGCGAGGATGACGGCGTTCATCGGACTGCGCCCCGTTGGTGTCCGGTCATTTCTTCTGTGCTCCCGCTTCGAGCTCCGGCGCCTCGGGCACCGTCTCCATCCACTCGCCGAGCTTCTCCTTGTCGTGCAGGAGGTCGGCGATCTTCGGCTCGGAGTATTCGTACTCGGGGCTCCAGAACAGCGCGTCGAACGGGCACACCTCGACGCAGATGCCGCAGTACATGCAGAGCGCGTAGTCGATGTCGAAACGGTCGAGATGGTTCACTTGGCGAGGCTTGCCGCCAGCGCGTCGGGGCGGGGCGAGCTGCTTGTGACCCTCGATGTAGATGCACCAGTCGGGGCACGACCGGGCGCACAGCATGCACGCCGTGCAGTTGTCGTTGTGGAGCGCGATGACGCCGCGTGCCCGGACGGGCGGCGCTTCCTTCTCGTGCGGGTACTGCACGGTGTTGGCGCCATCGATGATCGTGTCCTTCAGGATCCCGAACGTGACGCCGAGACCCTTGAACAGACCGGGGACTTTGGGCTTGTCAGGCATTGCACACTCCAGGCATCAGAACACGACCTTCAGAATCGCAGTGAGGGCCGTGTTGGCGAGGGCCAGGGGGATGAGCACCTTCCACGCAAAGGTCTGCAGCTGGTCCTCACGGAAACGGGGGAAGCTGAAACGCACCCACATGATGATGAAGGTGAGCACCAACATCTTCGTGAACATGATCAGCGGACCACCGATGTTCATCCAGTTGTCGACGCTGTCGATGGTGGTCCAGCCGAACCAGTCGAACGGGATGCCCCAGCCGCCGAGGAACAGCACCGCGGCGATGAAGGCGAACACGCCGGCAGTGGCGAACTCGGCGATGAAGAAGATCAGGAACCGGAAGCCCGAGTACTCGGTCATGTAGCCCGACACGAGTTCGGACTCGGCGATGGGCATGTCGAACGGCGACTGGGTGAGTTCGGCCTGCACGGCGATCATGAAGATCATGAACCCGACGAACTGGGTGAAGACATACGGATTGCCGATGCCACCCCAGCCGAAGATCTCGCCGGTGTTCTGCTCCACCACGATCTGCTGCAGGTTCATCGTGCCGGCCTGGATGACCACACCGAGGGTGGCGAGCACCATCGGGAGTTCGTAGGCGATCAGCTGACCAGCGGCACGCAGGCCGCCGAGCAGCGAGTACTTGTTGGCGCTCGACCAACCGGCCACGAGGATGCCGAGCACGCTGATCGACGCCACGGCGAGGGCGTAGAAGATGCCGACCTCGAAGTTCGTGAAGAGCGCGTCGGGCCCGAACGGGATCACCACGACGAGCAGGAACGTCGACAGCAAGACGATGATCGGCGCCATCTTGAAGATGCTCTTGTCGGCGGCGTCGGGGGCGAGGTCTTCCTTCTGCATCCACTTGCCGACTTCGGCAACGAGCTGCAGCGACCCGTACGGCCCGGCTTCCATGGGGCCGAGACGACTCTGCATGAACGACATCATCTTGAACAGGAACAGGTAGACGATCAAGCCGGCGGGCAACAGCACCGCGACCAATCCACCCAGCACGCGCAGCAGCGACTGCCCCCAGTAGGGGATTTCGAAGGCCAACTGGATCATCGGTCGATGTCACCCAGGATGAAGTAGAGGCTGGCCAGGATCGTGATGATGTCGGGCACGTAGACGCCCTTGAGCGCCCATGGCACGATGGAGATGTTGTTGAAGCTCGCCGAGCGAATCTTGACGCGGAACGGTCCGAGGTCGCCCTTCGACACCACGTAGTACCCCATCTCGCCGAGTGGGTTCTCGGTGGACACCCAGGCTTCGCCGGCCGGCACCTTGATGATGCGCGGCACCTTGGTCATGATCGGTCCGGCAGGAATCTGGTCGAGTAGTTGCTCGACGATCTTGCACGCCTCGCGGGTCTCCTGCAAACGGACCCAGCAGCGCGCCCAGCTGTCGCCGTCGGGGTGGGTCCACACCGTGAAGTCGACCTTGTCGTACGACAACGCGATCTCCTGATCGCGCCGCAGGTCGTAGTCGACGCCGCTGGCTCGCAGGTTGGCACCGGTGAGGCCGTAGTCCTTGGCGACGTCGGCGGGGATGATGCCGATGCCGCGCATGCGGCTCTGGAAGATCTCGTTGCCGAACAGCAGGTCTTCGATGATGTCGCAGAACTTGCGGAGCTTCACCATGGTCTGGCGGGTCTCGTCGATCCAGCCCTTCGGCAGGTCGTCCTTGAGGCCGCCGATACGGTCGAAGTTCGGGTGGAAGCGTCCGCCGGTGGCACCCTCGATGAGGTTCAGCACGTACTCGCGGTCGCGGAAGGCGAGGAATACCGGGGTGATCGCGCCCATCTGCACGCCGAGGTCGCCGAGGAACAAGGTGACGTTGGCGATGCGCGACAGCTCGAACAGGATCGTGCGGATCACCTGGGCGCGTGGCGGAGCCTCGACCTCCATCAGTTTCTCGGCGGCGAGGATGAACGGCACCTCGTTGGCGAAGCTGCCGAGCCAGTCGATCCGGTTGACCAGCGACGTCACCTGCGGGAACGTGCGGACCTCGGTGAGCTTCTCGTAGCCACGGTGCATGTAACCGCACGACGGCTCGGCCCACACGACCTGTTCGCCGTCGAGGCGGCAGATGATGCGCAGCGTGCCGTGCGTGGCGGGGTGCTGCGGGCCGATGTTGAGGGTCATGCCCTCGGTTTCGAGCTCGACGTTCAGACGCGCGTCGGCGGCCTGACTGGCGATGAAGCTCAGTTGCTGACGGTCGGACAGATTGGTCATGTCGATGCATCCTCAGCAGCAGGCACGTCGGCTTCTTCGTCTTGCACGGGCATCGGTTCCACGTCGACGATGCCGGGCCACGGCTTGATCATGCGGGCGAGCAACGGGAAGTCCTTGCGCAGCGGATAGCCCTCGAAGTCGGTGGGCAGGTACATGTTGCGCAGGTCGGGGTGACCGTTGAAGCCGATGCCGAACATCTCGTGGCACTCGCGCTCGTGCCAGTTGGCACCGGCGAACACCATCGACCACGAATCGACGGCGAACGGTTCGTCGGGCACGTCGGCCTTGATGGTGACGCCGACGTGGCGGTCGAGGTCGACGAGGCGGGCGAAGACCTGGAAGCGGGTCTCGCCGCCGGTGACACCCTGGCGGATCTCGGTGTCGAGTTCCTTCGCCTCGGCAGTCGGGTCACTTTCACCGGTGCCGTACGGCGACGGCATCCAGTCGAGACCCGAGATGAAGCTGAAGTGCGTGAACCCGGCGGCCTTGAGCGCCTCGGCGGCCTGGCGCCAGGCACCGGTCTGCACCCGGATCCAGAGATCGTCGTTCGGGCTGATGTGGGTGTCGACCACGCCGTCGCCGATGCGGCGGCGGAGATCTTCGATGATCCCTTCGCGCAGACCGTCGCCGGGGAGCGCCAACGGTTGATCGTCGGTGGCGGTGCCCTCACTCAATGGGTCCACCGCCCACCACGATGGGCTCGCGATCGGGTGTGACCGGCGCGCTGATCGCCGGGGCAGCGGCGACGCGCTCGCGTTCGCGGGTGGCCTGCTGGGTGGTGAACTCGTCGCCACGCCACTTGGCAGCCATGTCTTCGTTCTTGATGCGCTGCTGGAGCAGCACGACGCCTTCGAGCAGCGCCTCGGGGCGAGGCGGGCAGCCCGGGATGTAGACGTCGATCGGGATGATCTGGTCGACGCCCTTGGTGACCGAGTAGCTGTCCCAGTACGGGCCGCCGCAGTTGGCGCACGACCCCATCGAGATGGCGTACTTCGGCTCGGGCATCTGCTCCCAGAGGCGCTTCACGGCCGGCGCCATCTTGTCGGTGACGGTGCCGGAGATGCACACGAAGTCGGCCTGGCGCGGGCTCGCAGGCAGCGGGATGACGCCGAGGCGCATCACGTCGTAGCGGGGTGAGCCGAATGCGGCACCCATCTCGATGGCGCAGCAGGCGAGACCCCACTGGTACACCCACAGCGAGTACGAGCGACTCATGTTGAACAACTTCGTCAGGGGGGCCGGCATGCGGCCCCGGTCGACTAGACCCATCGCAGTAGTCCTCTCTTCCAGGCGTAGACGAGACCATCGAGCAACAGCACGATGAAGATCAACATGGCGACCAGTCCGAAGGTGCCGTAGCGCTCGATGTTGGCCGCCCACGGGAAGAGGAACACCGCTTCCACGTCGAAGATCACGAACAGCAGGGCGAACACGTAGTAGCGGATCTGGCTCTGTGACCAGCCGATCCCCACCGGGTCGACGCCTGATTCGTAGGCGATGCCCTTGTCGTAGCTGGGTCGTGAGGGTCGAACGAGGGCCGCCAGACCCAGCAGGATCGCCCCGACTGCCACGGCAGTGAGGCCGAACCAGACCACGGTCAGGTAATCGCGCAGGAACACCGACATAGTGTCGAGAAGCTATCAGGGGGCGGGAAATCCCACCCAAATGTGGCAGTGATCCGACGGTGACACCTGGCCTGACGGGCTCGAGATCAGGGGATCAGAGGATTTTGGCATCGTCTGCATCGGGCTCACCGATCACCATCCACAATGCGCCTGCGAGGACGGCACCGATTGCCGGGAACACGATGAACGCCCACACCTGCCCGAGCGCCCAGTCGCCCTGGAACACCGCCGTTGCGAACGAACGGGCCGGGTTGACCGACGTGTTCGACACCGGGATCGAGATGAGGTGCACGAGTGTCAGACCGAGACCGGCAGCGATCGGTCCGAAGCCGGTCGGCACGCCCTTGGTGGTCGTCGTGCCCAGCACGATCAGCACGAAGATCGCCGTGACGATGATCTCGGTGATCGCCACCGACAGCAGACCGAAGCCGCCCGGCGAGTGATCGCCGTAGCCGTTCGAGGCAAAGCCGGAGTCCTGCGCCGATGACAGGAACCCGTCGGTGCCGCTGAGGATGAGGGTGATGATGCCGGCGCCGATGATGCCGCCGACGAACTGGCCGATGAAGTACGGCGCCGACTTGGCGGCATCGAGCTTCTTGGCGACGATCATGCCGATGGTGACAGCCGGGTTGATGTGGCAGCCGGAGATCCGGCCGATCAGGTAGGCCATGCACAGGAGGCTGAAGCCGAAGGCGATCGAGACACCGAGCGCCCCGACGTTGAGTCCTTGGTTGAAGCCGCCGGTGGCGAAGATGGCGGTGCCCGGGCCGCCGATCACCAGGACCGCGGTCCCCAGTGCTTCGGCGATCGGAATTCGAATGTTGTCGTTCATGGTCGAATGTCCTCGTTTCGTCCCCGACCGCGGCGGGGATGCCACGGTCAGGCCGATCGTATGACACCGGACTTGCCAGGTCGGTGATTCGACGGGCATCGCCTTGCGGCGGGCTGTTCGGGTCAGTTGCCGTCGAGTACGGGGGCGAGGTGTCGCTCGCCCTCTTCGACGGTCCAACCCTTGCGGGCGGCGTAGTCGTTGAGCTGATCGCGCTTGATCTTGCCGACGCCGAAGTACTTGGCCTCGGGATGGGCGAAGTACTGACCTGACACCGACGAACCCGGCCACATCGCGAACGACTCGGTGAGTTCAACGCCGATTGCGTTCGTTGCATCGAGCAGTTCGAAGAGCGCCTGCTTCTCGGTGTGGTCGGGCTGGCTCGGATAGCCCGGCGCAGGCCGGATCCCCTGGAACGATTCCTTCAGCAGCTCGGTCGGCGTGAACGACTCGTCGGGCACGTAGCCCCACAGTTCGGTGCGGACCCGCTGGTGCATCCGCTCGGCGAAGGCCTCGGCGATGCGGTCGGCGAGCGCCTTGAGCAAGATCGACGAGTAGTCGTCGTTCTCGGCCTCGAATCGCTCGGCAATGGCGATCTCCTCCGGCCCAGCGGTGACCACGAAGCCGCCCACCCAGTCGGCCACACCTGATGCAGCGGGTGCGACGTAGTCGCTGAGGCTCAGGTTCGGACGACCGTCGGTCTTGGTGGCCTGCTGGCGGATGCCGAACAAGCGGGCGCGCTCGGTCGTGCGGCTCTCGTCGGTGTACACCACGACGTCGTCGCCGTCGGCGTGAGCCGGCCAGAACCCGACGACCGCCTTCGGGCGGAACCAGTGCTCGCTGACGATCTGCTCCAGCATTGCGAGTGCATCGTCGTACAGCGGCTTGGCGGCCTCGGCGAACTCGGGATCGGTGAGCACCTCGGGAAACTTGCTGCGGATCCCCCAGGTGCGGAAGAACGGTGTCCAGTCGATGTACGGCACCAGTTCGGCGACGTCGTAGTCGTCGAACACCCGGGTGCCGGTGAACGTCGGTTCGGTGATGGTGGTGTCGTCGAAGACGAGATCGGGCCCGTTGGCACGGGCGACGTCGAGCGTGACCCGATCGCGCTCCACGACGGAGCGGGCGTGCGACTCGACGACGCGGGCGTACTCGGTCTCGAGCTCGGCGAGGAAGCCCTCGCGCCGGGTGTTCGACAGCAACGCCGAGATCACACCGGAGGCGCGGCTGGCGTCGCCGACGTGCACGACCGGGCCGTGGTAGGCGGGGTCGATCCGCAAGCTGGTGTGCAACCGGCTGGTGGTGGCGCCGCCGATCAGCAGTGGCGTGGTGAAGCCGAGGCGTTCCATCTCGCTGGCGACGCGGACCATCTCGTCGAGTGATGGCGTGATCAGGCCGGAGAGTCCGATGATGTCGACGTCGTGTTCCTTCGCCTTGTCGAGGATCGTCTGCGCGGGCACCATCACACCGAGGTCGATGACCTCGTAGTTCGAGCAGCCGAGCACCACACCGACGATGTTCTTGCCGATGTCGTGCACGTCACCCTTCACCGTGGCGAGCAGCACGCGGCCTGCCTTCGAGGCAGCCCCGTCTTCACCTTCGGCCTCGATGAACGGGGTGAGGTAGGCAACGGCCTGCTTCATCACGCGGGCCGATTTGACCACTTGCGGCAGGAACATCTTGCCGGCGCCGAACAGGTCGCCGACGGTGTTCATGCCGCTCATCAGCGGGCCTTCGATCACGTTCACGGCACGGTCGGTGGCGGCGCGGGCCTCCTCGACGTCGTCTTCGATGAACACGGTGATGCCG
>ENA-OBLH01000419-OBLH01000419.1-metagenomes-genome-assembly--contig:-NODE-419-length-14478-cov-5.01525_pt1 | contig 14478 bp, 10 predicted proteins | sample MGYA00153382_OBLH01 | MGnify analysis MGYA00153382 | reverse complement strand
GCGGAACAGGCGGGCTAGCGCGACTTGGTGTGGCGGATCGAGGTGGGTGGTGGGCTCGTCGAGCAGCAGCACCGGGGATTCTGTGGCGAGTGCGCGCGACAGTAGTACGCGTTGTCGTTCGCCGCCGGAGAGCTCGTGCAGTCGTCGATGTTGCCAGGCGGTGCTCTCGGTGGCCGCGAGCGCGGCGTCGACGATGGCGTCGTCCCTGGCGGTGGGTGCGCCGAACAACCCGATGTGCGGCAGTCGTCCGAGGTGGACGGTTTCTCGCGCGGTCAGGTCGCCCGTGGTCTCGCCTTGTTGCGCGAGCCATGCGATGGCTTTGCCGCGTTCGCTCGCCGCGTAGTTCATGAGTGGTTTACCGTGCAAAGTGACTTGTCCGCTCGCTGGTTTGAGCAGTCCCGCGAGCGCTCGCAACAGCGTTGATTTGCCCGCGCCGTTGGGGCCGACCACCGCTGTCCAGCCGGGCTCAAAACTGCATGAGACGTCGTGCAACACGGTGCGGTCACCGAGCATCACGCGCAAATTTTCAGCGCGTATCGTCATGCAAACTTCCGACGATGCAAAAGCCACAGCAGGTAGCCGCCGCCGAGAATGGCGGTGAGCACGCCGACCGGCAATTCCTGCGGCGCGATCAAGCCGCGCGCCAGCACATCCGCGCCGAGCAGCAGCACGCCGCCCATCGCCGCGCTCATCATCAACACATAGCCGTGGGTGGACGGCGCAAAGCGGCGCACGAGGTGTGGCGCGGCGAGGCCGATGAAGGCGACCAGCCCCGCCTGCGATACGGCCAGGCCGGTGCAGGCGGCGAGCACCAGCACCAGCGTCGCGCGAATTTTTGCCAGCGGCAGGCCGAGCGTCGCGGCGCTGTCTTCGCCCAGCGTGAGCGCGTCCAGCGTGCGCGACAACAGGCGAGCCAGCGGCAGCGCGACGCAGAGTCCCGCAGCCAGCACGGCAACGCTGGGCCATCCTAGAAATCCGGTGCTGCCCAACATGAACGCCTGCTTGCCACGCAGCGCGTCAGCACTGGTGGTGGCCAGCAATTCGGTGATCGCGTTCAACACCACGCCCACCACCACGCCCGCGAGCAACAGGCGCAACGTGTGCTGCGCGCCGCGAGCGAGCAACAGCGTGAGCGTGACGCCAACAAGTGCGCCCGCGAAGGCTGCGGTGACGATGCCGATGCGCGCAACCCATTGCACGGTTGCGAGCGAGATCGCGTAGCCGGTGACACCGCCCGCCGCGAGCACCAGCACGACGCCGAGTGACGCGCCAGCCGCTGAGCCGAGCAGGTAGGGATCGGCAAGTGCGTTGCGAAACAAGCCCTGCGAGATCGCGCCCGCGAGCCCAAGCAGTGCGCCAACCAGCAGCGCGCCGAGCGTTCGCGGCGCGCGAATTTGACCGAGGATGAGTGAGGCGTCATCGGCTGCTAGATCGGTGCGCAATTGGGTGAACGAGAAGCCTTCGCTGCCTACGGCGAGGCCGAATGCGGTGAATACGATGGCGGCAACGAGCAAGCCGATTGCTAGCGTTTTGCGGCGTGATGCGTCTTGCTTCATGCGAGATTATTCACAAGACGAAAGTTCACTCGTCGCCCCTGCGGAGGCAGGGGGCCAGCGTCTTGCGATTGCAAACGAACCGCTGCACAACGAGCAAAAGTCGCTGGGTTCCTGCCTTCGCAGGAACGACGATTTAAATAAATAGTCTCGGATCATTGCAGCTATGGCGTTTGCAGCACGCGCAAACCTGCAAGACACTCTGCAATCACCAGCGCCGCTTCACCCATGCGCGGACCGGGGCGAATCAACAATTCATAGCGATCCTTTTCAAAGCCGCAGCTTCGTCCCTGAAGCGCCGTCAAACCGAACCAACCGGGACGACTGGTCATCGAATTCACTTGACGTTCCGTCGCCATGATGACGTCGGGCCGAGCGCGAACGATGAATTCAGGATTCAATTTCGGAAAGGGCCCAAGCGAGCGCGGCGCGATGTTGCCCATGCCAAGCGTCGTCAGCGTTTCGCCGATGAACGAGCTTGCACCCGCTGCGTAGGGCTCCGACGAGACTTCAAAGTAAACCTTTTTGCCGCGCAACGCCTGCGGCACCTTTGAGGCTGCAAGCGCAGTGTCGCGCTCGATTTTGCTCCACACTCGTTCCGCCTGATCGGGCGCGTCGAGTAGGCGCGCCAGCAGCGTCAGCGTGCGCCTCACGTCGGCGTGACTGTTTGATTCCAGCACGATGACCTTAACGCCGAGCGACTCCAATCGTTCGACCACCCGAGCTGATTTTGTCGCGAGCACGACATCTGGTTTCAGCGAAACGATACGCTCGATCTGCGCATCATCCAGGCCACCCAATTTCGGCAGTGCGCGTACTTCTAGCGGCGTGTTGGAGAACTGGTCGGTGCCAACCAGACGCTTGCACGCGCCTAGTACGCAGACGCTTTCAGTGACCGATGGCACCAGACTGATGATGCGTTGCGGCGACGCGGCAAAGGTCAGTTCGACATTGCGATCATCGCGGACGGCAATCGCGCCCGTTGGTTGCGCGGCGACGGGAGCCAGTGCTGCGACAAGCGCCCACGTAGCTATCGACAGCCCTATGCGTCGCGCACAACTAATTCGGCAAGCGGCATTCACTACTCGCCACCCCGGCGCAGGCCGGGGCCCACGCCCCACGCCCGCCGCTGACTTCGCTGAGGGCGTGGATACCGGCCTTCGCCGGTATGACGAAAAATTTGGGCTGTACCGGGTTTCCCCAACATCGTCAAAGGGGGTGGGCATACGGAGACTAAAACCCGCTGTAACGCAAGGTGAGATAGCCCTCGCGTCCCGGCTGGTTGTAGCCGTAGACGGTTTCGTACTTTTTGTCGGTGACGTTGTTCAGCCGCACATTGACTGACCACTGTTTCGAGAAGCGCCAGTCGGCACGCAAATCAAGCGTCGCGAAACCGGGTAGTCGCGTCGTGTTTGCCGCGTTGTCGAAACGTTCGCTGAACGCCACCATCGATCCACCCACGCGCCATGCACCGAGGTCAACGTCTGCGCCAAGTTTGGCGGAATCCTTGACGCGTCGCGGCAGCAGTTTGCCGTAATTCGAGGAGCCGCTGGTGTCGTTGCGCGGGTTGACGTGATCTACGCTGGCGGCCAGCGTAACGTTGGCGATACGCGCCTCGTAGCTCGCAGTCACGCCGTCGATGCGGGTGCGAGGAATGTTGGTCGGCAGCGGCCCGCTGGAGATGTAGCCACGAATCCGGCTATCGAAATAGGCAACTCTCGCCTGCTGATTTTTTCCGAGCCAGCGAACGTTGAGCTCAGACTGTTTGCCTTCTTCGGGCAGCAGTTTTGGATTGCCGAAATTCGGGAAGTAAAGCTGGTTGAAGTTCGGTGCGACGAAGCTCGTGCCGTACGACGCACCAACTCGCCAGGCGGACGTGATGTCAAAGCCGTACGCCGCCGTGCCTGTGGTTTGCGAGCCGAACTGTGAATTGCTGTCGTGGCGCAAATTCGCTTGCCAATGGTGCGCACCGGCTCGACCATTCAGGCCCGCTGCAACGCCGGTAATGTTGCGGTCAGACAGCGAAAACGGCGCACCCGGACGGCTGACTTTTTGTTTGGTTTGTTCGACGATAACCACGGCTGCGCCAATCGGTGTAGCGACGGTGTTTTCCCATGCCAACTGATCCTGCACCGTGGCGATTTTGCCGAGTTCGCTGAACGGTGATGCGGTAGCGAGCGTGATGTAGTCGTCTGTCGAGCGTGCTACGCGAAAGTTAGTTTGCCAGGTAGCCGTGACCGGGCCGCCAATGTTGACCGAGGCGACCTGCGTGCGCAGTTTTGCTTTGGCATCTGCGCCGCGACCGTCATCGTATTGCGTCACGCCATCCGATTGCAGCAACCGCGCATCGGCGCGCCAGCTGCCGCCAATTTTCCAGCCGAGTTGCGCGTTGCCGCTGTTCTGGCGGAAGCCGTCATTGTCTGAGTTGTAGCTGCCGAACGGCACGTTGCTATTAGTTGCCGAGAAGCCGCGATTTTCGGTGCGCTGCACTTGCAGCGAGCCATCAAATGCACCCTGACCAAAGTTCACACCGCCACCGAGTTGACCAAATCGTTTTGAGCCAACAGTTGCGACGGCGTTGCCACGCAATCCGTCTTTGCCGCGTCGCGTGAAAATCTGAATCACGCCACCGACCGCGTCGCTGCCGTACAGGCCTGACAGTGGGCCCCGCACGATCTCGATGCGCTCGATGGATTCGAGCGGGATGTTTTCCCATGTGGGCAAGCCGACCGTCGCAGAGCCGTAACGCACGCCGTCGATCAATAGCAGCGTGTGCCGCGCCTCAAGGCCACGCAGCGATACGGAACTGGCTTTGCCTAGACCGCCACTAGACCAGAACTGCACGCCGGCTTGTTGACCTAACAGTTCGGCCAACGTCTTGCCTACGGATTGTTCGATCTGACCACGGCCAATAATCGTGACGTCGCCCAACGCTTCGTCGACACGTGTTGGCGTGCGGGTGCCAGTGACGACTACTTCTTCAACTTTAGAGGTCGGGTTCGGGGTGGTGCCGATGTTTTGCGCGACTGCGGTGGCGCTTAATGTGCATCCTGTCGCGGCTATCGCTGTGACAATTAACTTCGATGAAAAAAATACGGCTGTGCTCTGTCGCGAGCCATTGAAATACTGCATAACGTTCCTTGTTGAGCCAAGCCCTCCGCTCGGCAGCTGATGCTGCTGACTGGGCGGATAGGGACAGGAAAAGGGAACGCAAAGCAGGCCGATAGAGAGGTCGGCACGCAGCGCTCGCTTTACCGTGCATCCCCGCACAGCCAGCATTGAATCCGTCGCCTGAGGCGGGCAACGGGCAAGCAGGGCCGGTCTCCGGACTTATCGCCGCACTTTGGTTGCGCCTTCCCAAAACCCGTTGGGTTTCAGTGGCTGATGCAACCTGCGTTGATGCGATTTACCGTTGCGGGGGCAGTAACAGAATAGTCAAAAAAGCTGACGCACTGTTTTCCCGTTTCACTCGTCAGCATGTCGAAACACGCGTGGAGCACCTTGCTTGGAGCAAGAGTTTAGTCCATTCTCAAATCAATTCGAGACTAGGCGCGACGACGCAGACAGTGCGCATGCACGGCAAGAAGGAGCAACAACGTATCGGATTGACTTGACAATGGAATTAGCAGGGGCCGTGCAACAATTTGCGCATGGTCACTGACTTCCAACGCTACAAACGACTCCTCCGCTACGCCAAGCCCTACCGTGGGCGACTGATCGCGGGCATGTCGATGCTGGCGCTCGTGTCGCTGATCGAACCAGTGATTACGATTGCTTTTTCGCGCATTCTGGATCGTGCGTTTGTTGCCGAAAAGACTGTGGCTGCGGTGACGCAGGGCGTGGCCATGATGCCTGCACAAAGCGTACTCTCGCAATCGGCAGTCTTCGGCTGGATATCAAGCGTGCTTGATGCGCTGCCGATCCTGTGGTTTCCGTTCTTGTTGGTGGCGATATTCGCATTGCGCGGCGCGGCTAACTTTTTGGGTGACCTGGCGCTGCATTGGGTGTCCAGCCGAGTCGTGTTCGACCTGCGTCAAATTACCTTTGCGCATTTGCTGCGTTTGCCAGTCAGCTTCTTTGATCGCAATGCGGCGGCCGAACTCACTTCAAAAATCACTTTCGACACCCAGCAAATTGGCGCGGTGACCAGCCAGGCTTTGACAACGCTGGTTCAGGATTCGCTGAAGCTTGTGGTCGCGTTGGTGTTAATGGCGGCGATCAGTTGGAAGCTGACGTTGGGCGTATTCGTGATTGCTCCTATCGTCGCGGTGGTCGTGCGCTTGTTGACAAAACGGCTGCGTGCGGCGAGCGTTGCGCTGCAATCGCAAATGGGTGAGCTGTCACGTTTCACGGACGAAGGACTAAGCAACCAACGTTCGATAAAAATCTACGGCGCTTTTGCGCAGATATCTAACGCGTTTGCAGAGCGCGCCAATCGAGTCCGACGCACGATCATGAAGCAGGAAACGGCTAACGCTGCAAGCGCGCCGCTCATGCATCTCGTCGTGTCGCTCGCAATTGCAGGCATCGTGGCGATGGCCATCAGCGAAGGGCAGCGTGGCGCGCTCACAGCCGGTGACTTTTTTGTGTTTTTTACTGCGCTGCTGTCACTGCTACCACCGCTGAAGAGTTTGTCTGCGGTCAATTCGGTGCTTCAACGTGGTCTTGCTGCTGCGGCGAGCGTGTTCGGGGTGATTGACGAGCCCGCTGAATCTGCTGCGGAGTCCAACGCGAAAACGACGTTGCAAGGATCGGTCAAGTTTGATGCGGTCACGGCGCGCTATGCGGGTCGCGATGCAGACGCATTAATCGAAGTATCGTTTGAGATCGCGGCAGGGCGACACGTTGCGTTCGTTGGCGCATCGGGCAGCGGCAAGTCGACGGCCATTGCCTTGCTCGCAGGTTTCTACGCGCCGCAGAGCGGCGAAATCTCGGTGGACGGAAAGAGTCTCAAGTCCATTGGTTTGCAGATGTTGCGCGACAACATCTCGCTCGTGGCGCAAGACGTTTTGTTAATCAATGATTCCGTCGCGGCCAACATTGCATTCGGCAGCAACGACGGCAAGGTTGATCAATCTCGCGTGCAATGGGCGGCGCAAGCAGCAGGCGCGGCGAAGTTCATTGAGACGCTGCCTGGCACTTATGCAGCCATGGTGGGCGAGGGCGGTAGCCTGCTCTCGGGCGGTCAACGACAGCGCATTTCCATTGCCCGCGCGCTCTACAAAGGCGCGCCGATTGTGCTGTTTGACGAGGCGACGTCTGCGCTCGACTCAGAGTCAGAGCGGCTGGTGCATGACACGCTAGAAATTCTTGGACCAACGCACACGGTGATTCAGGTCGCCCATCGCCTGAGCACGATACGTAATGCCGATGAAATTTTTGTATTTGATGCTGGCCGAATCGTTGAGCATGGCACGCACGCTACGCTTGCGCAGCAATCGGGCTCATATGCGCGCTTACTTGCTCGGCAGGCGGAATAAAATCAACTACCCAGCGCTTAAGTTCTGCTCTTACGTCTAGAGGTGACGGCTGTTGCAGCCATGCCATCAGTGCTTGCAGGTCGATGCCAACGTCGTTTTCTGTGATCACTCGCCGCACTTTTGCGTGATCAGTTTCGACAAAGTGCTCGCCATCGCCGGTGAGTTCCTCATGCATTTTTTCGCCGGGGCGCAGTCCCGTGAATATGATGGGCACGGAGTTGGCGTCACCTTTGGCTAGTCGAATTAGTTCTTGCGCCAGTTCAATGATGCGAACCGGCTCTCCCATGTTCAGGACATACAACGAGCGCGCCTGCCCCATCAGACCCGCCTGCACCACCAATTGTGCTGCTTCGGGAATGGACATGAAGTAGCGCGTCATTTCAACGTGGGTCACGGTCACCGGTCCGCCCGCAGCGATTTGCTCGCGAAATTTGGGAATCACGCTGCCGTTGCTACCCAGAACATTGCCAAAACGTACGCCGACAAACTGCGTGGGCGTTTCCGGCAGGCTCAGGATTGCCAATTCAGCAAGACGTTTACTCGCGCCCATGATGCTGGACGCACGCACCGCTTTGTCGGTGGACACCAAAACGAATTTTTCCGCGCCAACCTCGCGAGCGCAATCCGCCGTGACGATGGTTCCTAGGACGTTGTTGCGCACAGCTTCCCACGCATTGACTGACTCTGTGAGCGGTACATGTTTATAAGCGGCCGCATGAAACACAACGGCAGGCCGTTCGCGATCAAAAATCTCTTTCATGCGCGTTCGGGATCGGGCATCACCTACGTAGACTTCTAGTTTCGCTAGAGGCAATCGTGTTGCCATGTGCTCGCCGATGACGTGTGACGCGAACTCTGAGATGTCCACCATGATGAGCCGCCCCGGATGAAACCGTGCGACCTGATTACATAGCTCTGTGCCAATAGAGCCACCAGCGCCTGTAATCAGCACCGTGCGCCCTCTGATCCATTTTTCAAGGCCGGTGCTGTTCAGAGTTATCGGGTCTCGTCCCAACAAATCTTCAAGCTCAATCGCTCGCAGCTTGGCCAATGGAGATTCTTCCGATAACAGTTCGTCGTACGACGGCACGGTGAGCGCGGTCAGCCCCGCTTCCGCCGCGAGCGCGACGGCTCGCCGTCGCGCTTCATGGTTAGCGTTAGGCATGGCGACAATGGCATGACGGGCACCGAATCGCTTGGCGACAGACTTAGTCTCCGCCAGCTTGCCAACGACTAATGTGTCGTGTACACGACCACCGACCTTGGTGGAGTCGTCATCGAGTAGCGCAACGACGTGCCAGGTTTCAGATTTAGCCAACTCGCTTACGAGGCGGGCACCGGCGGCACCCGCGCCGAGAACAAGTACCGGCTCCCCTTTCGCGGCAGCCAGGCCATAAAGACGATGCTCACGCCAGCTTCGGTAGGCGAACCTCGCTCCACCCATCAAAATAATCAGTAGCGCTGGTTGTAATAACAGCACCGAGCGCGGCCAGATAAAGCTATCAGGGCGCACCAGCACAAACAGCACGGCTGTGCCCGCTGCGGCGATGAACGCACCCAGCACAATGCGACGAAGGTCAGCCATGCTGGCAAACCGCCAAAGGCCTTGATACAGCCCCAGACCAACGAACACCGCTGCATGAACCGGCACCACGAAGGCAAGGCTCCGAGCGACGTCACGTGCAGTGAAATCAGCGGCGTCAATGTTGAAGTTAAAACGCGCCCAAAAAAGCAAAATCCATGCGGTTGCGGCAGCGACTAAGTCGTAGAGCAGAGCGAGGATCGCCCTCGGATTCATCAACAGATGGGGTTGTTTACGTAGCGTCCATTCCGTGAACAAAATATAAAACGCAGCGAAGCCCGCCACCATGACCATCCCATTGGCACCGACAATTTCGCGCAACAGATAGGCCGTGATTGCGCCTACTAAATTCCACCCAATCATCCAAAAGAGCACACCGCGATGCCCCAACCCCGCTAGCGCGAGTCGCTGATACAGGTGCTCACGATGTGGTCGAAGCGGGCTGTGACCCGCGGAGAGTCGGCGTAAAAGCGTGTATGTCGCGTCCGCCCAAAACGGCATGAATAGTGCGGCCGCCGCCGCTAAAGACCACACGCCTGACGCCGCGCCCTGTAGGCACAGCGCGGCCAGCGTAAGCCCGAGCACAGTAGACCCTCCGTCACCCATAAAAATCTTGGCTGGTGGCAAGTTGTAGCAAAGTAAACCCGCAGCGGACGCGGCGACGATGAGGCACGCGTTCATGATCAGCCGCGAGTTGGCCGTATCGGGAGCCGCCCACGCCAGTGTCGCAAGCGCCAGTCCGCCTACCACGGCTGTTGAGGCGGCAAGGCCGTCGGATCCGTCCATGAAGTTAAATAGATTTAACCCCCAAATAAGCGACAAAGCAGCAAAGATAGTAAAGATTGGTGAAAATTGAGTTTCCCAAGTCAGCACGATGCTCGCGGCGGCTAGCGCGTGCACCACCAGGCGAAGAGCCGGAGATGCGCCAACCCAATCGTCCCACGCAGAAACCGCCCACACTATAAAAACCGCGATGATCAGTGCCATGGGCGCGCCCACCCAGACCAAACCGAATAGCAGCGCCGCAGATACTCCAAGCCCCCCGCCTCGGGGAACAGGAATCGCGTGTAGTGAGCGCTCGCTAGGGTGGCTTAGTGGCGAGGCGATCCAGTGTTTGGCAACTGCCGTGCAGATGAGCAGGCTAAGCGCGAAGCACGCAGTGGCTAGAACCAAAGGAGAAATCATTAACTCTTTTTAAATCAACGGGTTACGAGCCGAGCGGTACTCGACACGTGTGGCGCTAACAAGGCGACTCGCGCGCTACCCGCTGTTGCAATTTGACAACACGCAAACGTCCGCCGAGTTGCCTGCAACGAACGATAAGGTTGGACGAATCCACGTAATTTGGCAGAATTAGAGCAGCTTCCGAGTTTGTGTAGGAAGAAAAATTGTTGGTTCAATGCCCACGGGCTGTACTGACCGTCTATATCTGAGGAGAGACTGATTATGAATAAGAAACTCATTGCTCTGGCACTGAGCGCAATCGCAGCGGGTGCCGCTTCGGCGCAAACCGCAAACGTCACGCTTTACGGCATTGTTGATACGTATGTAGCAAGCCATCGCGCTAACGGCGTGTCGTCCACCAACCTCAATGGCGGCGGCATTTCCGGCTCGCGTTGGGGCCTTCGCGGTACGGAATCGCTGGGCGGCGGTATGAACGCAGTATTCGTGCTTGAGGGCGGTTTCGCCTCCGACACGGGCGGCCTCGGACAGGGCGGCCTTCTGTTTGGCCGTCAAGCATACGTTGGTTTGAATGGCGGCTTCGGCTCGCTCACGTTGGGTCGTCAATACGCACCAGCGTTTTATGTTCAGTGCAATGCGGATGATTCGTTTGGTGGCTGCTTGACCGCTTGGTCGGCTGTTTCAAACATGAACGGCTTCTTCGCTAACACGCTGCGCCCTAACAACGCCATCATCTACGCAACCCCAAATATGGGCGGCCTGACCGGCGCTCTGATGTGGTCGCTCGGTGAGTCGACGGTGGGCACCAGCGCAAGCCGCACGCTCGGCGCAAACATCCAGTACAAAAACGGCCCGATCTACGCGGGCATTGGCTATAGCGACCAGAAAGGTGACCAACTGACCGCAGCGACGCGCGGCTCCAACAAGCACGTGAGCTTCGGCGCAACGTACAACTTTGGTGTTGCCTACGCTGGCGTGTTCTACGCTGAGAACAAAACGATCGCTGGCGTAAAGACCAAGCCGCTGGTCGCTAGCGTAACCGTGCCGTTTGGCGCAGCACGCGTTGGCTTGCAGGTAGCTCAAGTCAAGAGCGGAAGCGCCAAGGCCAACAGCTTCGGCGTCTTGGGTGAGTACGATCTGTCCAAGCGCACAAACATTTACGGTATCTACTCCAATTGCAAGAACAAGGGCCTCGCCTGTACGTCTGACGGTAACGTTGGCGTAGCGACAGCAGCGCTTAATCGTTCGTCGAGCACCTTCGGTTTGGGCGTGAAGCACAGGTTCTAAAAACGGGATGATTGCGATCTGACTAGAGATGAACCGCCGCCTGCTGGCCGCAGGTTCATCTCGCATGAGATCGCATTGCTCGGTCCAATAACTGTCTCCCTAAAGGTAAATCATGAAATTTAGTAAAGTTGCTATCGCAACAGCCGCGGTTCTGGCGGCCTCAGCAGTTCACGCGCAAACGGCAAACGTCACGTTGTACGGCGGCCTGCGTTTGGCTCTAGAGTCGGCCACGTACAAGGGCCCAGCGGGCTCTGCTCGCATCACGTCGCTGGAAAACGTATCTTCGCGCTGGGGCATGCGCGGTAGCGAATCACTGGGCGGCGGAATGTCGGCGATTTTCCAACTGGAGAGCGGCTTCGCAGCTGACACGGGCGCTAACGGCGTCTCCGGCGGCGTGCAACAGATTTTCAGTCGTGAAGCATGGGTTGGTTTGTCCGGCGGCTTCGGTACGGTGAGACTGGGCTATGGCCTGACACCGTACGACGATGTATTGGGCTGGGCTCACCATCAAGGCGCAAATAGTTGGGAAAACCGTAACAACGGCGTTTCTGGTGGCGCTGGTTTTGCAAAACGTGACCTGTTCACTAACTACGTGAACACAAGCGGTTGCGCCAGCACGGCGTTTGACGCACGTTACGGTAACTCGCTTAGCTACGCCACTCCAGACATGGGCGGATTCTCGGTGCGCACTCAGTACGCGCTGCTCGGCGAAGCAACCTCGAATAGCTGCACTGGTTGGGACACTGCATTCAAGTACAACAAAGGCCCGATCACGGCTGGTGTTGCGTACGCAATGCATCGCAATTTCACCAGCATCAGCGGCGCCCGTCACAATGACGATGCGCTTCGCGCATACGTTGGCTACAACTTCGGTATTGCGAAGATTGATGGCACCTACGAAACGGCACGCTACAAGCTGGCTACCGGCACGCTCAAGTACAAATACTGGGAGCTAGGCGCATTGGTTCCAGCAGGTGCCTGGACGCTTGGCGTACAGTACAGCCAGCGTGACAAAGGCCTAGCAGCGCTTTACAACCCGCTTAACCAAACGCTCGCCGGTATAGTTACCGGGGCGCGCTGGGATAACGGTGGCGGTAAGCACCTGAGCCTGACAGCTGACTACGCACTGTCGAAACGCACAACGCTCCGCGGCTATTACACGCAGTTGCAAAACGAGGCGACGCTGACCAATACCACCGCCACGGGCGTATTTGCAGGCAAAGCCAAGATCAACGCATTGTCGCTGGGACTCTGGCATTCGTTCTAATCACGCCACTGGGTGATTAAATCAAGGACGCTTCGGCGTCCTTTTTTTTATTTGGCAAAATAGAGGTCCGATTCATCTTAGTTGTTTGCAATGGATCATTTAATTTTGTCCCTCGACCGTGCTGTTCGAACACTATCTGGCGCAGCGTCGGCGCGTCGCCAGAGCCCCGCTAGACGCGCCGATGCCCGTGCCGCTTTGGCCACCATGACTGCGGTCGAACGCGCCGAATCCATCGGCCTAATGCGTGTGAATCACGCGGGAGAGGTTGCGGCGCAAGCGTTGTACCAAGGACAGGCGTTGGTTTCGCGGTCGCCAGCCTTGCGCGAAAAATTGAGTCACGCGGCCGACGAAGAACTCGACCACCTGGCGTGGACACGAGAGCGCCTTCACGAACTGGGCGGGCGTACGAGTCTGCTTGATCCGTTTTGGTATGGCGGTGCATTTGTGATGGGCGCAGTCGCAGGCGCGTTGGGCGACCGAACGTCGCTGGGTTTTTTGCAAGCGACCGAAGAACAGGTGGAGGCGCATCTCGCAACGCACCTTCAGCGCCTGCCCGCGTCCGACGCCCCGAGTCGCGCTATCGTCGAACAGATGAAGCAGGATGAAGCCAGTCACGCGCAGACCGCACGCGATCTCGGCGCTCGCGAGCTGCCGTCGCCGGTGCAAGGATTGATGCGTCTCGGCGCGCGGGTCATGACGGGGCTTGCAGCGAAAATTTGATTGACGTAATGGGGCGAGATGGCCGCATACTTGACGCAGGGCGCAATCAATGGACGCGTAGTTTTGAGCGCCCCGCGATATCAGCTTTTCAATGAAATCACCGTTCAGCTGGGGCTAAAATGCCAATAACGGTGCTTGTCGACTTATGGCATAAACCGCGACCAGCCCAATTGAAATAAGGCTTACAGCTTAAAGCTGTTTTTTACTTAGATTGATTTTTGCCGACGTGTGGTTAACGTGAGCATCACGGCGTTGCGTTGCGCCGTCGACCAACCACTCCAACTAGCGATTTCATCAAGTGTTCGTGCGCAACCTACGCAAAGGCCGTCGTCATCGATCACGCAAATTTTGACGCACGGCGTTTCGGCTGGTGCGGGGGGCGGCGCGCCGGGCACATCTAAATGTCGGAAACTCATCGCTCGATTATCCCAGTCCGAGCACGCGATAAACGTTAGCGGTCGTAGCTGCGGCCAATGAATCAGACGGCATGCCACGCACGACGGCAAGCATTTCACCGATTTGCGGCAAGAACGCCGGACTATTGCGCGCGTTTGAGCCCATCGTCCCCAGAAAGCTCGGAGGAATGTCCGGCGCGTCGGTCTCAACGACCACGTTGTCAATCGGCACCTCGCGCAACAACGCGCGCACCCGATTAGCCTGTGAAAAGGTTGCCGTGCCACCGAAACCCAGACAAAAGCCGAGCTTCACAAATTCCGCCGCCTGCTGCGCGCTGCCGTTGAAGGCATGCGCGAAGCCGCCACGCACCTTGATACGGCGCAAGTGCTTAAGGATGTGATCCTGACTGCGGCGCACATGCAGCGACACCGCCAAATCAAAGTCACGCGCGATTTTTAGTTGCTCAGAGAAGAACCATTCCTGTTCCGGCTGATTGAAATCAGGAACGAAAAAATCGAGTCCAATTTCGCCGATCAACTCAGGCTTCTCGCGCTCGACCCAAATGCGCAACGTCGCAACGTCCTCGCGCTTCGAGTTGGCGTACGGCCCCGCAACCCACATCGGATGAATACCGTAGCCGGTGAGACAGCCGTAGCGCTCGCGCGTAGATTTGGCTTGTGCAAAATGATCGACGTGTCCCGGCAGATTGACGATGCCCTCGACGCCTGCCGCACGCGATTGCGCGACAACCTCGTCGCGATCAGCATCGAACTCGGGCGAATCGAGATGGCAGTGGCTGTCGACCCACACCGCTTGATGGACTAAAGTGGACCCCACTGTCAAGACAACTTTGAAGTTAATTTAAGTTGTGCATTCAGTGTGACGTGCAGCTGCACAGCGCTGCCCTGATTGTTGATCTGATCTCGTGGTGTTCGCCGCAGAGCCTGTGTCCTGCGGGGAGCGTAGCGAGCCGCAGGACACAGGCTCTGCGGCGGCAACAGCATGGAGGCG
>ENA-OBLH01000418-OBLH01000418.1-metagenomes-genome-assembly--contig:-NODE-418-length-14496-cov-5.22436_pt1 | contig 14496 bp, 13 predicted proteins | sample MGYA00153382_OBLH01 | MGnify analysis MGYA00153382 | reverse complement strand
CAGCGCTGAGCCAGACACGATGGTGCATCTCTACTTTGAAGGGTCTGCGGTGGTGGTGACGCTGGTGCTGCTCGGCAAGTGGCTGGAGGCGCGCGCGAAGCGCCAGACCACGTCGGCGATCCGCGCGCTGCATGCGCTGCGGCCCGAGATCGCGCATGTGATGAAGCGCACGGGTGAGGAGGTGGACGTGCCGGTGGCCGAACTCATCACTGGCGACATCATCGTGGTGCGGCCCGGTGAACGCTTTCCAGCGGACGGCTTGCTTGCCGAAGGCCGCACGCAGGTAGACGAATCAATGCTCACCGGCGAGCCGTTGCCCGTTGAAAAATCTGCGAGCGACAAGCTCACCGGCGGCAGCATTAACGGCGATGGTCGCGTGACCCTGACCGTGACGGCGACAGGCAGCGAGACCGTGCTCGCGCACATCATCCGACTGGTTGAAGATGCGCAGACAGCGAAGGCCCCGATTCAGCGGCTGGTGGATCAGGTGGCCGCCGTGTTCGTGCCGGTCGTTCTGGTGCTGGCGCTCATCACGCTGATCGGCTGGTGGTGGTACGGCGGAATCTGGGAGGTCGCACTGATTCACGCGGTTGCCGTGCTGGTGATCGCCTGCCCGTGCGCGCTGGGGCTGGCCACGCCCGCCGCGATCATGGCGGGTACAGGCGTTGCCGCGAAGCAGGGGATATTGATCAAGGACGTGCAGGCGCTGGAGCTGGCGCACAAGGTCGACGTGGTCGCGTTTGACAAGACCGGCACCCTGACCGTGGGGCAGCCGCGCCTGACCGCGCTTGCCGTGGTGAGTGGCGTGGCTGAAGACGAGATGTTGCGCAACGCTGCCGCGGTGCAGCGCGGCAGCGAGCATCCGCTGGCTCGCGCCGTAGTTGCGGTCGCCGTTGAACGTGGGCTCAACGCGGACGCAACCGCCGACAACGTGCGCGCCGTTCCCGGACGCGGTACCGAGGGCGTGATCGCGGGGTCGGACTGGCTGATCGGCAGTTTGCGCTGGATGGAAGAATTGAAGTTGCCGCTGGGCGAATTGAGCGACCGTGCGAAGGCCTTGCAGTCGGAGGGCGCAACGGTTTCCGCCGTGGCGCGGCGAACCAACGGTGTGCTGCAATTGGTCGGCCTGCTCGCGTTCGGTGACGAACCCAAACCCGGCGCAAAAGACGCGCTGGACGCACTGCGCAAACTCGGCATTCGCATCATGATGATCTCGGGCGACAACAGGGGTGCCGCGCTCGCAATGGCGCGGCGATTGGGGCTCACCGACGATGAGGTCATGGCCGAAGTGCTACCCGGTGACAAGGCCGCAAAGGTGGCTGCGCTCAAAGTCGGCGGGCACACGGTGGCGATGGTCGGCGACGGCGTGAATGACGCGCCTGCGCTGGCGGCTGCCGACGTCGGCATCGCGATGGGCACAGGCACCGATGTGGCGATGCATGCCGCAGCGATCACGCTGATGCGTGGCGATGTGGCGCTGGTGGCCGGGGCGCTGGAGATTTCACGGCGCACGGTTGCCAAGATCCGGCAAAACCTGTTCTGGGCGTTTGCCTACAACGTGGCGGGCATTCCGCTCGCGGCGTTCGGGTACTTAAGCCCTGTGATGGCGGGCGCTGCGATGGCGATGAGCTCGGTCAGCGTGGTCACCAACGCGCTCATGCTCAGTCGCTGGAAACCGGGCGCAAAGTAGCATCGTTGTCACGATGCTCGTGCTCTTCAACAAACCCTACGGCGTGCTGTCGCAATTCACCAGCGACAGCGGCAAATGGCGCACGTTGACTGACTTCATCGACATCCCGGACGTCTATGCGGCGGGGCGGCTTGATGCCGACAGCGAGGGCCTGCTGCTGCTCACTGATAACGGCAATTTGCAGGCCGCGATTGCCGGTGATCGCTCGACTGTGATGAAGACTTATTGGGTGCAGGTGGAGGGCGTCGCCACGGACGATCATGCGAAACAGCTCGCGCGTGGCGTGATGCTCAACGACGGTGCGACTGGCCCGGCAACATGTCGCGTAGCGCAAAGCGTGTCGGAACCGTGGCCCCGTGTGCCGCCGATCCGGGTGCGCAAAAGCGTGCCGGATAGCTGGATCGAACTGGCCATTGGCGAGGGCCGTAATCGACAGGTGCGACGCATGACAGCACTTGTGGGTTTGCCAACGTTGCGATTGATTCGCGTGGCGGTCGGGCCGTGGCGGGTGCAGGGGATTGCGTCGGGTGAAATGCGCGTGATAACGGACAATGAAGCGTTTGCGGCACTCCGTTCGTAGCCGCAATGCAATGAAATGGAATCGCGGAGTGGTGGCGCTAGGTTTCCTCGATTCCGCTGCGCTTCATCGAGGCTACTTTTGGTGTTGAAGATGGCTACAGCTTTTTGGTGAATGCGCCGTTCCAATTGGGCAAAAGGCTAATATCGTCAATTATCGACTTTAGCCATTATCACGATTTAACTCGCGTATTATAAGGAGTACGCCGAAAAGCTGATGCCTCAAGTATTGAACCGTGATGTCGCTTCCGTCAGATAGAACCACTCGTGATTCGCCTCGGCGAGCGCGTTCGGGAACAGGATGCGTGCGTCCTTCGGCGCGGTGAGGATTTCGCCATTTACGCGGGTGCCGATCACGTCGCCCGCCTTGAGCGGATCGAAGCTTTGCCAGGCGCGAGAGAACGTGTCGGCCTTGTCAAACTTGTCGACGACCTGCGCGATGTGCAAACCTTCCGCCGCGACAGCCAGCGGGGGCATCGAGTCACTCGTGAGCCCGTAATACGCCAGCGTTTTTCGGATGGCGCGATACGCAACCTCGCGGCCGTGAGGGTCTTCGTGCTGCCCGCATTCGAGCGTCAGTGCGATTCCGCCCGTGGTGCGCATGTATTCGGTAGTGCCGACGCCGTACTTCGTGTCGAGATCGTGACGTTTGCCCGCAGTCGGGTCTTGCTTCGCGGCCCGCGCGCGGCGTTCCTCGACGCCGACCGCATAGGTTGACAGCCAGCCGTCGACCGCGCGTTTGACGCCGAGCCGCAACGCCCAGTCGCGCTCGGTGTCGCCGTGAATCGTCGGCTCCAACTCGCCAAAATTGCTCGAAGGCCCGACCATCACGAACGCCTGCCCTTGCGCCTGAAACGAATGCAGATCGAGCAGCACGTCATGCTTCGCCATCAGCGGACACAACCAGTTCGCGATATGGTCTTCGAACTCGGACGGCGTGTCGGTGGGTTGGAGATTGCGATTGAGGTTACGGTCACCGACGCGGCGCTTGAGCGCGTAGGCCATCGGATTGGTGATGGGCACAAAGGTTACGGTGCCGTTGAGAATTTCGAGAGCCTCGCTTTCGATTTCAGCGACGACACGGCGAATGCCATACATGCCCGCGAGTTCGTTGCCGTGAACCGCGCCGAGAATGAGGATGCGTTTGCCTGGACGGACAGCGGTGAAGGAGATGGATTGGAAAGGGAGCATGGCGTTCAGAGTTCATAGGGTGCGCTATGCGCACCATCGTTATCGTATTGGTTACGGTTGGTACGCGAACCGCACCCTATAAAACCCGACAAAAAACAGCCTTCAAATATCGGCTCTCCGTTACATGCGCCATCCACGGATGATCGGGGCCGGCACCGCGTACCTCCAGAATTTGCACTTCGCGCCCGGAGTAAAAAGCCGCGCGGCGCAGCATGTCGAGAAATTGCTCCTCGCTCACTACGCCCGTGCATGAACAGGTCAGGAACAACCCACCCGGCTTGACCACGGAGAGCGCGAGCTTGTTCATGTCGAGATATTTTTTCAGCGCGTCGATCACTTCGTCGCGAGCGCGGGTCATCTTCGCCGGGTCGAGCACGACGGCGTCCCAACGCTTGCCCGCCTCGTGGGCTTCACGCAACCACGGGAAAATATCGGCCTGCGCAACCTTCGCCTTGATGTTGTTCAATCGCAAGTTGCGCGTCGCGAAATCGACAGCTTCTTCGTCAAGATCGACACCTGTGATGTCAGTCGCACCGTTCAAGCCGGAGTACACCGCAAAGCCGCCAGAGTTGCAGCACAGGTCGAGCATGCTGGTGCTTTTTGTCGCGGCTATCAGTTCGCCCCAACGTTGACGATTGTCGCGCTGGTCACAGAAAAAACCGGTCTTGTGTTTGCCGCCGATCTGAACGAAAAACTTGGCGTCAAATTCGCTAATCGTCACTGGCTTACCACCGTGCGGTGGTTTGCCGGGCGGGCATTCGAAGCCCTCCTGCTTTTGCGCGTTGTCGTCACCGAACGCAAAGATTTGCGATTCGGGAAACTGCGATAACAAGGCGTCGTAAATCCAGTGCTGCATGCGAAACATGCCCGCCGCATAAAAGCACACGACCAGCACATCGCCAAAGCGATCTACGATGAGACCAGACAGGCCATCGCCTTCAGCGTGAATGACGCGATAGCTGTCGCTGACTTCATCAAGGCCATAGACCTCGCGGCGCAACTTCACCGCCGTCGCAATGCGCTCGGCGATGAAATGCGTATCAACAATTTCATCCTGCTTCTCGGTCAACAGACGAATCGCCATCGGTGCCTGCATGTTGAGCATGCCGCGCCCGATGAACTCGCCATCGACGCTGACCACCTCCACCAGATCACCCGGCACGATGCGCTCTTGCGGGCGCTCCACCATCTTCTGAAAAATCAGCGGGTGATGAAACGTCCGCTCGCTTTTGAGGCGAACGGTAGGAAGAGATTCAATGCGGTGTTTACGGGCCATAGACCCGATTTTAACGTTCGCCCTCGCGGGCCGCGGCTAGAGCCGCAACGAACCGCCAAACAGACCCACTAAGCCGATGACGATGAGGTAAATCGCGACGATGTAATTCAAGAGCCGGGGCACGATAAGAATGAGGATGCCAGCGATGAGGGAAATGATGGGCGTAAGTGAGGCATGCAAGTTCAAGTGAAATCCTTTGTGTTTTTGGTTATTCGATGAGTACTCAAGAAGTATCCGGGCGACGCCTCCTGCGACCTGTAGGAATACCGCTCATAACCAAGTCAGACGACGCTGACACAAGGCGGCCTCGCGCGGCCAACCGGTTAATGCGTAGAGAATCGCCACACTAATATATTAAGCGAGCTACCCTGTGGACTCAACCAATGGCTTTCAGCCAAAACCGAATCGCGCGGCGCTACGCCTGAACGCTAAAAAATTATTGCTCACCAAATGGACCGCCGTCAAACCGCAGAACAAAGAAAAGCATTTCATCGTCACCAAATTGATCGAACCCGATCTGCCCGATGCGCAAATTGAAATGATCGAAATTGAGGCTACGTATTCGAAACGAAGCTTCGCGTTGCCTTGGCGCGAATTAACGGATGAAACGAAGTGGCTACAAGGCTGGAAGTAAGCTACACCGCCTTACTGCCATACGGCCATACAGCGTTGGGTTCATCGATTCAGCCATTTCCGTATCAGCCACGCGAGAAACGGTGTCAGGCGCGTGCGGGTGTAGGCGCCTGCGGCCTGCTTGATCGCCCCGGCCTGGGTCGGGTAGGCGTGGATCACGCGGCAGAGCGTGCGCAAGCCGATCCCGGCGACCATCGCAAGCGAGATGCTGTTAATCATGTCTCTGGCGTGGCGCGCGACAATGGCGGCCCCCAGAATCGTGTCGCTGCCTTCGCGCACGTGAATCTTCACGAAGCCGTCTTCCTCGCCGTCGGCGATGGCACGATCAACCTCGTGTGTTGGCACGGTGAAGGTCTTGACCGGGATGTTGCGTTGCCGTGCTTCTTTCACGTACATACCCACATGCGCGATTTCAGGGTCGGTGTAGGTGCACCACGGAATGGTCAGCGCACTCATGCGCTTGCGTCCGAGGAAGAGCGCGTTCTGCACCACGATGCGCGCTGAGGCCTCTGCCGAGTCGGTGAACTTGTGCTCAAGGCAGACATCACCCGCTGCATAAATGCGCGGATTGCTGGTGCGCAGAAAGTCGTCGACGTGAATTCCGGCAATGCCGTCGTAGGCAACACCTGGGGCCGCAAGATCGAGCCCCAGCACTGCGGGCGCGCGACCGATGCCGGTCAGTATCTGATCCACCTTGATTAACATCTGATCGCCATCATTGACCAGTTCAACGAACTTGCAGGCACCTTCCGTGCGCACGTGAACGGCCTTGCTGTTGAGATGAATTTCGACGCCGTCACGAGCCAGGGCGTCAGAGACCATCTGCGCGGCATCACGCTCTTCTTTTGGCAAAAACAATGGCTCGTCGTGAACGATGATGGTTCGCGTACCGAAGCGGGCGAAGGCCTGCGCGAGTTCGCAGCCGAGCGGGCCGCCGCCAATGATGAGCAGGCTCGGTGGCAGCTCGGTCAGGTCGAACACAGACTCGTTGGTCAAATAACCGGCCTCGGCGAGTCCCGGAATCGTCGACGCAATGGTGCGCGATCCGGTCGCGATCATCGCTTTCTTGAAGCTTAAGCGAGTACCGCCGACATCGATACTGTCACGTCCGATGAAGCGTGCGTTGCCGAAGTAAAGATCAATGCCTTCATGGGTCAAACGGCGATGCCGAATCGACGCGGCTTGTACGCGCGCGGATGCGCCGCATGCGCTCCATCGCCGCCGGAAAATCGACCGGCACGGCGTCCGGTGGCATTGCGCCGAAGTGGGCCGCGTTGCGCATGTCGGCGTAAGCCCGCGCCGTGCGTATCAGCGTTTTCGAGGGCACACAGCCGTTGTTCAGGCAGTCACCTCCGAGCCGGTAACGCTCAATCAGCGCGACCTTCGCGCCCAGCGCGGCGGCGGCGCGAGCGGCGACCAGACCGACCGGTCCGGCACCGATGACCAAGAAGTGATAACGGTCGCACGGCTTAGGGTTCCGCCGCTCAGGCGGGCGCACATTGGCGAGGAGATCGCGCTCATGCGGGCGCTCAATATTGCGCTCGTCTGAGGACTGCTCCGGATGCATCGTTCGGCCCTACAGCCAACCGCCGGTAAACCCGGCGCGACGCAGGCCGAGCTGAATGTAGGGGCAAGTCCGGCCCACTCGCCACAACAGTCCCGAGCGATAGTTCTCAAGCATCAACACGATGATGCCCTGATCGAGGCCGAATTCACCGCCAGCTATGCAGCCGTCCGCGTCAGGCGCGTTGATCGTTCTATTGAAGCCACTGGCATGCAGCAACCGGTCCTCGTCTTGCGTCGTGCGTTCGTACAGCGCTCGCGCGGCCGGAAGCACAATCTCCGGTGCAAATACGAGCGAGGCGAGCATCGCCGAACCGGCAACGGTGCCGTCGTCCGGGCCGTACGGCACGCCACGCGCGGCATAGCCGTAAAACGCCTGACATCGACCGGCCACGGTCTGCGCTGCAACGCTCGGCCCGTCGCCTGCCGACAACCCCCAGGCAGCTTCACCGTAGCCGATAAAACTGTGCGGGTTACGTATCGCGTATTCGCGCTGCACATAGGTCGCGCGGCGGCTGTTCTCGAAATAGTCGCAGTCTTTCTCGCGCATGAAGCGATCCCGGATACCGCGAAAGTCGATCCACGCATGCGAGAACTCATGAATGAACAGCGGCCCCGCATAGAGAAAATCCTGCCCGTACAAATTCTCCCATTGATAGGTCACAGTCCACGCCTTAAAACTCGGTTCGGTCAACGCATGGGTCGGCGAGCCGAGGCCGAGAACGTAGAGCAGCAGCGCCTCGCTGTAGCCCTCCCAGCCGTAGTTGAGGTATCCGCACTCGGGTTTCCAGCCGTGCGTCACGCAGACGCCGTCATGCTGCGCCCAGCGCCAGTCGATGCGACGATACAACGCATCGGCCAGTTCGCGCAGTTCGATCTCGGCAGCACTGTCGGCAGTGAAGTAAGCGGCCGCGGTCAGCATCCCGGCAACCAGCAAGGAGATGTCGATTAACCCGTAGTTGTTATCCTACGAAGGAGTCTTAGGGGCGGTTTGCAGGCTGTCTGCTGTCAACATTCAATCGTCGAACCACACCCAAGTGCTCAATGGCATTGGTAAATGCGGAAAATTCAGCGCACGAAATCCGTGTATCCCGCCGCTGCTATACAGATGCAGGCAACAACCGTTAACCGGAGACGGAGTGGCAGGTACCACGCCGGGATTCTGGCGACGCTTGCGAGACGCGCGTCCTGCACGTAGTTCGAAATAAATCCCACGAGGAGCAGCCCCGCGGCCACCGTGGTACCGAGCGTCGCGCTCACGAAACTATCGCGCACTGCCGCCACCATGAGTAGCGCCGCTGGCCATGCCAGCAACGCGGGGACAACGCTCCACACCAAGGATTCGCTGCGTTTGCTCGCGCTGAGGCCGGGCAGCGTCATGGCAAATCCCCAATGCAACGCGCCGACGAAGCTCAGGATCACGGTGCCGTACAGAATCAGCGCGACCTGGCAACGCGCGCCGTATTCAGGGCTAAAGAAAGATCCTGCTGCCAGCGCAATAAACGGCAGCAATCCGCCATAACCCAGCCACACAACACTGCTCGGAGTTACTTCGACGGGCGGCAGGCTTTCGTGATTCATGAATCGAGTGTATGCAAACGTGAACTCATCCGGCCCGCATCAGCGCCCACAATCGTTCCGCGGTGAGCGGCATTTGCAAGTGCGGCGTTTTCTCAGCGTGTCCGTTGCGCGCTAACGCATCGGCCACCGCATTCACCGCCGCTGGCGTTGCTCCGATGGTGCCCAGTTCGCCCACGCCTTTTACGCCAAGCGGGTTGTTTAGGCACGGTGTGGATTCAACCAGTTCGTGTGTCATCGCGCCGATGATGTCAGCGTGTGGCACGGCGTAATCCATCATGCTGCCGGTTACCAGTTGTCCGCTCTCGCGGTCGTACTGATGGTGTTCGCACAGTGCCTGCCCGAGGCCCTGCACGACACCGCCATCAAGCTGGCCGCGCACGATCATCGGATTGATCACGCGACCGACATCGTTCACCGACGAATACTCGACCACCTCCACGTGCCCCGTATCGGGATCAATTTCCACCTCGCAAATATGGCAACCGTTGGGCCATGAAGGGCCCGCCACGGTGCTTGTGGATTCAACAAAAATCCGCCGCCCTGTTTGCTTCGCCGCCAGCGCAAATAGATCAATTGAAATGTCCGTGCCTGAGACGGTAAACGTGGCGTCTGCATAGCTCAAGTCGCCCACCGCGACCTCCAGTACATCTGCGGCCAATTGTTTAGCCGCGTCAATCGTACGCTCGGAGCCGACGCGTACAGCCGAGCCACCCGTGAAGATGGACCGCGAGCCCGCGCTGCCAAAACCATCGCCGCGATCTGTGTCGCCAAGCACAATGCGCACCTTGTCCATCGGCACGCCAAAACTGTCAACCACCAGTTGCGCCAGCGTCGTCGCAATCCCCTGCCCCATCGCCTGCACAGCAGAGAACACTTCGATAATGCCTTCGGGTTTCACCGTCACCGTGACGCGCTCTTCGAACACATTGCCGCCGGTCCATTCCAGAAATGTGGCGATGCCGAGTCCGCGCCATTTGCCCCGCGTTTTCGATTCCGCTTCGCGTGTATCGAAGCCCGCCCAATCCGCCAGTGCGAGCCCTTGATTCATGACCTGCTCAAACTTGCCACTGTCGTATACCTGCTTCATCGGGTTGGTGTAAGGCATTTGGCTCGGCTGAATGAAATTTCGTCGACGCAGTTCAACGCGATCCATGTTGATCTGGCGCGCGGCTTCGTCCATCAGCCGCTCCATGATGAATATGGCCTCGGGTCGACCCGCGCCGCGATAAGCGCCAATCGGGGCAGTGTTGGTGAGCACACCCTTGAAGTGAAAGTCGATGGTCCTGATGTCGTAAACGCTGGTCTGCACCCAGGGGCCGATCATCAACGAAATCGCCACGGCCACACCGGTTGCGTAAGCACCGATGTTGGCCTGACTAACCACCCGCAGCGCAAGAATTTTGCCGTGCGCATCGAGCGCCAGTTCAGCGACGGACTGCACATCGCGACCATGACCGGCAGACAAAAATTCTTCGCCACGATCACCAATCCACTTCACCGATTGCTTCAATGTCCGACAGCAAAACGCCACCGCTACGTCTTCAGGGTAGGCGCCCGTCTTCATGCCGAAGCCACCACCCACATCGCCCACCACCACGCGCACCTGCTCCTTCGGGATGTTCAGCGCGCCACACACGGTGTCGCGCAGCCCCGAAGGCATCTGGCTGCTCATGCGTATCGTCAGCCGTCCACTCGCCTCATCAAACGTATGCAGCACGCTACGCGGCTCCAGCGAGAACGCAGACACGCGTTGATTCATCACCCTCAATTTGACGACGTGCTTTGCTGTGGCGAACGCATCAGCCGTAGCCTTCGCATCGCCATGACGCATTTCCGCCGCAATGTTGTCGTCCAGCTCTTCGCACATCAGCGGTGCATCGGGGGCGGTCGCGTCTTCAAGCTGAACGGCCACCGGCAGCGCGTCGTAGTTCACATCAATCGCCTCAGCCGCCAGCCGCGCTTGTTCTAACGTTTGCGCGACGACGGCAACCATCGGCTCACCCACAAAGCGAACCCGATCCACAGCCAGCGCATGGCGTGGCGCGGATCGCGCGGGCGTGCCGTCCGCGCGCAGAAAACCCGCAACGCCAGGCACAGGCTTCGCACCCGCTGCGACCAAATCCGCGCCGGTCACGATAAGCAACACACCCGGCATCGTCAGCGCAGCCCGCACGTCGATTGAGGCGATGTCTGCATGCACATAAGGCGAGCGCAAAAAGAACAAATGCGTAAGCCCGTCAGCCGTCACGTCATCCGTAAATTGCCCAGCGCCCTTGAGCAGCAGGTCGTCCTCAACGCGGCGGACGTCTTTGCCGCTGCCGAAGGCACCGATGCGGCCAGCGTTGGTGTCAGCATGATTTGTGGAGGGGGCTTGAGTCACTGCGTTCAAGATGGTGGCCTTGTGATGAAAAGAGAGCGGCGAACAGGTGCCATGCATGCATCGAAGCACACGCTAACGCTGAGCACCCACAACATTATCCTTTCATGCGCGCCGCACCCCACACCGTGTCATTTGTTTACCAAACCCAATCATCGAGCGGCGGTTTGCCAATCGGCGTATGCGCGCTCCGAGGCAGCGCCGAGACGAACCAGCGAAACGGTGGAGAATGACGTTTTGCAGCAGTAGATTCACCCATGACCGACCAAACAGCGCCCGCCATCGTCTGCATACGCGGTATCAGTAAAACGTACGCCAGCGGGTTTCAGGCGCTAAAAAGCGTTGACCTTGACATCAAGCGCGGCGAAATTTTCGCGCTGCTCGGCCCCAACGGCGCGGGAAAAACTACGCTGATCAGCATCATCTGCGGCATCGTCAACGCCAGCAGTGGCACGGTGACGGCTGACGGTCACGACACCGTGCGCGACTATCGCGCGGCACGGGCGAGCATTGGGCTGGTGCCTCAGGAGCTGCACACCGATGCGTTCGAGTCTGTTTGGTCTACCATCAGTTTCAGTCGTGGTTTGTTCGGCAAGGCACCCAACCCAGCGCATCTAGAAAAAATCCTGCGCGACCTCTCGCTGTGGGATAAACGCGACGCGAAGATCATGACGCTGTCGGGCGGCATGAAACGCCGTGTGCTGATCGCCAAAGCGCTAGCTCACGAGCCGAAAATCCTGTTCCTCGACGAGCCAAGTGCGGGCGTTGACGTCGAACTGCGACACGACATGTGGCGCATGGTGCGCGAGTTGCGCGCAAATGGCACCACCATCATTTTGACCACGCACTACATCGAAGAAGCTGAAGACATGGCTGACCGCATCGGCGTGATCAGCAAAGGCGAATTGATCATCGTGGAAGACAAAAAGGTGCTGATGAGAAAGCTCGGTAAAAAGCAGCTCGCCGTAACGCTTCGACAGCCCATGACGAGCATTCCTGATGCGCTCGCCCAATGGTCGCTCGAACTGACGGAAGAGGGGCACGTGCTCGTCTACAGCTTCGACACTCAGAAGGAAGAAACAGGCATCGCCGCGCTGCTGCGAGCGCTCGGCGAACACAGCATCGACTTCAAGGATTTGCGTTCCAGCGAAAGCTCATTGGAGGATATTTTTGTCAGCCTCGTGCATCAACCGAAAGAGGCCACGGTATGAACCTGCATGGCATTCGCGCGATCTACCGCTTTGAAATGGCGCGCACCTTTCGCACGGTGCTGCAAAGCATCGCCGCACCGGTGCTCACGACCTCGCTGTACTTCATCGTGTTCGGCAAAGCCATCGGCTCGCGCATGGGCGATATCGACAACATCAGCTACGGCGCGTTCATCATTCCGGGACTGGTGATGCTGTCGTTGTTGACAGAGAGCATTTCCAACGCGTCGTTCGGTATCTACATGCCGAAGTGGGCAGGCACGATTTATGAGTTGCTGTCCGCACCGGTGTCGTGGGTTGAAGTGTTGATCGGATACGTCGGCGCAGCGGCGACCAAATCGGTGATGCTCGGGTTGCTGATCATGGGGACAGCGCGTTTGTTCGTGCCGTACGAAATCGCGCATCCGTTTTGGTTGATCGCCATTCTGCTGCTCACTGCGGTCACCTTCAGCCTGTTCGGCTTCATCATCGGGTTGTGGGCTGACAACTTTCAGAAATTGCAGGTGGTGCCGCTGTTGATCGTCACGCCGCTCACCTTTCTCGGCGGCGCGTTTTACTCCATCAACATGCTGCCGCCGCTATGGCAAAAGATCACGCTGTTCAACCCGGTCGTGTATTTGATCAGCGGTTTTCGCTGGGCGTTTTACGGCATCGCCGATGTGCACATCGGCGTGAGCGTCGGCGTCACAGTCTGCTTCTTGTTGGTCTGCTTGACCTTCGTTTGGTGGGTATTCAAAACCGGGTACAAACTCAGGAGCTAGGTAAACACGGATTGGTTCACTTTTGCGTCTTTCCGGCGTAGGCCGGGATCCACGTTTCCCTACAAATCGATGAGTCGTGTGGGGCATGGGCCCCGGCCTTCGCGGGGGCGACGAATAAATCTGTGCTGTGTCGAATACCGTCGCGTTGCGCCGCGCTTTTACGCAGGCTTCGCAGGGCGGTGCAGCGCGCAGAGTTTGTTGCCGTCCGGGTCGCGCAGATAGGCGAGATAGAGCTTGCCCGCCGGACCTTCACGAAACCCCGGTGGGTCTTCACAGGTGGTGCCGCCGTTGGCAATGCCTGCCGCGTGGAACGCATCAACTTGCTCGGGTGAGGTCATGTTGAAGCCAAAGGTGCTGCCATTGCCATGCGTGGCGGGCTCGCCGTTGATCGGCGTGGTGATGCCAAAGGTTCCAGTTGGGCTGCGGTAGAAATAGCGATTTTTGTTGGCAACGCCTGCCGCGATACCCAGCGTGCCGAGCAGCGCGTCGTAAAACTTCCGGGATGCCTCAAGATCATTCACACCCACCATCACATGACTAAACATAATTTTCTCCTAGTTGAAACCGAGGCAATGCTATGTCAAGCGCCTTCAAGCGCGTCGGTGGCGGTTCATCAATCGTGGGACGTGATTACTTCAACAGAGGCCGATCAAAGTCACTCGCATCGTGCCGCTCGGGCAATTGACTGCTCGGCTCGCCCCACGTGCGGTTGACCATACGCCCGCGCTGCACCGCCGGACGTTGCGCGATTTGGTCGGTCCAGCGCTGCACATGGGTGTAGCCCTGCACTTGCAAAAACTCACCCGCTTCGTAAAGCAGCCCCTTAGCCAGCGCGCCGTACCAAGCCCACACCGCCATGTCGGCAATGGTGTACGTCTCGCCCGCCAGATACGCACTCTCGGCCAATCGCCGATCCAGCACATCCATCTGCCGCTTGACTTCCATCGTGAAGCGGTCAATCGGGTATTGCATCCTGGTCGGCGCATAGGCATAAAAGTGGCCGAAGCCGCCGCCCAGATAAGGCGCGCTACCCATCTGCCAGAACAGCCACGACAGGCACTCGGCGCGCGCAGCGCCGTCCTCCGGCAAGAACGCGCCGAACTTGTTCGCCAGATGCAGCAGGATCGCGCCCGACTCAAACACCCGCACTGGCTTAGGCCCGCTGCGATCCAGCAACGCCGGAATTTTCGAGTTCGGATTTACCGCAACAAAGCCGCTGCCGAACTGGTCGCCCTCGCTGATTCGGATCAGCCAAGCATCGTACTCCGCGCCGGTGTGACCCAACGCCAGCAACTCCTCCAGCATCACCGTCACCTTCACGCCGTTGGGCGTGGCCAACGAATACAACTGCAAAGGATGCTTACCCACCGGCAAATCTTTCTCATGCTTCGCCCCCGCAATCGGGCGATTGATGTTGGCAAACTTGCCACCGTTGGCCTGATCCCATGTCCAGACGGTGGGGGGTGTGTATTCGGTTGTGTTGGTCATAAATAGGCATCCCAAAAAGATTGTCGGCACTTGCCAATGCGAGTGACCGCTCTTCGCTATTTAAACCGAGATTATTCATTAGGAAGAATTTTCTACCTCGTCTCCCCGGCGAAGGCCGGGGTCCATGGCGGCATCAGGTTTTATGCCACGTT
>ENA-OBLH01000417-OBLH01000417.1-metagenomes-genome-assembly--contig:-NODE-417-length-14498-cov-5.33186_pt1 | contig 14498 bp, 13 predicted proteins | sample MGYA00153382_OBLH01 | MGnify analysis MGYA00153382 | reverse complement strand
CGAACCCTGTTCGTACGTTGGGTTGATGACCGTGCCGCCGATGTAGCCGGAAGTGGTTGAAATCACGCCATCAATCTTGTCAAAATCGGCCTCCACGCACCAGAAGCAGCCGCCTGCGAATGTCGCTTTGGCGGTCGCTGGCGCTGGCGCGACAGGCGTTTGAGCATGTACCGAAGCGCTCAGCGCAAACACGCTGGCGAGCGCGGCGAACGAGCGAGATGTTTGGGTCATTGAGGGAGAGAATTTCATGGAACAACTGCCTGAAATGTGAAAGATAAAACTTAGTCGGACGAAATGGCAAAATCCTTGCGCCGCCGAACTGTGTAGGCGCGTCCAAAGCCGCGATTGGGGACAAACGAATTGGCGTGGTGTTTCGCGGCTTTCGCCTCTCCTACGAGGGCATTGTTACGCCAACAAATGCGCCTCAACTTTAGCGGCCACCACTTCTGGCACATCATGATGCAGCATGTGGCCCGCGCCCTGAATGACTTCGAATTGAATGTTCTGGAAAGCAGCGAGCCGAGAATCGAAACTGCCCCGCGCGTGGGCGTCCTTAGTCGTTGGAACGGTGGTTTCGTCGGTGTAGCCGTTCCACTGTTTGGCCGCCGACTCGCTCGCGCCGAGCCATAGCGTCGGCGCTGTGACGTGGTTCCAGATAGCAATCGCCTCATCGAGCCGATACACGGTCGGAAACGGCATTTTGTGCGCGGGGTCGGCACGCAAATGCCAGCGGCCATCATCCTTGAGTTCGGCCCAATGTCCGGCTAGCCATTCGGCACGTTCACGGGTCAGCCGCACGTTATTTTTTTGCAGGCGATCAGCGACCTTGGCGGCGGATTCGTACGAGGACAAAGTCTCGCCTGCTTTGATCGAGTCGAGCCATTTGCCGTAGCGTTCTGCGGCTTTGGATGCGGAAACTGCCGGTACACCGAAGCCATCGAGCGAAACGAGTTTTTTGACGCGATGTGGACGCACGCCGGAGTACGTGCAGCAGACGTTGCCGCCGAGGCTGTGGCCGACTAGATTGATCGGCGCATCGGGGGAGAAATAATCGATCACGGCTTCAAGATCGGCCACGTAGTCAGCGAACCAATAGCCGCTGGCCGCTTCGCGAGTCCAATCGCTGCCGCCGTAGCCGCGTTGATCGGGCGCGATCACGTACCAGTCGTGCTTCATGGCATCGACGAGGAATTGGAAGCTTGATGCCACGTCCATCCAGCCATGCAGCATGAGCACGGGCTCGGTGGTGGGGTCACCCCAGGTCAGAATTTGCGCGGTGTGGGATCGGAGGGAGAGGCGGTGACGGGTGAAGGGTTTGATTGCAGGCATGGCGCAAGCGTAGCAGCGCGTCGTGGGTGGGCGTTGGATCGCGACGTAATTAGGCGGTTCGTGAGCCTCGGTTAGAGATATAGCTTTTTCTATAAACCCTTATTTTATTTGGGCTAAGGGCGCCTTTTTGTCACTTATCGACAAATGTCTTTTATGCTTCTAAGCCCTTATTTATAATGGGTTACGTCTAAAAGCTGTAAGTGAAATGTCGCCAAAACAGTTCACGGAACGCGAGGCTATTGACGTTACAAAACGTCGCGCCACAAGTGGTGCATAGCGTCGTTGAAAGCAACGGCAATCGTACCGGTTGACGAATGCGTTCCGTCCCGAACCACCCAGCGTCCGGCAACCATTACGTCGTCAAAAGACGCGGACGGACTGCTGAAAATCATGGCGTCGAGCGTACGCGAATCCGGCACGCCGAGCAATGCGGGCTCTGATGAATTCACCGCCAGCGCATCGGCTCGCGCACCGACGCTCAAGCCCCAAAGCTTGTGACCACAGGCGGGCGCGCCGCCTGCCACCACGCGTGAGAACAGCCGCTCTGCCGTTGCGCTAAGTCCTGCTGCCGGCGAAGCTGAAATGTTTCGCGCGCGATGTTGTAAGCGCTGGCCGTATTCGAGCAAACGCAGCTCCTCGCGCCAGTCGCGCGTGACGTGGCTATCGGAGCCAACAGAGAGCGTGGTGCCCGCGTTTAGCCATGCGCTGAGGTCCGTGGTGCCGTCGCCGAGATTTGCTTCCGTCGTCGGGCAGATGACCGCGCACGCGCCACTTCGTGCGACGCTGTCAATTTCAGATTGCGTCACGTGGGTGGCGTGTATCAGCTGCCAGCGGCTGTCGAGCGCATGATGTCGTGCGAGCCATTCGACGGGACGCAATCCGGTGACCTTGATGCATTCGTCGACCTCGCCGGTTTGTTCGGCGACGTGAATGTGAATCGGACCTTGCGCGGCTTTCACTAGTGTTTGAATGGACGCTGGGCTCGCGGCACGCAACGAGTGAATCGCGACGCCTGCGTTGAGCGTCGCGCGAGCTGGTGCATACAGCGCAATTCGCATCTGCGCGTCCAACACCCACTTGGCATCGGTCGCGAATCGACGCTGATCGTAGCGCAATGACGTCGCTGTGAATCCAGAACGAACGTAGAGCACCGGCAACATCGTGAGCCCGATGCCGACCTCTTGTGCCGCTTCAATCAGCATCCAAGACATGGTGAGCGGATCATCGTAGTGATTGCCATCCGGCGCGTGCTGGACGTAGTGAAACTCGCATACATGCGTGTAGCCACCACGCAGCAATTCGAGGTAGAGCTGCGATGCAACCACTTTCAACTGCTGCGGCGAAATGGCGAGTGCGACGCGGTACATGCGGTCACGCCAGCTCCAGAAATCATCATGCTCGCCGTCGCGGCGCTCCGCTAACCCGGCAAACGCGCGCTGAAACGCGTGGCTGTGCGTGTTGACGATACCGGGCAGCAGCGGGCCGTTGAGGGCCGTCGCGCCATGCCGTTGTGCGGCGTCACGTGGCACGCCTGCGGCAATGTTTGACCAGTAGCCGTTGGTATCGGTCTCAAGCAACACGTCCCGCGCCCACGCTTGCGAAGCGCCCGACCCAAGCCAAGCCAAGGGTGACCACAACATCGCTTTACTCATTGCGGTCGCCACGCCAACACGATCTCCAGCAATCGCTGCAACAACGGTTGCACTTGCACCGCCTTGTCGTTCAGGTAATCAAACGGCAACGATTCCTGCATGTATAGTGACTGACACATTTCCATCTGCACAGCATGAATGTTGTCCGCCGGTCGGCCATAGTTGCGCGTGATGTAGCCCCCTTTGAATCGCCCATCGACCGCATGCGTGAACTGTGGCGTGCGTTGCAACTCGTTAGCCAGCAAGCCTAGCAGTGAGTCCGCGCAACTCGTACCACTCGCCGTGCCCAGATTCAGGTCAGGTAATTTGCCATCGAACAGCCATGGAATTTCGGAGCGAATGCTGTGCCCATCCCACAACAGCGCATAGCCAAACTGCGCGCGCACTCGCTCAAGTTCGGCACGTAACGCATCATGATAAGGCTGCCAGTAAGTGGCCTGTCTGCGCTTGATCGCCGTCGCGTCGGGCGTTACGCCGTCAACATAGAGTGAATCACCATTGAAGAAACGCGTCGGACACAGCTCAGTATTCGCCGCGCCTGGATACATCGGTGTGTCGTCTGGCGGTCGATTGAGATCAATCACGTAACGCGAAATGCGCGGCACGATGAGGGAAGCGCCGAGCGCCTTTGCAAAATCGTAAAGCCGTTCGAGATGCCAGTCGGTGTCTTCGACCTGAAGCGCGCGTTCGGTGTACTGTGCCTTGAGCGCGTCGGGGATGGTTGTACCGACGTGGGGCAAGCTCAGCACGAGGGGGCTCGACCCGCGATGCAGGGCGAAAACGGCTTCACTCATTCCGATGCTCCATAGTGTGGGCTCTGCGCACCAACGTGGTTTGCGAAGGCCAAAGTTTTGGTGAGCGGAGCGCACCCTATGCGATCAGTAACCTCAACGCCACCCGCAATCAACCGCCGCAATGGATGATGCCCAAATCGATACACCAGATCGCGCGGATGATCGGCGTCCCACACGGCGAAGTCCGCACGCGAGCCTGCACGTAACACGCCATATGTTTCGGACAATCCAAGCGCCCGCGCCGCGTTCACCGTGAAGCCGCGCCACACCTCAACGGGGGTCATGCGAAACAACGTGCAGGCCATGTTCATCATCAACAACGGCGACAGCGTAGGCGATGAACCTGGGTTGTGATCCGTCGCCAATGCAATGGGAACACCGGCTGCCCGAAGCGCAGCAACCGGCGGCAACTGCGTCTCACGCAGGAAGTAATACGCACCGGGTAGCAACACGGCCACGGTGCCCGATGCAGCCATCGCTTTGATGCCTGCATCACTCACGTATTCCAGATGGTCGCAGCTCAACGCGTGGAACTCAGCCGCCAACGCTGCGCCCTGCTGATCGCTCAACTGCTCGGCATGAAGCTTTACCGGCAACCCCAAGGCACTCGCCGCCTCGAACACACGACGCGTTTGTTCCGCACTGAATCCGATGCGTTCGCAAAACGCGTCAACGGCATCGATGAGGCCGTCTGCGTGCAGGCGCGGCATCCATTCGCACACCGCCCTCACGTAGTCATCGGTGCGTCCCTCGAACTCGGGCGGCACCGCATGCGCACCGAGAAACGTGGTGCGAACGGTGAGCGGAAGTTCCTGCGCCAATCGCCGGGCGACACACAGTGATCGCGACTCGTCCACTGCGGACAATCCGTATCCCGACTTCACTTCGATGGTGGTCACGCCTTCGCTCATAAGCGCCCGTGCGCGAGGCACTGCAAGCGCCAGCAGCTCGTCGTCTGATGCAGCGCGAGTGGCTGCAACCGTTGCGCGAATACCACCACCCGCTCGCGAAATTTCTTCGTACGTCGCGCCTTGCAGACGCAGCTCAAACTCGCGCGCCCGATTGCCTGCGTAAACGAGATGGGTGTGGCAGTCGATCAGGCCCGGGGTCACACACGCGCCGTGAAGGTCGTGCTCTTCATCGATTGACGCAATGTACTCAGCGGGTAGATTACTCGTCTCGCCGGCCCAGAGCACGGTTTCGCCTTGCGTGACGATTGCGCCGTGTTCGATCAAGCCCCATGGCTCGCTGCCGTCGAAGGTAGCGATACGAGCGTTGCGCCAAAGTTTGCTGTTTTGTGTCATCACTGCATCGTATAGTGAAACGCCCACGCCTGAGGAGAGGAGTGCAACTGCATGTCCGGTATCGGTGCCGTTGTCCACGCCAATGACATGGGCGGCAACGCCAGCTGACTAGTGCGCGTATGAAGCGTTGCTGCACCCAACGTAAAAAGACCAAAAAGCGTGGGCGGGTTGCGGTCTAGCGCGAAACTGATCCATTTGCGTTGAGTCTCGTAACCGGTCCGCCAACGTTGCAGCCGACCTACGCCCTCCTTCTCGTTGAACATCGCGTTAAGGTCGCGCGTGGGCCCATGTACCAGTTCACAGTACGGCGCGATATCACCGGGAAAAGTAAACGGTGGATCCTTCGGACGCAGCTCTATGTCGAGCGGCGCATCCAGCCAAATCCCTGCGCCACTTAGCACGGTGATGGTGCGCTTGATGCCTGGAAAAGCGGAGAACGGCCCGTCCTTTTCTATGTCAGCGACGCTGATGCGCACTAGCCAGTCTGCCGTTGCGGGCCACGCCAGCAATTCGCGTGTTACCCCACCACCGTTCTTCCACGGCTGCGGCTTCACGTCCTCAAATCGAACCACGTTCCAATTCATGGCTTGTATGCGCCTTCAATCTGGTAGTGGCCTGCAGGATGCGTGAGGCGCGCCTGCGTAATCGGCACACCGCGATTGGTGGTGCGGCGCGACACGATAAGGCATGGGTCTGTCTGCTTCAACCCGAGCAGCTTCGCTTCGCGTGGAGACGGCAACCCGGCCTCGACAGAAAAGTGTGCTTCCCAAAGCGGAGCCACATCAAGAAGGTAATGGGTCGGCGTCATCTGCGTGAAATCAACAGACAGATAATCCGGTGCGCATTCAGGATTGACGTAGCGATCTTCGCATTGCAACGGCACGCCGTTTTCGTGATGAACGATAAGCGTGTGAAAGACCCGAGCGCCCGTTGCTACTCCGAGGCGTTGCGCGACGGTGACGCTCGCGGCCTCGTCCTTAACCAGATGCACCGTCGCATGATGCGTGTGGCCGCGCGCCAAAATTTCTTCGTGGATATCGCGAATCGTTAGCGACGAGGAAACGCGATTCAATTGCGCTGCGAAGGTGCCAACGCCCTGCACGCGATCAATAAGCCCTTCGAGTTGCAGCTCGCGAAGCGCGCGGTTCACCGTCATGCGGCTCACGCCAAATTGCGACACCAGTTCAGCTTCCGACGGCATCAGTGCGCCCGGCGTCCAGTCGCCGGAAGCTAGTCGCCCCTTCAAATGCTGCTTGACCTGCTCGAACGGTGCCACTCTGGAGCCCGCAAATCGCACCCGCTTGCCTGCACTTTTCACAAGCGCAGGCGCTGTTGATCGAACCGTGGACGCGATTTTCATGCGGCAATGCTACTGCAAAATTTACCGCTTGCATCAACTTGTCTAGACAAGTATATTGCCCACTTTGGCGATACGCTCTAATCGTTTACGACCCGCAACAGGTGACGCGATGACAAACCCGAACGACCCTCCGATCCATGCCCTACCGCGCACGGTGCGCGCACCGCGCGGCACGGCGCTTTCCTGCAAAAACTGGCTGATTGAGGGCGCATACCGCATGCTGCAAAACAACCTCGACCCCGAGGTTGCCGAGAATCCGGATGCGCTGGTCGTGTACGGCGGTATCGGCAAGGCGGCGCGCAACTGGGATTGCTTTGAAGCGATTCTCAAGAGCCTGCGTGAACTGGGCGAGGAAGAGACACTGCTGATTCAATCGGGCAAGCCAGTCGGCGTTTTCCGCACTCATCCAGATGCGCCACGTGTGCTGATCGCCAATTCAAATCTGGTGCCCAAATGGGCAACGTGGGAGCACTTCAACGAGCTGGACCGCAAGGGCCTGATGATGTATGGCCAGATGACTGCGGGCTCGTGGATTTATATCGGCACGCAGGGCATCGTGCAGGGGACATACGAGACCTTTGTTGAGGCCGGACGGCAGCACTACGGCGGGAGTTTGGCGGGCCGCTGGATTCTGACCGCAGGCCTCGGCGGCATGGGCGGTGCGCAACCGCTCGCCGCAACTTTTGCGGGCGCATGCTCGCTCAACATCGAATGCCAACAGTCGAGCATCGACTTCCGTTTGCGCACCCGCTATCTGGATGAACAGGCAAGCGATCTTGACGATGCACTGGCACGAGTCAAAAAGTACACGACCGGGAAACGCGCAATTTCAATCGGGTTACTCGGCAACGCGGCTGAGCTTTTGCCTGAGCTTGTGCGTCGCGCGAAAGCGGATGGCCCGCGCCCAGACTTGGTGACCGATCAGACCTCCGCACACGATCTGGTGAACGGCTATTTGCCGATGGGCTGGACACTGCAACAGTGGCAGGCAGCGCGCGCAGATGAAAGTCAGTTTGCAGCTTTGCGCGAAGCCGCCGCGAAATCATGCGCGCAACATGTGCAGGCGATGATTGACTTCGCGGACATGGGTATCCCAACCGTCGACTACGGCAATAACATCCGTCAGGTCGCGTTCGATCAGGGCGTCAGGCGAGCGTTTGACTTTCCGGGGTTCGTTCCTGCCTATATTCGTCCGCTGTTCTGTCGCGGCGTAGGTCCGTTCCGTTGGGTCGCGTTGTCGGGTGACCCGGAGGACATTCGCAAGACTGACGCGAAGATGAAAGAACTGTTTCCCGGCGACGCCCACCTGCATCGCTGGCTCGACATGGCGGGCGAGCGCATTGCGTTTCAGGGGTTGCCAGCGCGCATCTGTTGGATCGGTCTGGGTGAACGTCATCGCGCGGGGCTCGCGTTCAACGAGATGGTGAAATCCGGCGAGCTAAAAGCGCCGATAGTGATCGGTCGCGACCATCTGGACTCAGGCTCCGTAGCATCACCCAATCGCGAAACTGAATCCATGATGGACGGCTCGGATGCGGTGTCCGACTGGCCATTACTCAACGCGCTGCTCAACACGGCAGGTGGCGCAACGTGGGTATCACTGCATCATGGCGGAGGCGTTGGCATGGGCTACTCGCAACATTCGGGCGTAGTGATCGTTTGTGATGGCACTGATGCTGCGGCAAAACGCATCGAGCGTGTGCTGTGGAACGACCCGGCGACGGGCGTCATGCGTCATGCCGATGCTGGCTACGAAATCGCAAAGCAAAGCGCTCGCGAATGGGGCCTCAATTTGCCGATGCTTGCCGCTTAACCTGATATCTGTCACGGACCTCTCTTGAATAATTACCTGCTAAATGTCGGCGCTCTTGCGCTTGACGATCTGCAAACGCTGCACACTGGCGGCGTCTCGCTGGCTCTGCCGCTATCAGCCCGCACTGCTATCCGCGCCAGTCACCAGATCGTTGCTGATGCGGCTGCCGGCGATGCGCCGGTGTACGGCGTGAACACAGGTTTCGGCAAGCTCGCGAACAAGCGCATCAGCACCGCCGATCTCGACACCCTGCAACTGAATCTGATCCGTTCGCATTCGGTTGGCGTCGGTGAACCGCTCGCGCCTGCGGTCATTCGACTGATGCTTGCGCTGAAAGCAGCGAGCCTCGCGCGTGGCTATTCGGGTTGTCGAGAGATCGTGGTCGACACGCTGATCGCGGTGTACAACGCAGGACTCATTCCGTATGTGCCGAGCCAGGGCTCGGTGGGCGCTTCGGGCGATTTAGCACCGCTTGCACACATGACGTTGGCGCTGCTCGGCGAAGGCGAAATGCTGGAGAACAGGCAGCGTATTCCCGCCGCTGCAGCGCTCGCAAAAGCGGGCATCGCGCCGCTGAAACTCGCCGCGAAAGAAGGCCTTGCGCTCATCAACGGAACGCAAACTTCGACCGCGCTTGCGCTGCATGCGCTGCTTACGTTCGAGCCCGTGCTGGAAGCGGCGCTCGTGATTGGTGCACTCACAGTGGACGCGGCGCGCGGCAGCGACGGGCCGTTCGATCCGCGCATTCATGCGGTGCGCGGGCAGCCGGGGCAGATTGATGTGGCGAAGTATTACCGGGCGCTGCTCGCGGGCAGCGAGATTCGTCATTCGCATGAAGAGAACGATGATCGCGTGCAGGACCCGTATTGCTTGCGCTGTCAACCGCAGGTGGTCGGTGCCTGTCTCGATCAGTTGCGTCACGCCGCGCTAGTGCTGCTGCGCGAAGCAAATGCCGTGACCGACAATCCGCTAGTGTTTGCCGATACCAACGAGATGATTTCCGGCGGCAATTTTCACGCGGAACCGGTTGCGCTGGCATGCGACGCGATGGCGGTCGCCATTGCCGAAGTAGGCGCAATCGCCGAGCGCCGTATTGCGATGTTGATTGATGGCAGCGTGTCGCGCTTACCGCCTTTTCTGACCGCTGACGCGGGGCTGAATTCCGGTTTCATGATTGCGCATGTCACCGCAGCGTCACTCGCCAGCGAGAATAAATCGCTTGCCCATCCGGCGAGCGTGGATAGTCTACCGACGTCGGCCAATCAAGAAGATCACGTTTCAATGGCCACCTTTGCCGCGCGCCGATTGCAGGCGATGATTGCGAACACATCGCACATTTTGGGCATCGAATTACTGGCTGGCGCGCAGGGCATTGAGTTCTTGCGGCCCTTGAAGTCCTCGGTTGCGCTCGAAGAGGCACACGGTTTGCTACGCCATGTGTGTGCATCAATTTCGACTGATCGCTACATGGCCCCAGAGATTGAACGTGCGACACTGCTTGTTCGTAACGGTGCCCTGTCAAAAGTTTTTCGCGCGTTACCTGGTTCAGCCAACCTGCCTGCGCTTTGGATACCTGTTTAGCCACTCATTTTTGAAAAGGATCTGACTCATGAAAAAGACACTCATCGCCGTAGCCCTCACCGCTTGCGTCGCAATGCCCGCGCTTGCACAAGAAACCAAAGTCGCCATCGGCATGTCCGGCTGGACCGGTTTTGCGCCGTTAACGCTAGCAAAAGAAGCGGGCCTGTTCAAGAAGCACGGCCTCGACGTTTCTATCAAAAAAATTCCGCAAAAGGATCGTCATCTGGCGATTGCATCGGGTGACATTCAATGCGCTGCAACCACCGTTGAAACGTGGATCGGCTGGAACGCAGCGGGCGTAGCGACCACGCAGATTTTTCAACTCGACAAGAGCTTCGGTGCCGACGGCATGGTCGTGAAGCCAGGCATTACGAAGATCACCGACCTGAAAGGCAAAACCGTCGCCGCCAGTGCACCGGGCACATCGCCCTACTTCGCTTTGGCTTGGATGCTTAAGAAAAACGGCATGACGGTGAAAGACGTGAAGCTCGTGAGCCTAGAGCCGCAGGCTGCGGCCAACGCGATTATTGCAGGCATTGCTGATTTGGACGCAGCTATGACCTATGAGCCCTTTCTCTCAAGCGTTCGCGCTAAACCCGAAGCTGGCAAGATCATCGCCACCACGCTCGATTACCCGATGGTGATGGATACGTTCGGGTGCACGCCGAAATTTCTCGCGGAAAACCCCAAAGCTGCGCAGGGCTTGGCGGACGCTTACTTCGATGCGCTCGCATTAGTCAAATCAGACCCCAAAAAGAGCTTCGAAATCATGGGCGCAGACGTGAAGCAGTCCGGTGAAGCGTTCGAGAAGAGCCAAGCGTTTCTGCGCTGGCAAGACAAAGCAGCCAACCAAAAATTCTTTGCAGGTGAGCATGCAGCTTTCAGCAAAGAAGCGGCAGATTTGCTTCTTGAAATTGGTGTGATTAAAGCGATTCCGGATTTGTCGAAATTGGCGGATACGCGGTTTATCAAGTAATCGCTTCTGGCGCGAAGCGCCGATAAGTGCCCTCTCCCGCGATGCGGGAGAGGAGCAGAACCTCAACTTGACACTCGTTTACCCGCACGGGAATAACGATCCGCAATGAAACCACTCACCCCCGTCTCCCCCACCGCCCGCATCACACTCGGCATCTCTTTCTTCGTGCTATTCATCGCGATATGGTCCATCGCGACATTTGGTGGTTTTGTATCGAAGACGTTTCTCGCCGACCCGATCATGATGGTCAAAAGCGGCTACACCCTGCTCACCGAAATGGGCTTTGCGAAGGACATCGGGATGACGGTTTGGCGCGTACTTGGTGGCTTCCTTCTCGCTGCCGCATTGGCGCTGCCACTCGGCGTGATGATGGGCGCGTACAAGCCGATTGAAGCGTTCTTTGAGCCGTTCGTTTCCTTCGCGCGCTACCTGCCGGCATCGGCATTTATTCCGCTGTTGATCCTGTGGGCGGGTATTGGCGAGGCGCAAAAATTGGCCGTCATTTTTATCGGCTCGTTTTTTCAACTGGTGCTGATGATTGCGGTGGTGGTGGGCAACACACGACGCGATTTGGTGGAGGCCGCGTACACGCTGGGCGCGACTGACGCGAGCCTGGTGAAGCGCGTGCTGATCCCCGGTGCCGCCCCGGAGATCGCCGAGATCTTGCGCATGGTGCTTGGGTGGGCTTGGACCTACGTGATCGTCGCGGAACTCATCGGTGCGTCAAGCGGCATTGGCCACATGATCACCGATTCGCAGGCGTTGCTTGCGACCGATCAGATCATCTTCGGCATCATTGTGATCGGTCTCATCGGTTTGATGAGTGACCTGTTCTTTAAGTTCGTGAATCGCACGTGCTTTCCTTGGGCCCAATTGGGCAAATGAGAGGAACTTGACGCTATGAGCATCCTCTCCATTCGCGGTGTTTCGCGCAGTTTTGAGACCGCTGGCCGCGGGCCGACGGTGGCACTGCAAGCGACAGACTTTGAAGTCGAAGAAAACGATTTCGTTACCATTTTGGGCCCTTCCGGTTGCGGCAAAAGCACGCTGTTGCGCATCGTGGCCGGACTCGACAAGCAGTCTTCAGGCGAAGTGCTGCTCGACGGCAAACGCATCGAAGGCCCCGGCGCAGGGCGCGGCATGGTGTTTCAAAGCTACACCTTGTTTCCGTGGCTCACGGTGCTCGATAACGTGTGTTTCGGGCTGCGTGAGCGCAATCTGCCACGCGCCGAGCAGCTCGAAATCGCCAACGCGTTCATTCAAAAAGTGGGGCTACGCGGCTTTGAAAGTCATTTTCCGAAGCAGCTCTCAGGCGGCATGCAGCAACGCACCGCACTTGCCCGTGCACTTGCCAACAATCCGCGCATGCTGCTAATGGACGAGCCGTTCGGTGCGCTCGATCACCAAACGCGCGAGCTGATGCAGGAGCTACTGCTCGGCATTTGGGAGACTGAAAAAAAGACCGTGTTGTTCGTAACCCACGACATTGATGAGGCCGTTTTTATGGGCACCCGCGTGGTGGTGATGAGCGCGCGACCGGGCCGCATCAAACTGGATCGACAAGTTGCCATCAACCATCCGCGCCACTATTCGATCAAAACCACGCCCGTGTTTTCAGAGCTTAAAGCGGAGCTTATGGAGCAGGTGCGCGCCGAGGTAATTGCGAGCCAGAAAATCAATGCGTGATCAGCCAGTCCGCGACGTCAGGGCGATTGCGCGAATGCTCGTCGCCACATAGTCGGGCGTGTAGGCCCAGCCTGCCACAGGCAACACGGGCCTGCCGGTCAAATAGCCTTGAAGTAAATCGAAGCGCATATCGGCGCAGGCGCGAGCCTCAGCGATTGTCTCAACGCCCTCGGCAAGCGCCGTCGCGCCGACATCATGCACGATGCGCACCAGTTGCGCGACGAGCTGACGTTTCTTAGGACTCGCGCGATCCAGATCGCGAATCAAACCCATGTCGAATTTCACAAAATGCGGCGGCGCCTCGGCCAACTCGATCAGGCGTGCTTGCCCCGCACCGAAATCGTCGTAGGCAAATTGCACACCCATCGACGCTAGACGATCCGCCATTTCGCGCACGTCGGCAATCCGGGTGATCGCCGTTTCATGCACTTCCACAACGAGCTTCACGCTTGGCACCATGGCGCGCAAAAGTTCCAGCGAACGATAGAACGGCGCGGTAAACATTTCTTTGGGATGCGCATTCACAAACAGCGTTGCGTCCGCAGCGAAGGTGGCCGCAGCGGACAGCCCCGACCAGCGAAACGCCTCGCTCAGCTCTACCTCTTTACCCAAGCGCCCCGCCATCGCAAACATTTCCATCGGCGACTGCGGCAAGCCCTCAACGCAACCGCGCCCCAGCACTTCAAACGCACGCAAACCACCATCGCTGACGCTGACAATCGGTTGTAACGCGGCACGTACCGTCTTGCCTTTCAGCATCGCAGTGAACTGCCGTTCTTCGACGACAAAATGATCGCTCAAGATCGGCGCGCGACCGACGAGAATGGTCTTGTCGTTGTTCTGATGCGCCAACGCCGCGAGCAACGACGGATCAACACGGCGAATGCGAAATTCCGTGACGCCAAAGTGAACGACGTCACCCTCATCGACCAGAGCAGAGCCATGAACCTGACCGCGATTGACGAAGGTGCCGTTGCCGCTGTTGAGATCTATTACGCGCAGCAGGCCGCCGATGTCCTGCTCGATACGAGCATGCTGACGCGACGTCTCAGCCGACGGAATCGCGAGGTCGCACGCGGCGTCACGCCCGACGACGAACGGAAAGCGCACGATATGAACCAACGCCATTGCGCTGTCGCTTGAAACGCCTTCGAGGCACCAGTTCTCCATCAACTCGCTTTCGACAAACTACGCGGCTGCAATTCACGTTTCACCGATTGTAAGAACGCGCCAGCTTGGTCGATGCAACAAGCGTTCCGGGAATCGTTTGCGAACTATCAGCTTCTCGCTGAAACGTCCTCTCAATGCGGGCTTAGATGGATTTTTACCATTTAGTCGACTTTTACCAATAGTTAGCCCTAAGCCCATATCAAATATAGCGTTCGCTAAAAAGCTGATTCACCGAAGCCGCCCTTTGAACGCTCGCTGAGCACATGGAGAAAACTCGGGCGTGCTACTGCTGGGCGCGTACTTGTATCGGTTATCGCAAAGTAGGCGTCAGTCTGACCTGCTCCCCTCCTAGCGTACCAGTGATATTTCCGAAGGATCCGTCAAATTTGGAGAATGACGGACATGAGAAAGAGCAAATACACGGAAGAGCAGATCATTGGGTTTCTGCGCCAGGTCGAAGCAGGCATGGCAGTGAAGGACTTGTGCAGAAAGCACGGCTTCAGTGACGCCAGCTTCTACAAATGGCGCGCCAAGTACGGCGGCATGAATGTTTCGGAAGCCAAACGGCTCAAGGAGCTGGAGAGCGAGAACGGCAAACTGAAGAAGCTGCTCGCCGAGGCGCATCTGGACATTCACGCGTTAAAAAGTGTGTTTGGCCGGGTTTAGGTCAATGCGGCGCTAGCCCCATCGGTGAAGCGCGAGGCAATTGCGACGATGGTCATCGAGCACCACTTGTCGGAACGTCACGCCTGCACACTGGTGGGGCTCTCCCGCGACAGCTATCGAAACCCGGCGCTGCCCAGTGAACTCAACGCCAAGCTGAACCACCAGAT
>ENA-OBLH01000416-OBLH01000416.1-metagenomes-genome-assembly--contig:-NODE-416-length-14498-cov-6.74617_pt1 | contig 14498 bp, 15 predicted proteins | sample MGYA00153382_OBLH01 | MGnify analysis MGYA00153382 | reverse complement strand
TGTCGAGCAAGCTCCCCTTGCGCCCGCCCCCTGCGGCTCGCGTCAGTTCGAGGCTTTCGCGAGTAGCTGCATCGATAGCCATGTGTTCGGCAGTCGTGCGGCGGACTGGCGGGGCGAGGAAGGGAAGTGTGCCTTTTCCGGCATGGTCGAGATAGGCGAGAAGTCCGCCTGCTGCCGCAAGTTCTGCGCGCGTAATCGTGCCGAAGCCGTCGAGGGTGGCGACGTCATGCAGCGCCTTAAGTTTGGCTTCGCCCTTGGCCGAATCGAAGTCGCGTTGTTCGCGTTCGACCATCTGTGCTCCTGCGAAAGCAGGAGCCGTGGCCGCTAGGGCTCCTGCTTTTGCAGGAGCACAGAGGACTTCGCTCGGGCTGTATCTGGCAATTTCGGCTTCAAGCTGAGCGTCGCCGACCTCGCACAGCTCGAACGCCCCCGTCGACACATCCGCTGCCGCCAGCCCGACCGCATCCCCGACCGCGACGACCGCGACCAGCCAGTTGCTCGCCTTGGCATCGAGCAGCACATCCTCGGTCAGTGTCCCAGCCGTGACCACCCGTACGATCGCGCGCGCGACTAGCGTTTTCCCGCCGCGCGCCTTGGCGGCCGCCGGAGTCTCGATCTGTTCGGCGATGGCAACGCGAAAGCCGCCGCGGATCAATTTCGCGAGATAGGCATCCGCCGCATGGACCGGCACGCCGCACATCGGCACGCGCTCGCCGTCATGCTCGCCGCGTGCAGTCAGCGCGATGTCGAGGCAGGCGGCAGCGGACTTCGCGTCCTCGAAAAACAATTCGAAGAAATCGCCCATCCGGTAGAACAACAGGCAATCGGGCGCTTCGGCCTTCAAGGCATGGTATTGTGCCATCATCGGGGTGCTTTGGGGGGTGGGTGCCGTCGTCACAGGATTTGCATACACATGCTACAACACGGCGAAAGTGGCTTTGCCCGCAAGGCGCGCATGACGTAGGGGAAGGGTAGAGGGGAATCTCGCATGTCCGAAGAAGCCAATGTCCAGTTTTCGGAGCGCGAGGCGCTGTTGTTCCATTCCTCGGGTCGGCCCGGCAAGATCGAGATCGTCGCGTCGAAGCCGATGGCGACCCAGCGCGACCTGAGCCTCGCCTATTCCCCCGGCGTCGCCGTGCCCGTGCGCGCCATCGCCGAAGACCCCGCCACTGCGTATGACTACACCGCCAAGGGCAACCTGGTCGCGGTGATTTCCAACGGCACTGCGATTCTTGGCCTCGGCAATCTTGGCGCGCTCGCGTCGAAGCCAGTGATGGAGGGCAAGGCCGTCCTGTTCAAGCGCTTTGCCGATGTCGATTCGATCGACATCGAGCTGGCGACGGAAGACCCCGAGGCTTTTATCAACGCCGTCGCGCTGATGGAGCCGACCTTCGGCGGAATCAATCTGGAGGACATCAAAGCGCCCGAGTGCTTCATCATCGAGCAGGCGCTGAAGGAGCGGATGAAAATTCCGGTGATGCACGATGACCAGCATGGCACCGCGATCATCACCGCGGCGGGCCTTATCAACGCGGTCATGCTGACCGGGCGCGAGATGAAGGACGTCAAAGTCGTGGTGAATGGCGCGGGGGCGGCGGCAATCGCTTGCACGGCGCTCATCAAGGCGATGGGCGTGCGCCACGACAATGTCATCATGTGCGACCGGTCGGGGGTGATCTATCAGGGCCGCGAAAAGGGCATGGACCAGTGGAAGTCCGCCCATGCCGCCAAGACCGAGACACGCACGCTCGAAGAGGCGCTGGTGGGCGCGGACATCTTCCTCGGGCTATCGGCAAAGGACGCGCTGACTCCGGCGTTCCTCGAAAAAATGGCCCCGTCACCGATCATTTTCGCGATGGCCAACCCCGATCCCGAAATCACACCGCCCGCCGCGAAAGCCGTCCGCCCCGATTGCATCGTTGCGACCGGGCGCTCGGATTATCCGAATCAGGTCAACAATGTGCTTGGATTCCCGTTCATCTTTCGCGGCGCGCTCGACGTGCGCGCGACCGCGATCAACGAGGAAATGAAGATCGCCGCCGCCAACGCAATCGCCGAACTGGCACGCGCGCAGGTGCCCGAGGAGGTCGCGGCGGCATATGGGGGGCGCGCACACAGTTTCGGGCGCGACTATATCATCCCGGCGCCGTTCGATCCGCGCCTAATGGAAGTCGTCCCCGCCGCCGTTGCCAAGGCAGCGATGGATTCGGGCGTCGCCACGCGGCCCATTCTCGACATGGACGAATACCGCACCTCGTTGCGCGCTCGGCTCAATCCGACAACCTCGGTGCTCGGCCTCGCCTATGAAGGTGCGCGCGCACACCCCAAACGGGTTGTGTTTGCGGAGGGCGAAGAAGAAGTCGTGCTGCGCGCCGCGATTGCGTTCCGCGACGGCGGCTATGGCATTCCGGTACTGGTCGGCCGCGACGATGTCCATGAACGGTTGCGCGCGCTGGGTGTCGATAAGCCCGAGCAGTTCGAGGTGGTCAACAGCCGCAACTCGCCGCTCGTCCCCGCGATGGTCGACAAGCTCTACGAGCGCCTCCAACGGCGCGGCTACCTGCGCCGCGAGGTCGAGCGCATGGTCAATCAGGACCGCAATGTGTTCGCCGCGCTGATGCTCAAAATGGGCGAAGTCGATGTGATGATCTCGGGCGTCACCCGCACCTATGCCCAGACGATGCGCGAGATCATGCGTGTCCTTGACCCCGCCGAAGGGCGCATCCCGTTCGGCGTCCATGTCCTTGTCGGCCAGTCGCACACCGTGTTCATGGCTGATACGACGGTCAACGAACGTCCGACCGCCGAGCAGCTGGCCGACATCGCCGAGGGAACAGCCGCCGTTGCGCGTGCCATGGGGCATGAACCGCGTGTCGCGTTTCTCAGCTATTCGACGTTCGGCAATCCGCAGGGGTCGTACCTGACCAATTTGCGCGACGCGGTGACGGCGCTCGAAAAACGCGGGGTCAGCTTTGAATTCGAGGGCGAAATGGCCCCCGATGTCGCGCTCAACCCGAAGGTGATGGCGAGCTATCCGTTCAGCCGCCTGTCGGGTCCGGCCAATGTCCTCATCATGCCCGGACTGCAATCGGCGAACCTGTCGGCAAAGCTGCTGCGCGAACTGGGCGGCGACTCAGTGATCGGGCCGATGCTGATCGGGATGGAAAAGCCGGTGCAGATCGCGACCATGGCATCGACGGCGAGCGAATTGGTGACGCTGGCAGTGCTGGCAGCGGGCGGGGTCGCCCGTTAGGCCTTATTTGCCGTCGGGATTATCCGTCGTTCCGCCACCCCGGCCCACGCTACCGACTTGGCCGATGTTGCCGAAGATTTCCTGGAAGAAGCTGCGGTCGCGGCCGAGCGTCGGGGTCCGGTCCTTGTTCGGACGAATCATCGCAACTTTCTCGAGGCCGGTCGATTCGACCGCTGCGACATTGCCGCCCTGGTCGAAGCGAACATGCAGGATCTGTTGGCCCGAAGCACGCGGCACCTTGAACGCGAGCTGTTTGGTATCGCGCGACACATAATACCAGTCGTTGGCGTCGAACTGGCCGATGAAGCTGGGACGGCCGAGCGTCCCCTGCACCGACGCCTTGTTATCGACGCCGGGGCGGACCGCGGCGGCAAGCTGCTGATCGATGACAAAGCCCTGTTTACCCGGCACCCGCGCGCATCCGGCGGTCAGCGCAAGCGCGGCAAGCGAAAGGAGCGTAGCAGTGCGCCGTGCGGCCATGAAAAATACTCTTCAAAACGTCGGCGCGCGGCTTTGCGACATTGCAACCGCGCGGTCGCACCGCAATATGCCAAAGATGAGGGCAACAGCAAGCACGGAGCAACAGCAGGGTTTCTTCGCCCGCCTGTTCGGTAAACGCGATGACGGTTTGGGGACGCTCTATGCCGCCATGGTCGCCGAAGCGCGCGCGCCGAAATGGTACGCAACCTATGACGTTCCCGACACTGTGGACGGTCGCTTCGACATGGTGTCGCTGGTCTTGTCGCTGGTGCTGCTGCGGCTGGAACGCGAACACCGCGAGATCGACTCGGTGCGGCTGACCGAAGCTTTTATCGCCGACATGGACGGGCAGATCCGTGAAATCGGTTTCGGCGATCTCGTCGTCGGCAAGCAAGTCGGGGGGATTTTGGCGGTGCTCGGCGGTCGGCTGGGGGCATACCGCGCGGGATTCGATGTCGAGACCCTTGGCCGGACGCTGTGGCGCGGGGCTTCGCCGGACAACGCGGAGAGAGCGTTGGCGGAAATCGAAGCCTTGCAGCAACGGATCGATGCTGTGCCACTCGATGCGCTGTTGGCAGGCGCGCTCGGATGACGCCCGAGTTCAGCCGCCGCTTTCCGCTCGATTCGATTGGATCGACGCCGCGTGGCGTCAGCATTGAGGCGACGGCGGACGAACGCGCTGCACTTGCCGCGCGTTTCGACCTCGCGGCATTGGAAACATTGAATGCAACCGCGACTCTGACGGCGAGTGCACGGGGCATCGAAACAGCGGGACGCTTGACAGCAAAAATCGTGCAGAGCTGCGTCGTCACCGGCGATGCGGTTGCGGCTCGGATCGACGAAATGTTTACGCTGCGCTTCGTCGAGCCGGATATGCTGGCCAGCGGGAACGAGGAAGTCGAACTGAGAGACAGCGACTGCGACCTGATCGAGATCGAGGGTGGCGCGGTCGATCTGGGCGAGGCAGTCGCCCAGACTTTGGGCCTCGCGCTCGATCCGTTCCCGCGCTGCGAAGCCGAACGGGCGCGGGAGGACGAGCGCAAATGGGTCGCGGGCGAAGACGCCGGGCCGTTTGCCGGCTTGAAGGGAATGTTGAAATAGGTTTTGCGACGCCGCCGCACACAGATCAGCGGCGGAAGCATTTCAGGTTTCACCCAAAGCACCAAAGAGAGCGCAAACGCGGTAACGGTCCGCGAAGCTTCGAAAGTACGCGCTCCGGCAGATGCACGGTCGGAGTAGAGCTGTCAGCCCCTGTCAGGGCTGAACTCTTTGGTACTTTGGGTGAAACCTGAAATATTTTATCAAGAGTGCCGCAGTAGCGCGATCAGAAGGGCACGTCGTCGTCGAGATCGCTGTCGAACGCGCTCGGACGACTCGCGCCACCGCCGCGCGCCGCGCCGCCGCCGAAATTGCCACCGCCCGAACCGCGTCCGCCTTCGTCCTGATTCCAGTCGCCGCCACCTCGTGAACCGCCGCCGCCGCCTTCGGCACGGTCGAGCAGGACCATCGACGAATTGAAATTCCGCAGCACGACATCGGTCGTATAGCGGTCGTTGCCGTCCTTATCCTGCCATTTGCGCGTTTCGAGCTGGCCCTCGAGATAGACCTTCGAGCCCTTTTTCAGATATTGCTCGGCGACACGGGCAAGGCCTTCGCTGAAGATCGAGACATTGTGCCACTCGGTCTTGTCCTTGCGCTCGCCCGAATTCTTGTCTTTCCAGTTTTCCGACGTGGCGACGCTGAACGACACCACTTTGCCGCCGTTCTGGAACGACCGCGACTCGGGGTCTTTGCCCAGATTGCCGACGAGAATGACCTTGTTGACGCTGCCTGCCACGTTCTTCCCCTAAAGTCCGAGCGCCACCGCGCTCCAATATGTGATCCCTGCCGCCGCGTAGGCCAGCGTGAACAGGTACGCTAGCATGAAGCCCGGCCATTTCCACCCGTTGGTCTCACGCCGCACGACAGCGATCGTCGAGATGCACTGCGGCGCGAAGACGAACCACGCGAGGAAGGCAAGTGCCGTCGGCAGCGACCATTTGCTGCGGAGCGAGTCGGCCAAGCTGCGGTCGCGCGTCGCGTCATCGTCGCTTTCGATCGCGTTGACCGTCGCCAGCGCCGACACCGCAACTTCGCGCGCTGCCATTGCGGGGATGAGCGCCAACGCAATGTCGCGGTCGAAGCCGATGGGGCGGACGACCACAGCGAGGCCGTCGGCGATGCGGCCCGCAATCGAATGGTCGATCTGGCTTTTCGCCGATCCGGCGGGAAGCTGCGGGAAGCTAAGCAAGGTCCAGAGAATAACCGTTGTGAACGCGATGATCGTCCCTGCGCGCCGGAGGAACGCCCATGCCCGCTGCCACAGCCCGAGCGCGAGATCGCGGAGCACCGGCAATTGATACTTCGGCATTTCCATCATGAAACCCTGCGCGCCGCCCTTCGTCACGGTGCGCCGCAACACCAGAGCGGCGAACAATGCGCCAAGGATACCGGCAAGGTAGAGCGCAAACAGCACCAGTCCTTGCAAACCAATCCCGCCGCCGACCGTCGTTGGCGGAATGAACGCGGCAATGATGACCGCATAGACCGGCAGCCGCGCCGAACACGTCATCAGCGGCGCAATCAGGATGGTCGTCAGCCGGTCCTTGGGGTCTTCGATTGTCCGGGTCGCCATGATGCCGGGAATGGCGCAGGCAAAGCTCGACAGCAGGGGAATAAACGCCCGGCCTGACAAGCCGACCCGCGCCATCAGACGATCCATCAGGAAAGCGGCACGGACCATATAGCCGCTCGCTTCCAGAACGAGGATAAACGCGAACAGGATGACGATCTGCGGCAGAAAGACGATGACCGCACCGACACCCGCGATGATGCCATCGGTCAACAACGACCGCAGGATCGAATCAGGCATCGCCGCCTTGATGCCGTCCTGCAAACTGCCGATCCAGCCACCGATGAGGTCGGCAGGAACTGCTGCGAGGCTGAAGACGGCCTGGAACATAACAAACAACAGCACCGCCAGAATTAGCGGCCCCGCAATCGGGTGCAGCACGGCACGGTCGATGCTCTCGGTCCAGCGCCGCGCGGGACTGGTTTCCACCGTCACGCTCTTGGCAATCCGCCGCGCGTGGCGCTGGCGTTCGGCCAGCGTCGGTTCGTCGAGTGTGGTATGCGGGCGATTGCCAGCACCGACCAGCGCCCCGTCGAGCGCCGCTTTCAATTCATCCAGCCCGCGTTTACGCACCGCCACCGTCGGGATCACCGGCACGCCCAAGGTCTGCGACAGTGCAGGGACGTCGATGGTCAGCCCATCGCGCTGCGCCAGATCGAACATGTTGAGCGCGACGACCACCGGCCGGCCAAGCGCGATCAATTCAATCGCAAAACGCAGATGATTGTCGAGGTTGGCGGCGTCGACAACCACGACCAGCACCGACGGCAGGCGCTCGCCCGCCTGCTGGCCCAGCAACGTATCGCGGGTAACTTGCTCGTCCGGACTGGAGGGAGTGAGGCTATAGGTGCCGGGCAGATCGACCAGCTCGACCAGCCGCCCGTCGGCCATCGTTAGACGACCGGCGTGACGCTCGACGGTCACGCCCGGGTAATTGCCGACCTTCTGCCGCGCGCCGGTCAGCGCATTGAACAGCGCCGATTTGCCCGCATTGGGATTGCCGACCAGCGCGACCATCGGCGTCGTGTCGGCAGCAACGATTCTGGTTTCAGCGTTCACAGGACGGGTTCAACCGTGATAACCGCTGCATGGGCACGACGGATCGCCACCGTCATTCGGCCGATCCGCACCGCCAGCGGGTCGCGTGCGACTAACCCCGCGCCGTGCAGCGGCTCGACCGCGACGCCCTCGTCGAAGCCGAGCTCGCGCAGCCGCCGCGCGTCACGCTCGCTCAGCGACAGCCAGTCGATGCTGGCAATCGTGGCTTCGTGCTGAAAGGGAAGGTCGGCCAAGGTCAGTGGTGCAGTCACTTGCGAGTGATTATCAGTAACGCCGGTGCTTTGCTAGACCGCCGGATAGCGCAATCGCCCGACAAAGCGCGCAAGGCTAATCCGTTCGGGCGCCGAGTGCGAGAACCGCGCTTTGACCTTTTCGAAGCGCATGATCCCCTCGATTCGTCGACCGAGGAACGCGCGCGTATCGGCGCGCCCTTCGCCTTCGTCGGCCATCATCGCGATTACCGTCGCGGCATAGACGCCGCCTAGGATCGCGCGTTTCGAATAATGGTTGAAATCGGTCGCGGTATCGCCTGCTGCGCGCCACATGACGTCGGCGGCGCGCCAGTTGAGCTTGGCCGCGCGGGCAAGGTTTTGCGGCAGCGCGAGCACCGCCAGCGCGCGGCGCAGCGCCTCGATATCGACCGCGACCAAATCGAGCCGTGCCTCGACCAGCGCGGTGATCCGCGCCCGGCTTTTCATCGCGCCCAGCGCCTCGGGCGGCAAATCGGCCAGCATCGCCGCATCGACATGCGCGAACCACGCGTCGATCATGTCGACCGCGCCCCCGGGGAAGGCAAGGCGGGCAATGGCGGGGTCGATACCCGTCGCCGATGCCGCTGCCTCGAGAGCAACCGGCGTCCAGCCATCGAAACCGGCGTGATGCGGTAATTCTGCGGCGAGCGTGACGCGCATTTCGTCGAGAGTGGCTTCGCTCATGTGATGGCTATCCGAAAGTGACACCGGGGAAATGGGGTGTTAGGGTAGTAACGTCAATCGGCGCGCGGGGCGTGCGCTGCGTTACAATATCGCAGGGAAAATTCATGGCAAAATTCTTGGGAAATCTGGGCAACGCGCTGCTCGTCGGCTTTGCATTGCTCGTCATCGTCATTTTTGTGTTTCACGGCGGCACCGATGCGCCGGTCTATCTGCAGTGGTTGTTCCGGTATCTGCACGTCCTGTTCGGCGTGATGTGGATCGGGCTGCTGTATTATTTCAACTTCGTGCAAATCCCGACGATGCCGACGGTGCCCGCCGAGCTGAAGCCAGGCGTATCGAAGTACATCGCACCCGCCGCACTGTTCTGGTTCCGCTGGGCGGCGCTGCTGACGGTGCTGATGGGCCTGATCGTGGCGAGCCACCCGCCGCAGGGCTTGGGCAGCTATCTGATTCCGGCGCTGACGTTCAGCGATCCCGCGCTGCGGATGATCGGACTCGGCATGTGGCTCGGCCTCATCATGGCATTCAACGTGTGGTTTGTGATCTGGCCGAACCAGAAAAAGGCGCTGGGTCTGGTCGAAGCCGATGCCGACACCAAGGCAAAGGCGGCATCGACCGCAATGCAGTTCAGCCGCATCAACACGATCCTTTCGATCCCGATGCTCTATACAATGGTGACTCAGGCTGCCGCGCTGACGAGCTAGGCTTTCTCGGGCTGGCGCACGAGCACGAGTGCCAGCCCGACCAACGCAGCGCCGATAATATCGGCAACGCCCAGCCGCTCGCTGAACACGACCCAACCGATGGCGGCTGCCACGACCGGCTGGGTCAGCAGCCCCAGCCCGATCACGAGCGGGCTCAGCCGCCCCAGTACATAGACCATCAGCCCCGTCCCGAGGACCTGACTGCACAAGGCAAGTCCGACCAGCGGCGTCCAGTCGCCTGGCCACACCCGCTCGCCCATCGCTATCGCCAAAAGCAGCAAAGGCAGGGTGCTGGCCAAGGTCGACAGCGCGAGCAGCGGCCATGACGACAATGTTTCGCGGACGCGCGCGATCAGGACGAGAAAGGCGGTGTAGAAAATGCCGGCGAGGACGCACAACAGGTCGCCGACGAGATAGTCGGGCGACAGTTGATACGACCGCCCCATCAGCAGCACTGCGCCGACCGCCGCCAGCCCGAGCGCAAATCCCTGCTGCGACGACGGCCAGGCGCGCGCGATCAGGAAACCGTAGATCGGAAACAACAGGCTGGTCGAATTGCCGAACAGGGTCGCATTGGCGAGCTTGGTCTGGAGGATACCGACATGCCAGCTCGCCAGATCGGCAGCGAAGAGCACGCCCGATAGGGCCAGCACACCGACAATCCCGCGCGACATTTTGGGCACGCCGCCGCGCGCCGCCAGCAGGAACAGGATCGGCAGCGCGAGCGCCATCCGCCAGAACGCCGAAGACACCGGCCCGACATCGGCGACGCGCACGAACAGCGGCCCGACGGCGAGCAGCGCATTCGCCAGTACGAGTGCGGCGAAATCGACTTTAGGATTGCCAAGTCTTTCTTGGGGTGGACGCGCGGCCATGTGTGCCCATATCGCATGGGTTCCAGATTGAAACCCGTTTGAAAGGCGTTTCCTCTTATGCCGACCCTGTTCGACCCGATCCAGCTCGGGGCTATCGCTGCCCCCAACCGCATCCTGATGGCCCCGCTGACGCGCGGACGCAGCGAAGCGGGCCATGTGCCGGTCAGCGCGCTCAAGGCCGAATATTACAGCCAGCGCGCCGCCGCTGGCCTCCTGATCGCCGAAGCAACCGGCATCACGCAAGAAGGACTCGGCTGGCCTTCGGCCCCCGGTATCTGGTCCGACGCGCAAGTCGCAGCGTGGCAGCCGGTGACACAAGCCGTGCATGACGCGGGCGGGCGGATCATCCTCCAGCTCTGGCACATGGGCCGGGTCGTCCATCCGGACTTTCTGGGCGGTGCCTCCCCGGTGTCGTCCTCGGCGACGACCGCCCCCGGCGATGCCCATACGCCGACCGGTAAAAAGCCCTATGCCGAGGCCCGCGCGCTGGCGCTTGACGAAATCCCTCGTGTCATCGCCGACTATGTCCATGCCGCGAAGAACGCGATCCGCGCCGGGTTCGACGGCGTACAGGTCCATGCCGCGAACGGCTATCTGATCGACCAGTTTTTGCGCGACAACAGCAATTTCCGCACTGACGAATACGGCGGCCCTATCGCGAACCGCATCCGCCTGCTCCGCGAAGTCACGCAGGCGGTCGCCGACGCCGTGGGCGCGGATCGCACCAGCGTGCGCCTGTCGCCCAATGGCGAGACGCAAGGGGCCGATGATTCGAACCCCGTTGCACTGTTCACGGCTGCGGCAGCGGCGTTGAGCGAGATCGGCATCGCGTTCCTCGAACTGCGCGAGCAGAAGGAATTCGGCAATTTTGGCAAGACCGACGTCCCGCGCGTCTCGCCCGATATCCGCAAGGTGTTTTCGGGACCGCTGATCCTCAATCAGGAGTACAATCTCGAACGCGCCGAGGCCGATATCGCAAGCGGGCTGGCTGACGGCATCAGTTTCGGGCGGCCCTATATCTCGAACCCCGATCTGGTCGAGCGGCTCCGCGTCGATGCGTCGATTGCGCCCGACAATTACCGGACATGGTATTCGCCGGGAGCAGAAGGCTATACCGACTATCCGGTGCTAGAGCGCGAAGCGGTTTAGATCGCCCGCGCTCGCCACTGGGCGGCAGTCTGCCCCCAGGCATCGACCGGCGCGTCCTGATAGGGTTCGGGCAGGCGCGTCGGGCCGAGATTTGTCGAGCCGAGCCGCTTGGCGAGCGCGATCGAGCGGGTGTTGGCCGCATCGATCATGTGGATGACATCGGGCCACCCAAGCACGTCGAAGACATAGTCCATCGTCGCGACGGTCGCTTCATAGGCATAGCCCAAGCCCGCGAACTGTGGCGCGACGCCCCAGCCGACTTCCTTCCCCGGCCAGCCTTCGGGTTCCCACGGGCCAAGCCGTCCGACCCACGCGCCGGTCGCGCGCTCGATGACCGAGAACATCGCAAACCCCTTGATGTCCCACGACCCGCGCATCGTGCACAATTGCCGCCACGTTTCGCTACGGCTTGCCTTGCCCCCGATGAAGCGCATGGTTTCGGCGTCGGCATTCATAACGGCCCAGCCGTCGAGGTCCGATGCTTCGGGCAGGCGTAGGATCAGGCGCTCGGTTTCGAGGACGGGATAGTTGTTCATCCGAACCGGCCCTTCAACTCCAGCAGCGCCAGCGCCGCCTTCGCCGCCTCGCCGCCCTTGTCCTTTTGCTTGGGGTCGGCGCGGACAAGCGCCTGCGCGTCGTTCTCGACTGTCAATATGCCGTTGCCGATAGCAATGCCGTCCATCGTGAGCGCCATGATGCCGCGTGCGCTCTCGCCCGCGACGATCTCGAAATGATAGGTCTCGCCCCGGATGACGACACCGATGGCGACATAGCCGTCATAGCGCCCGCTCTCGGCCGCAAGCGCAATCGCGCCGGGAATTTCGAGCGCGCCGGGAACCGTGACGACCTCGGCATGATGACCTGCGTCTTCGAGCGCCGCGCGCGCTCCGGCAACAAGCATGTCGTTGAGATGGTCGTAGAACCGTGCCTCGACAATCAGAAACTTGGCCATAACATGTCCCCTAATGCACCGATGCAGCGATAATGCCGATAATCCCGACCGTAATCAGCGCTGCCCCGATCAGACGGCGCACGTCAACCTTTTCGCCGAGCAAACGCCCTGCCACCATCATCCCGATTAGCACGCTCGCCTCCCGGATCGCCGCAACTGCACCGACCGGCGCGAGCATGAAAGCATAGAGTGCGGGGACGAACGAAACGGGCGACATGACTGCCGCCGATAGCCCAGGTTTCCAGTCGGTAATGAAGGCGGCAGATGCCGCGCCGCGCCGCATCCCCAGAAACAACATTGGCATCGCAATGCCGTCGAGGACGAAAAACCACGCGATGAAAGTGAAAAGGTCAGGCGACAGCCGCATCCCCTTTGCATCGATCACCGAATAGGCGGTCGTGAGCGCGCCTGCGAGCAGGGCGGCGACAAGGCCCGCGCGAGACAGGTGACCGCCCGCTGCCAGCATGACGATGCCGATGCTGACGACAGCAATGGCAGCCATAAGCCAACCGCCGGGCGCATCGCCGAGCAACAGCACACCCATAACTGCCGTCAGGATCGGGGCGGAGCCGCGCGCAACCGGATAGGCAAGCGAAAAGTCGCTGATGGTGTATGAATAGCTGAGCAGCGCCTGATAAACGGCGTGGGTTGCCGCTGCCGCGAACAGCCATGGCCACAGATAGACTGGCGGCAAATCGGTCCAAATCGCCAGCGGCGTCGCCACTGCCAATCCGAACAGCCGCACCCATGCCTGCACCGCGAGCTTGTCCTGCCCCGACTTGATCGACGCATGGGCCAGCGCGGTCGTCAGCGCCGAAAAGCCCGCGAGCCATAGGCCAAGGGTGCTCGCGCTCACTCGCCTCCTGTGCCCGGGATCGGCCGTTCGCCGACAATCGACAGGCCATAGCCCTCCAACCCGACCAATGTATGATGCGTGTTGGTCAGCAGGACCATGTCGTGGACGCCGAGTTCGGTCAGGATTTGTGCGCCGCCCCCGTAATCGCGCAGCTCCTCGACTTCGGGCGCGCCCGCGCCCTTGCCTGCCGCGCGCAGCTGCATGAAGCGCGTGACCGGACCCTGTAGTGGCTTGTTGATAAGCACGAGCACGCCCGTCCCCGCCTCGGCAATCGCCTGCATCGACCCTGACAACAGACCCGAACGCTCGTTGTCTTCGCCGAAGACATCGACGAACACCGACATGGTGTGCATCCGGACCAACGTCGGTGCCGCCGGGTCGATTCGGCCTTTGACCAGCGCCATCGTCTCGCTGCCCGTCGCCTTGTTGAAGAAGGTGATCGCGCGCCAGTCGCCGCCCCATCGACTGGTGAAGCTCATTTCGGCGCGGCGCTCGATCAGGTGATCGTGCTTGCGACGATAGGCGATCAGGTCGCGGATCGTGCCCATTTTCAGGCCGTGCAACCGTGCGAACGGAACGAGGTCGTCCATCCGCGCCATTGTGCCGTCGTCCTTCATGATCTCGCAGATCACGCCCGAGGGATTGAGTCCCGCAAGCCGCGCGACGTCGACCGCAGCTTCGGTATGGCCGGTGCGGACGAGCACGCCGCCGTCGCGGGCAACCAATGGGAAGACATGGCCCGGGGTGACGATGTCCTGCTTGCCCTTGCCGCCGTCGATGGCAACCGCAATCGTCCGCGCGCGGTCGGCGGCGGAAATACCCGTCGTCACCCCCTCGCGCGCCTCGATCGACACGGTGAAGGCGGTTTCGTGGCGGGTCCCGTTGCTGCGGCTCATCAGTTCGAGGCCGAGCTGATCGACGCGCGATTTGGCGAGCGCGAGACAAATCAGCCCGCGCCCGTGCGTCGCCATGAAATTGATCGCGTCGGGGGTCGCCATTTGCGCGGGGATGATGAGGTCGCCCTCGTTCTCGCGGTCCTCGTCGTCGACGAGGATGAACATGCGACCGTTGCGCGCCTCGTCGATGATCTCCTCGATCGGGACGAGCGCGGGGCGGTCGCTGTTCGCCGCGAGATAGCGTTCGAGCTTGCCGAGCGTGTCCGCCGTCGGGTTCCAGTCGGGGGCATCGAGATCGCGCAGCGTGTTGGCGTGGAGTCCGGCGGCACGGGCAAGGCCCGAGCGCGACATGCCGCCCTCGCTGATAAGGGTGCGTAGCTGGGCGATGAGTATCTGCGACATGCGGCAATCCTCGAAAGGTCACAAAGGTGACACCTGAAAAGCCACCCACCGCACATATCTCACACTGAAATGTGTGAAACGCAAACACAAAATCACATTATAGTGTCGAAATCCCGCATCCGCTTGAGATAGCGCGCGAGAACGTCAATCTCGAGATTGACCTCGCGGCCCTGAGCCAGCTCACCGAGCGTTGTCACGCCCCAAGTGTGCGGGATGATATTCACCGCGAAGTGCGTACCGTCGCTCCCGGCATCTGGCGCGTCGCG
>ENA-OBLH01000415-OBLH01000415.1-metagenomes-genome-assembly--contig:-NODE-415-length-14527-cov-4.98155_pt1 | contig 14527 bp, 17 predicted proteins | sample MGYA00153382_OBLH01 | MGnify analysis MGYA00153382 | reverse complement strand
AGCCTCAACATCAATACGGGCCGGGTAGAGGTGGCCACAGTCGTTGACCACAAGATTCCACATCGTGGTGATCAGAAGTTGTTCTGGCGCAGAAGCAATTGGCAGCCGCTATGCAGTACCCACCACTCACGAGACAAGCAGCGGGAAGAGTCGCGGCTTTGACGCTGGCTTTGCTTTCGGTGTCATGCGGCGAGGTTGTCGGCTGCCTGCCAACGGGTGAGGTCGGCAAGGTCCAGAGAATGAAGGGCTCAATCCGCTACCCGGTTTGGCAGTGGGTTGAGGCTGAGAAACATCAGTGCAGCGATGGCTCGATCAAGTGGATTGATCGGTGAAAGCGTGGTCTGAGCCCGTCTGATGCGCTGCAGAGGGATTGCCAAGGCAGGCAGCCGCACCAAGGGAGAGGGGGGGGCGAAAGTCTGGAGGGCTCGCCGCTCTAGACCGCCCTGTACCGCACGCGCAAAAAATGCCCCCCGTTTTTGAAATATGTTAAAGCTTTAACAACGGCCAGAATCGGGCTGTAAGCCTTGCTGGCATTGGGTTTGACTCACTTTAAAGTACTCGCCAGATGTTAAAGGGGTGTTAAAGCGGTGTTAAAGCCGCGAAGGATTGTTTATGGCGCTAACAGGCAAAAAGCGGCTGTTCGCTGAAGCCTTGTTGGCGGGCAAGTCAAACAAATTGGCGGCGCTGGCGGCAGGGTATAGCGCAGCATCGGCATCGGCGGCTGGCTCGCGTTTGGCCAAAGACAAGGATGTGCTGGCCCACTTGGCCAGGAAGACTGCGAAGGCTGCGAAGGCTGCCAATGCAGAACACCAGCCTCTGCCTGAGACGAATGTTGATGAAAGTGCGACAGCGTTTGACCTGTCGGCAGCGTTGGCTCATCGTGATCCGCGGGCATTCCTGCTGGCCGCGATGAACGATGTGATGCTGGAGCCGAAGCTGCGCATTGAATCGGCCAAGGCCCTGATGCCGTTCGAATTCGCCAAGAAGGGCGAGAGCAGCGGCAAGAAGGAAGAGGCTGCAGCAAAGGCCAAGGCTGCTGGCGCTGGAAAGTTTGGCCGCAGAGAGCCGCCGAAACTCGTGGCCGCAGGTGGCCAGAAGCTGTAACCGCCAACCGAGGCGGTTTTTTTACGTCTGGATGATTTATGGAATGGTCTACCGCCTGCCTCGACTGGGAGCGCCGGATTGTGCAGCGGGAAAGCCTGATTGGCTGCCCGCCGCTGTTTCCCTCAGTGGCAGAAGAGGCTTGGGCCATCTGCAGTCAGTTGCGTCTGATCGATGTGACGGGCGAGCCCCTGCTGGGTGAGGTCTCGCTCCCCTGGTTGCGCGACTTTGTGATGGCTGTTTTCGGATCGGAAGATCCTGAAACTGGGCGCCGGCACATCAATGAATACATGCTCATGGTGAGCAAGAAGAATGCGAAATCGACCGTCGCCGCGGCCATCATGCTGTGCGCGCTGATCATGAACTGGCGCCAGTCAGCTGAGCTGCTGATCCTGTCACCCACCAAGGAAATCGCCGATAACAGCTACAAACCGATTCGCGATTTCATCAAGGCGGATGAAGAGCTGAGCGCGCTCTTCAAGGTCCAAGACTATTTTCGGCTGATCACTCACAACGAGACCGGTGCGACCCTAAAGGTGGTGGCCGCGGACTCCGACACCGTGTCAGGCAAGAAGGCCAGCTTCGTCTTCGTGGACGAATTACACGAATTTGGCAAGCAGGCCAAGGCCAGCAACATGCTGCTGGAAGCCACGGGTGGCCTGACATCGCGGCCTGAAGGCTTTGTGATCTACGCCACCACGCAGTCAGCGGAGCCGCCAGCCGGCGTGTTCTTGAGCAAGCTACGGTATGCGCGCGATGTGCGCGACGGGATTGTCGAGGACCGAAAATTCCTACCGGTGATTTATGAGTTCCCTAGGGCGATGCTGGAAAGCAAGGCTTATGAGGAGCTGGAGAACGCCTACATCACAAACCCCAACTGGGGTGCGTCGGTCGACATCGAGCGCATCACTCAGTTGCACAGCCAGGCCAAGTCCAGCGGTGAGCAAGAGTTCAAGGAGTTCCTAGCCAAGCACCTGAACGTAGAAATCGGTCTGAACCTGCGGTCTGACCGCTGGGCAGGCGCTGATTTTTGGGAGAGCGCTGTCGAGCGGGTCACCTGGGAGCAACTAATTGAACGCTGTGAAGTGATCTGCATCGGCATCGACGGCGGCGGTCTGGATGACTTGTTGGGCTTCTCTGCGATTGGTCGGTGCGAGAGCACGGGTCGCTGGCTTGCATTCTGTAAGGCCTGGGCCCACCCATCTGTGCTTGAGCGGCGCAAAGAGATTGCGCCACGGCTGCAGGACTTCGCCCGCGATGGCGACCTGGTGCTGGTGCAGCGCATCGGCGAGGACATGGACCAACTTGCCGGGATGGTGGCAGAGGTCGAGGACTACGGGCTGCTGGACAAGGTAGGCATTGACCCGGGCGGGATTGGCGGCGTCCTGGATGCACTGGTTGCGGCCGGCGTGCCGCAGGAAAAGATCATCGGCATCAGTCAGGGCTGGCGCCTGGGCGGATCAATCAAGACCGCCGAGCGCAAGTTGGCCGAGGGGGTGCTCAAGCACCAGGGCTCGCCAATGATGGCCTGGTGCGTTGGCAACGCCAAGGTAGAGCCCAAAGGCAATTCCATTCTGATCACAAAACAAGCCAGCGGGACGGCCAAGATCGACCCGCTCATGGCGCTGTTCAACGCGGTTTCGCTCATGAGCCTCAACCCTGAGGCGCAAGGCGGGCCTGGGATTTATTCACTATGACGCAAACCCTTGAATTGACGCGCACCGAGCACAGCTCGCGTGTGCTGGAAGGCTGGATTGCGTCCCGAGATGGGGCGCCTGAGCGCCTTGGCCGCCAGGCTGATCCCTTGGCCATGGCCGAAAACGGTAGCCTGGATGAGATGGGCATGCAAGAGCTGGTCGGGCTGCTGGGTGCCAGCTACCGCACGGCTGCCGGTGAAAACGTGACATCGGATTCGGCGAAAAGGGTGTCGGCGGTGTATGCCTGCGTCTCGCTGATTGCGGGGGCCATCGCAACTCTGCCGCTGGGCTTCTACGAACGAGCTGATGCAGGGCGCGGCAAGGCGGATCACCCGTACTGGTGGCTCTTCAACGAATCCGCCTGCGACGGCTGGACCAGTTCCGTGGCCATCGAGTACCTGTTCAACAGCAAGTTTTTCTATGGCGATGGCTTTGGCCAGCTACTGCGGGCGCACAACAGCAACCGCGTGATCGGCTGGAAGCCGCTGCACCCGCTGGCGGTGGAGCCATTCAAGAAGGATGGCCGGGTGTTGTACCGGATCACCCCAAGTGACGCACCGACTTACACCCTCCAACAAGAGGACGTGATTCACCTGCCAAGTCTGGGCTTTGACGGTCTGCGCAGCCCCAGCCTGATCACCTTTGCGGCTCGGGAAGCCATCGGAACGGCCATTGCCGCGCAGAAATACAGCGGCCAGTTCTTCGGGGGCGGCGCAAATTTCGACTACGCCCTGAAAACCTCCTCCAAGCTCAAGGGCACCCAGCTAGACGCGCTCAAGGCTTCGCTGCTGGCGCGGTTGAGCAATGGCGGGCGCGGCCCGCTGATCCTGGACGGCGGCCTGGAGCCGGCGCAGTTGTCGGTCAACAGCAAGGACGCCGAGATCCTGGCGACCAGGCTGTTCACCATCGAGGACATTTGCCGGTTTTTCGGCGTGCCACCCCACATGGTGGGCCACACCGACAAGACCACAAGCTGGGGCAGCGGCATCGAGTCGCAGGGTATTGGCTTTGTGCGGTATACGCTGCAGCGCCATCTGACGCCTATGGCGCAGGAGTTGAACCGCAAGCTGTGGCCGGTGCGTGAGCGCTACTTTGTGGAGCACATCACTGCAGCACTCGAGCGGGGCGACCTCAAGGGCCGCTATGAGGCCTACCGCATTGCCATGGGGCGCGCCGGTGAGATGCCGTTTATGGATGCAGATGAAGTTCGCCGCCTGGAGAACATGGCTCCAAATCCAAACCTGCGTATGAACCCGGGCAAGAGCACCGGTAAGGACAACGATGAAAAACCGACTGAATAAGCTCTACGCCGACAACCGCAAGGCCAGCGCCCGCAAGTTCGAGGTGGTCGCCAAGGCTGACTCCACCGATGTGGAGATCTTCCTGTACGACCACATTGTTTCCAGTGAAGATGAGGCGGAGTGGTGGGGTGGTGTAGCGCCTGAATCGTTCGTCAAAGCGGTCTACGGGGTGGACAAAGACGCAAAGATCCATCTGCGCATCAATAGCCCAGGCGGATCGGTGTTTGCGGCCCGTGCCATGGAGCAAGCCCTGCGCGATCACAAAGGAGGGGTCATCGTGCACATCGATGGGCTGGCCGCCTCCGCCGCGACCTTCATTGCCATGGCTGGCGAGGAGGTGATCATGGCCAAGGGCGCCATGTTCATGATCCACAAGGCCTGGACCGGTATGTGGGGCAACGCTAACGACCTGCGCAAAGAAGCGGACCTGCTCGACAAGATCGACGGCACGCTGGCTCAGACCTACGCTGACAAGACCGGTAAGGGCCTGGAGCAGGTCTCTAGCTGGATGGCCGACGAGACCTGGTTCACGGCGGCCGAGGCGCTCGAGCATGGCTTTGCCACATCGATTGCTGACTCCGATGCCAAGGCCAGCGCCTGGAATCTGTCCGCATACGCCAATGCACCCAAGCTACCCGAGGCCCAGGCGCCTGCGCCAAAGCCGGTACCAACGCCGGTACCAACGCCGGTACCAACGCCTGAGTCAAAAACCATCACTGAAGACCACCAGGCCCGCCTTTCGCAGCGCCTGGCCTTCCTGTCTCGAATCTGAGCGCACGCGCGCACCAGAGATCGCCGCCCCTGAGGCGGTTTTTTTCGCCCATTGAAAAGGAAATCACCATGAGCAAACTCGCTCAATTGCGCGCGCGCCGCGACGCCAAGGCCAAAGAAGCGCACGCCCTCAATAACAAGTACAGCGCCGACCAGCGCATGTCGCCTGAAGATGCGAACACCCTGGATGGCGTGCTCAACGAAATCACGGCCATTGACGGCGACATTGAGCGCCTGAATCGCATGGCGCAGATTGCCGGTGATGAGCACGCTGAAAACGAAGCAGCCATGAATGCTGCGACCGTAGCCGGTGGTGCTCGCAACGACGAGGCTGGTGCCCTGCGCGCCATGCTGACGGGCGGCCTGTCGGCTCTGTCGCCTGAGCAGCGCGCTGCCATGGCGTCGCGCCAAACCCCTGACATCCGCGCAGCCATGTCCACCACGACCGGCTCCGAAGGCGGCTACACGGTGGCCACCGAGTTCAGCAAGAAGCTGATCGAGGCGATGAAGGCCACGGGCAGCGTGCGCAGCGTGGCCAGCGTCATCCAGACAGCAACCGGCGCGCAGATGCTGTTCCCCACGACCGACGCGACAGCGGAAGAAGGTGAAATCGTTGGCCAGAATGCCTCGGCGACCGCCGGTGAAACCACCTTTGGACAAGCCTCTATGGATGTCTACCGGTACAGCTCCAAGAGCATTGCTTTGCCGTTCGAGCTGCTGCAGGACTCCATGTTCGACATCGAGGCCTACATTCAGAACCTGCTGCGCCTGCGTCTGGGCCGCATCCAAGACCGTCACCACGTTCTGGGTACTGGCACTGGTCAACCCAAGGGTGTTGTTGTCGCTTCCACGCTGGGCAAGGCCGGTGCCACCGGTTCAGTTTCGACGGCTGGTTACGACGATCTGGTGGATCTGGAGCACTCTGTGGATCCCGCGTATCGCGCTGCCTGCAAGTACATGATGAATGACAGCACCCTGAAGGGGCTGCGCAAGATCAAGGATGGCAACAGCCGTCCGATCTTTGTACCTGGCTACGAGCAAGGCAACCCCGGTGGCGCGCCAGATCGTCTGCTGGGCCGCGAGATTGTGATCAACCAGTACGTGGCAGCCATGGCCGCCTCGGCCAAGTCCATCCTGTTCGGCGACTTCTCCAAGTACCTGATCCGCGATGTGATGGATGTGACCCTGTTCCGTATGACCGATTCGGCGTTCACGCTGAAGGGCCAGGTCGGCTTCGTGGCCTTCTGCCGCTCCGGCGCCAACATGGTCGACAACGGTGGCGCGATCAAGCATTTCGCCAATTCCGCAACCTGATGAATTGGGCCCGGCTTCGGCTGGGCCAAGGAGATCTTCATGAGCAAACCCAAGAAGGCGGCTGAGGCTGAGACCCTGCCCGCCGCGGTGGCTGATGCAGCAACCGATGGCGTGGCCGAGCAGGTGGCAACCGGTGACGGTGCGGGTCAGGCTCTGCCGGAAGTGGGCGCCCTCAGTGTCGAGCGCACTGCGCCGGCTATTGAGTCGCAAGCTTCAGCCCTGGCATCGGTACCGGCTGCAAAGCAAGAGTCAGAAGACGTGGTCGACGCTTTTGTTCTGTGTGACGGCTCACTGGACGGCACTACCCGCTATCCAGCTGGCAGTGTGGTGCAGGGCGTGCCCGAGTCGCTGGCTGAGGCCAATCGCCACTGGTTGGACACCCATCCGGCCGCCGTAGAGCACGCGCTGAATTCTGGCGCTGCCGCTGTCGACTACGAACAGGAAGCCTGAGCATGCTGCTGACCCAGACCATCACCGCCCTGGGCGCTGAGCCTGTGACCGTGGCAGATGTAAAGGTCAGTGCTCGCCTGGATGACGACATCACCGAGCTGGACGGTCAGATCGCGACGCTGATCACTTCGACCCGGCTGACGGCCGAGCACGAATGTGAGCGGCAGTTCATGCCGCACACTCTGAGGCTTAGCTTCGATGGCTGGCCAGAAGGTTGGCAAACCACAGAGCCACTTGCTTCGCTGGAGGGGGTGCAGGCGCTGGGCGTTTCGGGCTGGATAGACGTCGCAGGTTTTGAACTGCTGCAGTTTGGGCCAGGGCGCTGGTGCTTGATGGCTCCGGACGCGTTGCCTGATCTTCTGGATCAAGAAGGTGAGCGTGTACGTGTGACGGTGAAGGTTGGCTGCCCGACAAACGTACGTTCCTACATCATTGCCATGGCCGTTCATCAATTGACCACTGCCAGTGCAGCGCGGCCTACGAATCCGCCGGCCTACTTGGCTGGGCTGCTGGATCGTGAAAGGAACTGGGCATGACCATCATTGCGGGCTCTTTCCCCCACCAGATCCACATCCAGCGCAAAACCGGCAGCAAAGATGGTTGGGATACTCCGGTGCCAGAGGCTTGGGAAAACATCACGGCCAAGCCCATCTGGGCCAACGTGAAATACCTCTCTGGCTCGGAAAGCATTAAGGCTGACGCCAGTGTGTCAGTGGTGCGAGCTTCGGTGCGCATCCGCTGGCGCGCAGGCGTAACTGCTGGAATGCGTGTGGTGCACGGTGCTGACACGCTGGACATTGAGGCGGTCTTGCCTGGCACTGGCCGTCAGCATGTTGACTTGGTCTGCAAGAGGGTGACGTGATGGCGGGAAGCGGTACCAACACCTTCAGCATGCATTTTGATGCGGGTGTCTTCGGTGATTTTCTGGATCAGTTGGGTGAAGATGCTGAGGCAGCCATTAGACCCATGACGCAAGCCGGGGCCCAGGTGCTCTATGAGCGCGTCAAGCTCAACGTGAAGGCGCTGGGCCGAGAAACTGGGAATTTGGAGCGCTCCATCTACCAAGCGTTCAGTCCGGAGAACTCCCAAGACGGCCAGCGTGCTCAGTATCACGTGTCCTGGAATGCTGCCAAAGCTCCCCATGGCCACTTGGTCGAGTACGGCTACATGCAGCGGTACCGGTATTACCAAGACAACCAAGGCAACGTTCGGCCTATGGTGCGGCCTGGCATGGATGGCAAGAACCCTCCCAGACGCCGTGCCTCTCAGGCTGAGAAAGACGCCTACTACGTCACGCTGCCAACACCTAAACAGGTGCCCGGCAAAGCATTTGTGCGCAGCGCAGCTTCAGCATTGCCGCAAGCACTCAAAGCTGCGGAAGCAGAGCTGTGGCGCCGATTGTTTGAAAAGGGGGCTTTCTATGGCTCTTGAAGCCGATGTGATTGCTGTGCTTCAGGGGTGCTGCCCACGCGTACATGCAGGAACTGCTCCAGAAAGTACAACCAAGCCGTATGTGACCTGGCAGCACGTTGGCGGCGAGTCGCTGCGTTATGTGGACAACACAGCCGCTGCACAGCGCAAACCGGACATACAAGTGAACACCTGGGGCGAAACCCCGCTGCAGGCGTTCTCACTGAGTTTGGATATTGAAGAAGCGCTATGTGCTGCTGCAGGCTTTGTAGCAAAGCCCCATGGTGAGCCCATTGGGGCCTATGACGACGCCAACGTGGCCAGCGGCTACTTGCAGACTTTCTCCATTTTGGGAAACCGCTAGCTGTTACCCAAAACCCACCAACACCGCCTAAGGCGGTTTTTTTGTGCCCATTGAGGGCGTCACCAGCCCGCTATGCGGGTTTTTTCGTTTCTGAAAGGGCCACAACATGGCATCCGTACCTACCGGCACGACCTTTGCCGTCGCAACAGTGTTTGCTGCGGCAAAGACTATTTCCGCAATTTCCAACGCTGCTGAGGCAGTGGTTTCTTCTACTGCACACGGTCTGCTTGCGGGTGACGTGGTGGAAGTTACCTCTGGCTGGGGGCGCCTGAACCGCCGTGTATTCGAGGTGAAGTCGGCAACGACAGACGCTTTTGTCATTGCCGTCGACACCCAAAGCCAAAACTTTTACCCCGTTGGCTCCTCTGCTGGTTCTGTGCGCAAGGTTCAGACCTGGACACAGATCAGCCAGATCACAGGCGCCTCCAGCTCGGGTGGCGATCCCAAGACCGTTGATTACAAGTACGTCGAATCTGATGTTTCGTACTCCATCAATGACGGCTTTAACGCCACGCAGTACACGCTGACCATTGACGCAGACGCCATCGGCACACCTGGCTTTGATGCCCTCAAGCAGCTCACCGACGTGCAAACCGACACGGTACTTCGCATGCTGTCGCGCTCTGGTGCGCGTCTGTACATGCCCAGCACCGTGGCGCTGAACGATGTGCCATCCCTCAATGACGGTCAGATCAACACGGTGAGTGCCGTGTTCAACGGCAACAACCGTCCCATCCGCTACAAGGCAGCCTAAGCCTTGTTGACCCTTTGCACCGGCCACGCCATTCGTCTCTATCAGCAGGGGCGGTGGTGTGGCGCGGGCATTTCAATTTCCTGCTGAAAGATCAACATGTCGAAAACCGAAAAGAAAGCGCCTCCTGCATTCATCTTTGGCCAGCGTCCCAAACACATTGAGGACACTGTCAAATTCCCGCTGCCTGATGGCACCCAGGCGGAAGTCAAAGTGCAGTTTGCATATCGAACCCGCAAGGAGTTTGGTGCGCTCTGGGACGAAATCGCCGCATCTGGCCAAGAGCTGGCTAAGCCTGTGGAAGGCGAAACCATCACCTATGAAGGCCTGATGGGCAAAGGCAATGAAACCAACGCCAAGAACGCCTTGAAGTACATCAAAGGCTGGGAAGGCGTTCCCGTGGAGCTGAGCGCAGCCTCTCTGGAGCAGTTGTTTGATGAAGCTCCTGCAGCATCGCCAGCATTCTGGGAGGCCTACCGCAACGCCGTACTCACAGGCCGCTTGGGAAACTGACACAAGCCGCCCACGCCTACTTCAAGCCAGCGCCCAAGGTGGCTGCCGGGTTTGATCCAGAGGACTACTGGGAAGACCCGGTGTCCGTCTGGCCTGAGAACGTTGAAGTGTTCAGCCTCTTCGTGAGGCTTCAAACACAGTGGAACTGGGCGGTTGGAATGGGCGGCGGTGGCCGCTTGGGTCTGAAGTATGAGGCGGTGTATCCACTGCTTGATCGGGCTGCAGACGGAGACCGGGAGGAATGGGATTCCCTGTTTGCAGACATTCAGTCCATGGAAATGGCGGTGCTTGCAATCAAGGAATCTTGAGCGCGGAGCCCTGAAGGCAATGGCCGATGCGCGCAAAGAGCAGACTAAGACACGGAAATCTCGATGAAGACAGCATCCTTGCAGGAGGGCTGGCAATTGCACGTTGCAATACCTGAAATGTTGCAATGCAGTGTGCATGTACACCTAATGCGTTATGATTTCTTTGACAGTCACAAAAATTTAAACCGCTTTAAAAGGAGTGCGTATGTCTGTATTGGTTAAAGCAAGCAGCGACCGCACTCAGGCCTTCAAGCGAGGATTCTGGAGGGGGCTGGGTTCCGCTGGAACAAAGGTGTTGGTGACGCCAAGCCCTCAGAATGTTTTCGATCCTCAACCCATCCCGAGCCGCAAGCGCGGCGATGTCACAACAGATTGGCAACAAGTCGGGCTTTGCATGTCTGAGGCGATGGCAATTTCAACTCCCATGGAAACAAGCACCTCGCGAAAATGAGCAAGATCAACCGCAATCGCCTAATCAACGCTGTTCTCTACTTTGCAGAGAACACGGAGTATTGCGGAAAAATTAAGCTGTTCAAACTCCTCTACTTGATGGATTTTGAGCATTTCAGACTGACAGGAAAAAGCATTACCGGGGCTGAGTATTCAGCTTGGAAGATGGGTCCAGTGCCGACAGTTTTGTACGACCAATGGGATGAGCCTGACGGAGATTTTGGCGAGGCTGTTGAGATTGTTCTAGAACAACAGATTGACTACACACGTCAAACTGTGAGGCCGAAGCGGAAATTCGATGACGTCGAGTTCACTCCACGACAATTACGCGTGATGAAGGTGGTGGCTGAGAAGCACAGAGATGTTCGTTCAGCGGCTATGATTGACGTCACTCATGCGGAAAATGGCGCGTGGGCCAGAGTTTGGAATGACGGCGCAGGAAGGTCCAAGCCGATCCCCTATGAGCTTTCAATCGGGGATGAAACCGAAAACAAAGATGCCATCATGATGATTCGAGAATTTGATCTCATGAGGGCAAAGGCAGTCGAGTCCTTGGGCGTGTAACCATGAAAGTTGGCGAAGTCTGGGCCCATGATGCCTATTACCTAGACGGTGATACCTTCAGGAAAAAATATCTTTTGGCTCTGGCTGTGCTTCCAGGCGGGGATGTGGTTTATCGACTCCTAACCAGCCGACAGAACAGCAGGCCAACAGACCCAGCTTGCTTTCACGGTCTTCCTTACCCGGCTTACTACCTTGGTGTCTTGGGCCGCGGATTGGATAAAGATAGCTGGCTTGATCTACGAGAGTGCGAAGATCTGGACTCATATGAGTTCTCGAAGCTCTACCGGGAAGGCGTACTTTGGCATGTTGGACTACTGACGAAGGAGCAGCTGTGTGAGGCGCTGGCTTGTGTTGCTAACGCCGATGACACAACAGGTCGTCAACGCAGAGCGCTGTTGGATTCAAGAACTGCAATTGGTTGCTAACGCCAGGCCCCGCTCAGCGGGGTTTGTTGTTTCTGGGGTTTGCTACCATCGTTCCCTTCAATAACGCGCGCGACACCTCATTGATAAAGCCCTCGGAAGAGGACTTTTTTGTTGGGCTTAGCTGCGTTTCAGCGTATTCATGCGCTCCTGGATGCTATCCGCGAGTTGCTTTGCTTTTGGTAGCATCGCCCGAAACGAAAGGAGTAGGGGATGAAAAATATCTGGATCGGGGTGTTAGCGCTTTCTCTGCTTACGGCCTGCGGAGTGGAGAGTGATGCCAAATCGGGTTTAAAGAGTCTGTTGAATGATCCAAGTAGCGTGCAGTTCTTTGATCTGAAGCGGAATGCTTCTGGCAAAAATGTATGCGGAGCTTTCAACGCCAAAAATCGTATGGGTGGCTATGTCGGTCGTACACCGTTCTTTTACGAAGGGTTGACTGCAACAACTGCAATAGTTCCACCAGCAGAAGACTCTGATTTCAGGGCTGTTTGGCTTGGAATTAAATTGAAAAGCTTTGAGAAAGAGTTCTCGGAGCTGAGGCACAAATGTAGGTACGCAGAGCAGTGGCGCGATGTATGTGATACCCCTTATCCCGCGCAAGTGCATGCTTTATGCCAAGCGGCTTTAAGTCCTGGCGACGTGCTTTATCAAGCACTTAAAGATAAATACGATAAATAGTTTGATGCCGTCGCAAGGCGGTTTTCTTTTTCGAGGCTCGCCATTGGCGAGCTTTTTTCATTTCTGGGGCGCTCATGTCAGAAGAACGCAAAGCCAATCTTGTTATTGCAGCTGAAAACCAAACTAAAGGTACGTTGCAAGAAATCAAGCAAGACGCGGCAAACATGGCCCAGTCTGTGGAACAGTCAGGTCAAAAGGCCGCTAAGGGATTGGGCGGTATCGGTGCTGGCGGCGAAGAAGCGGCAAAGAGGCTGGACGGCTCTGCACGCTCGATCATCGGCTCTATTCAACGCACCACGGCCACCATGGAGGCGGGTGAGAAAGGTACTGCTAAGTACTTTGAGGCGCTGGGCAAGCAACGTGGTGTAAGCGGGGACGTTCTAGAGCCATACTTGGCCCAACTACGCAAAGCCGAGCTGGCACAAGCTGCTTCGGTCAAAGGCCTTGGCAGCATGGAAATGTCTGCCAAAGCTACGGCAGCTGCTATGCGTGGTGTGCCTGCTCAAATTACGGACATTGCAGTTTCGCTACAAGGTGGTCAGCGTCCGCTAACAGTGCTACTGCAACAGGGTGGCCAGCTCAAGGATATGTTTGGTGGCGTAGGCGCTGCCACCAAGGCGCTGACGACAACCTTTGTGGGCATGATCAATCCAGTGACGGTGCTGGGTTCTGGTCTTGTGGCGCTGGGCACTGCCTATTACCAGGGGTCCAAAGAGCGCGATGCATTTGTGCGTTCGATTGTGCTGACAGGCAATGCGTCTGGTGTAACTGCTGGGCAACTCCGGAACTATGCGCGGCAAATTGACGCCGTGGTGGGGACGCAGGCGCAAGCGGCTGCTGGGCTCGCTGCATTCGCTGTTGCTGGTGTTCGTGGCAGTGACGAACTGAAACGCTACACCCAAACTGCGATCGAATGGGAAAAGGCAACTGGTCAGGCCGTTGAAAAAACGGCGGAGCAGTTTGCGAGTCTGCAAAAAGATCCGCTGGCGGCTGTTCTAAAGCTAAACGAGGGCACCAACTTCCTGACCACCAGCGTCTATGAGCAGATCAAAGCGCTGGAACAACAGGGCGACAAGGTTGCTGCCGCACAAGTGGCAATGGATGCGCTTGACTCCGCAATGCGCGAGCGCAGCATGGCCATCCAAGAGAACCTTGGGTACATCGAGGCGGCCTGGCGTGGCATTGCTGGTGCAGCAGCAACAGCGTGGGACAAGATGCTCAACGTGGGGCGTAAGAGCACGTTAAGCGATGAAATCGCGCGCGTGCAAATGGAGATCGATAAGCGCATGACACAGCCGTTGGCTGTGGACAGCCCTGCGATGCGCGCATCCCGGGAGAAGGGTATTGCCAATTCCCAGCGTGAATTGACATTGCTAAAAGACAAGCTCGCAATGGAAGAGCTGAGTGCTGCCGCCCAGGCAGAGTCGGCCCGTGCAACGCAGTCACGTATTGAGTTCGACAAGAAGTATGCGTCCGCGCTTCAAAACGAAATCTCGCTCAAAGACAAGTTGGTGCGTGCTCGCAAGGAGGCCGAGGCCGCTGGTAAGTCAGAAGCAGACATCACCAAGGTACTGGCCTATGTGACCGAAGAGCACAACAAGTCGCTCAAGAAGGGCGACGGCGGTCGTAAGTCGGCAGAGAGCAGCTACAGAACGCTGATGATCGCCATCAACCAGTCGGTGGCTGCTAGTGAGAACGAGCTGAAGGTTGGAGAAAAGCTAACTGAAAGCCAAAAGCTGCGCCTCAAGTATGAGCAGGAGCTGGCCACTCGCAAGCGCGCCTTCACCGAGCAGGAGAAGCAAAACATTGAAACCGGCCTGCGTGCTGCGGAAGCTGCAGAGAACGAAGCGGCTGCTTACAAGGAGTTGGCCAAGGCTTGGGATGATGATGTCAAGGCTTTTAATGCCCACATCAAGAAGCAGCAGGCCCAAGTTGCGTCCATTAATTCCACTGTCGACAAGCTGCGACTGGAAGAAGAGGGGCACATGCTGGCTGCGGCGGCCAACATCAGCCACGCTGAGGCTATGGAGAGCATCACGCTGGCACGTTTGCAGGAGGCCGAAGCGCAGATGCTGCAAGGCGCTGGTAGCCAAGAAGAGATTGAACGCATTCAACGCGAAATTGCAGCGCGCAAGGAGTTGCTGGGCGTACTTGGACAAAAGGCAGCTCGCGAGGCCAACAAAAAAGCCGCTGAGGATGCTGCCAAAGAATGGGATAAAACCGCCCAGACTATTGGCAACACCCTCTCCGACTACATCATGTCTGGCGGCAAAGACGCAGCCACGTACCTCAAGCGCCTGTTCAGCACTCTGGTGCTGCAGCCCGTGGTGCAAACCATGGTGGGCGGAATCATGGGTGCCGGCGTGGCTGGCGCTTCGGGTGTAGCAGCAGGGGGCAGCAGTGCTGCTGGTGGCCTGCTCAACATGGCAA
>ENA-OBLH01000414-OBLH01000414.1-metagenomes-genome-assembly--contig:-NODE-414-length-14528-cov-4.96525_pt1 | contig 14528 bp, 11 predicted proteins | sample MGYA00153382_OBLH01 | MGnify analysis MGYA00153382 | reverse complement strand
ACCCGCTTAGGCCGCGCGCCTTCTTCTCCAAGCCGCTTCACCTTGTCCGCTTCATACTCGTGGAAGTTGCCGTTGAAGAACTGCCATTGGCTGTCGCCTTCGCAGGCAAGAATGTGTGTGCAAATCTTGTCGAGGAACCAGCGGTCATGGCTGATGACCAGCGCGGTGCCCGCGAATTCGAGCAACGCATCTTCCAGCGCGCGCAGCGTTTCGACGTCAAGGTCGTTCGACGGCTCATCCAGCAAAAGCACGTTGCCGCCTTTAAGTAGCGTCTTCGCCAGATGCAAACGTCCGCGTTCACCGCCGGACAGATTGCCCACTTTCTTTTGCTGGTCCGCGCCCTTGAAGTTGAAGCGGCCGATGTAGGCGCGGCTTTGCATTTCGAAGCGGCCGACGGTGAGGATGTCGGCTCCGCCGGAGACATCTTCCCACACCGTTTTGTTGTCTTCCAGGCTCTCGCGTGATTGATCGACGAAGGCCATTTGCACGGTGTGGCCGATGACAACTTCGCCCTTGTCTGGCTTTTCCAGACCGCGAATCAGTTTGAAGATGGTCGATTTACCCGCACCGTTCGGGCCGATGATGCCGACGATTGCGCCCGGTGGAATCGCGAAGCTCAAATCATCAATCAGCACGCGGTCGCCGAAGCTCTTGCTGATGTTTTTGAACTCGATCACCTGATTGCCGAGACGTTCTGCAACCGGAATAAATATCTCGTTGGTTTCGTTCCGCTGTTGATATTCATGGCTCGACAATTCGTCGAACCGGGCGAGACGCGCCTTGCTCTTGACCTGACGGCCTTTCGGGTTTTGTCGCACCCATTCCAGCTCTTTTTTCAGCGCGCGTTGCCGCGCTGATTCGCTCGATTCTTCCTTCTTCAGGCGGTCGCCTTTTTGCTCAAGCCACGCGCTGTAATTGCCCTTGTACGGAATGCCCTGTCCGCGATCCAGCTCAAGAATCCACTCGGCAGCGTTGTCGAGAAAGTACCGATCATGGGTAACCGCGACGACGGTGCCCTGATAGCGCGCGAGGAACTGCTCCAGCCATTCCACGCTCTCTGCGTCCAGGTGGTTCGTCGGTTCGTCGAGTAGCAGCATGTCTGGTTTTGACAGCAACAATCGACACAGCGCAACGCGACGCTTTTCACCACCGGAGAGCACGCCAACGCGGGCGTCCCACGGCGGCAGGCGCAGCGCGTCGGCTGCAACGTCGAGCTGGGCGTCGGTGTTGTGGCCGTCGCCTGCGGAAATAATGGCCTCCAGCTCGCCTTGCTCTTTGGCGAGCGCATCGAAGTCAGCATTTTCTTCACCGTACGCCGCGTAGACCTCGTCCAGACGGGACTGCGCTGCCTTCACGCCGCCGAGACCTTCCTCGACGATTTCGCGCACGGTTTTGTCGCCGTCAACGATGGGCTCTTGCGGCAAATAGCCAACCTTGATGCCGGCCTGCGGACGCGCCTCGCCGGTGAAGTCTTTATCAACACCGGCCATGATTTTCAGCACGGTTGATTTACCCGCTCCGTTCAGGCCCAGCAGGCCGATTTTGGCACCGGGGAAGAAGGACAACGAGATGTCCTTGATGATGACGCGCTTGGGCGGAACAGTCTTGCTGACCGCGTTCATGGTGTAGATGTATTGCATATCTGGGGTCGGTGGCCTGCGGTAAGAGGCGGCGTATAAGCGCCGTAACCCATGATTATCTCAGCCCAGTCCAATCTGGTGAGATATGCGCACCGCCCGCCGTAAGTTGCGTCTCGATGGCTGTGGCTGCCATGGGCCGCGCAAATAAAAATCCCTGACCGTAAACAACGCCCTCGGATATCAGAAATTCGGCCTGTTCTGTTGTTTCAATGCCCTCGGCGACGACGTGAATGCCAAGGCTTCTGGCCAGCGTCGACAAGGCCCGGATGATGGCTACATCGACGCGTCGATTCGGGGCACCCTGAACAAAGCTGCGGTCAAGCTTGACTAGATCAATACGTAGCCGTTTGAGGTAGGCGAGCGACGAATAACCGGCACCAATGTCGTCCAACACGATGCGCACACCGAGCGCGCGCAAACCATCGACGGTGTTGACGCTGACCGCATCTGCGTCCACCAGCACGCTTTCGGTGAGCTCAACAAACAGCCGCGTCGGCGGCAAGCCATGAGTACGCAATTTCGACGCGATGAAATCCACGAAATCAATTTCGCGCAATTGATGCGCCGACACGTTGAGCGTCACCCGCAGTGGCGCGCTGAATTTGCGCGACCAAGCCGCGCCCTGCTGGATGGCATGCGTCGCGATGGTTCGTCCTACCCGACCGATCAGGCCCTGTTCCTCGGCTGCCGGAATGAAGTCCTCCGGCATCACCAGGCCGCGCGTGGGATGCTGCCATCTCGCCAGCGCTTCGACACCACGCCAATGGTTATTCCGCATATCGACGATGGGCTGATACACGGCGAACAGCTCGCCTCGCTCGACCGCCAGGCGCAGATCGGTCGCAACCATCATCTGATGGCGCGCTTTGTCGGCAAGTTGCGGCGCAAAGCGTGCGGCGCTGCTGGTACCTTTGCTTTTTGCCGCAAACATGGCTAGATCGGCATGTGCCAGAAGCTCAATGAAGCCACGTGCATCATCGGGATACAACGCGATGCCGATACTGGCGCCCAAGTCAAAGCTCATACCCAGAATCAGCAACGGATCATCAAACGTTGCCAGCAGCCGCACCGCTTTCGCGTGGCAAGCAGCGTCGGTGGTTACGGGCATCAATATTCCGAATTCGTCGCCGCCCAGCCGCGCCAGCGTGTCTTCCGGATCCACGGCGGCGCGCAGCCGTTGTGCCACCTCGCGCAGCACGGCGTCGCCCACGGTATGGCCGTGCGCGTCGTTGACCAGCTTGAATCGATTCAAGTCGATGAACAACATGGCCAATCGCTGCGCGCGGGGTGCCCCATTGTTCAGTCGTGCCTCGCACAAATGCTGAAAGTGAGCGCGATTGCTGAGCCCGGTAAGCGCGTCGGTCTCGGCCAAATACTTCAGCCGTGCCTGATCCTGCGTGCGCTCGGTGACGTCACGCCAGTTGACCACGATGCCGCCTAGGGCTGCATCGTCCGTGCAATCGTTGGCGATTGACGCGATGAAACGATACGAGCCGTCGCTGTGACGATGACGGGCGACGCTTTCGCGACCGGTGTTCTGGCGTCGCGTGACGTTGTAGAGCTCAGCGCGATGCTCGGCCAGATCGTCCTCATGCATCGTGTCAAACAAATTACTGCCGACCAGCGCCTCGGGACTGACGCCAAACAGCGGAAACACGCTCGCACTGGCATAGAGAATATTGCCCTGGACGTCCACGACCGCCGTTGCCGCCAACGCGCGGTCGGTGAGTGCACGAAAACGGCGCTCGCTAGCGCGCACCAGCGCCTCGTTGCGCAGGCGATCCGTGATGTCCTCGACGGTGCCTTCGAGCATCAATATCCCGCCCTGCGGATCACGAATCACATGTGCGGTTTCCGATACCCAAATGCGTTTGCCGGTCTTGTGCTGATACACCTCGGAGATGAAATGGGTGACATAACCGACCTCGCGCAACTGAGTGACGAAGGCGTCGCGGCGCGCGGGATCAACGTACCACTGAGCAAGGTCATTCATCGCCGCCATCGCCTCGGCTTCATTTTCATAACCGTTGAGCCGCGCGAGCGCGAGGTTGGTTCGCACCTGCTGGCCGGTCACCGTGGAGCGGTATGCGCCGATCTGGAGCAGATCAAACAGACTGTCGGGTGCGGGAAGGGTAGGCATCAATCAGCGAAGCGGCGCACAACTGTAGACCAAGCGGTTACGATGCAGGATCATAGCCAGTTCTCCTACCTTCTTTTAACGATTGATCAATTCAGGTTTTGCTCATGCGCACCTTCCGCTATCACCTCGTCAACGTCTTCGTTGTGTCTGACGCCGCCACTTTCGGCGGCAATCCGCTGTGCGTTTTCGAAAACGCGCACGGCATGACCAGCGAGGAAATGCAGGCGCTCACGGCGCAGTTCAACCTGTCGGAAACGACGTTTATCCTGCCTCGCGACGGCACGCATCCGCAAGTTCGGATATTTGCGCCCGCGTTCGAGATGCCGTTTGCGGGCCATCCGACTATTGGCACCGCTTTCGTCGCCAACGCGCTTGGCCTCTCGGGCTGCACCGGAGAGGCTGCGACGCTCGCGCTCAATGTGGGCGACATTCCTGTCGAGTATGCCAACGGCGCGTGGACGTTCACGGCGAACCCGCATAGCAGCCGCCAGATTGGGTTGTCGCAAGCGCACACGGCAGATATGCTGGGCTTGGATGTGCGCGATTTCAGTGGTGTTGAAGCGGGGCGCTACGTTGATTGCGGCAGTGAACAGTTGATCGTGCCTGTAGCGTCCGTAGAGGCGCTCGCGCGCGTGAAGCCCAACGCGGCCTTGCTTTCCGAGCGGGCTCGAACTAAGCAGGGGCGCTATGCGGTGCAGGTCGTCGCGCGTGTCGCGTCGGATCGTTTTCAAGTGCGCTTCTTTTTTCCGAAAGACGGTGGTTTGACGGAGGACCCCGGCACCGGCTCAGCATGCGCCAACCTTGGCGGCTATCTGCTCGATGCCGGTGAACCTACACCGTCGCAATTCACCGTTACGCAAGGCGAATTCGTCAATCGCTTGAACGTGTTGCAGCTATCGCTAACGGCGGAAAAGCGCGTTCGCGTGGGTGGGCGTGTGTTGGCGTTGGGTGGGGGGGAAATTCACCTTTCTTAGCCGGCAACCGTTCACCAGATTTTTTATTCGTCGCCCCTGCGAAGGCAGGGGCCCAGTGTCTTCCGGTCGTACGCAGTCCGCTGTCGGGCAAGCAAAGTCACTGGGTTCCTGCCTTCGCAGGAACGACGAAGTGCGTGATTGGTCTTGTTGAATTATCTCGGCTAACAGGAGATCAGGTGCGCTGTAAGGCTAAGCCCGCCGCGAGCGACCAACCGCCATCAACCGAACCGAAAGCCCAGCGATGAATACGTTATTTTTCCGCGCTGCCACCGTACTCGCCATCGTCGGCGCACACGTCGCCACACCCGCATTGGCCGCAGCCCCATGCACCGCCACCAGCGGCGCGACGGTGCCGGTCGTCGTCGAGCTTTACACCTCGGAAGGCTGCGACAGCTGCCCGCCTGCGGATCGCTGGTTGTCGAAAACCATCACCGAGCGTAGCAAGGACGCGGCGTTCATTCCGCTTGCGTATCACGTCGACTATTGGGATTACATCGGCTGGAAAGACGCCTTCGCGCAGCCCGCGTTTACGCAGCGACAGTCGGCGTTGGCGGCGAGCGGTGATGCGTCCGGCGTGTACACACCGCAAATTTTCGTCAACGGCAAGGATGATCGTTCATGGACAGGCGGCGCAGGGCGGTTGGCGGCGGCGGGACGCGCGCTGGTCAAATTCAACGTCACCTCAAGCTGGAAGGGCGAGGGCGCGGCGCTCGTCCTCGGCGTCACCGGCAAGCTCGCCGAACCCACTCCGGGAGTGCGTTTGCGCTATGCGTTGACCGAGAACGGCCTGATCAGTGCCGTGAAAGCCGGCGAAAACCGCGGCGTCACGCTGCATCACGACGCCGTCGTCCGCGCAACCGGCGCACTGCCGCTCGACGCCAGCGGCACGTTCGCTCTGAATGTGCCAGTGCCGCGCACGGTTCGGCGAGCCTTCAGCCAACTACACGTGATCGCCGAAGACGCACGCGGCTACCCGTTGGCGGCGGCGACTATTTCTTGCGCGAGTTAGTTATCAGCTTTTAGCTGGAAAGACCGTTTTCATTGGGCGTAGGACGCTATTCGCTCGTAACTCGACTTACACCATAAATTGCTGTTAACCCTTGTGTGTTGTGGGATTAGCTTAAGAGTTGGTGGTACAAAATTTATGTGATGAGCACTCGTGTGCCGTCGATTTGACACGCTCCATGTGCCATGTGTACTATTGTAGTAATACAGTAGCCGCCCATCGCCAGCCGCGCAATCCCATTGTTCCGATTCGACCTTTCACCTGCCGCTGCAACGCCGCTTTACCGCCAGATGGTTGAGCAGGTGACGCATGCGGTTGCCGCGGGCGTGCTGCGCGCGGGCGACGAGCTGCCCTCGGTGCGTACCGTCGCGCAACAGTACGTGATCAACCCGATGACGGTGTCGAAGGCGTATTCGCTGCTTGAGCAGCAGGGCGTGGTCGAGCGGCGACGCGGCATGGGCATGATGGTTCGTGCGCAATCGTCGGCGGCCATCACCGAGCGTCTGACGCTGCTGCAACCCGCACTGGATCACGCTGTCGCCGTTGCCCGCCAGCTAGGCATTGCGCCCGATGATGCGCTCGCAGCATTCCAACAAACGCTTGCGCCACGCCATGAACCCAGCAACGTGGCCGACAAGGAAGCACCCCATGAATGAAGCCGCCGCCGCCCTCAAGGCAGAACATTTGAGCCTGCGCTACGGCGCGATCACCGTGCTCAACGACCTGAGTTTTTCCATCGCACCGGGCTCGGTGCTCGGCGTGGTCGGGCGGAACGGCGCGGGCAAGTCGTCGCTGCTGCAATGTCTGCTCGGGCTGACCGTTCCGCAGGGTGGCACGTCCAGCGTGCTCGGCTGCCCGAGCCTTGCGCTGACCGACGACGTGAAGGCACGGCTCGGCTACGTCGCGCAAACGCCGGAGCTGTTCGACTGGCTGCGCGTGAGCGAGCAGATTTCGCTGATCGGTGGGCTGTATCCCGGCTGGTCAGTGGCGCGCGCCCGCGAGCTGTGCCTGCGCTTTGAGCTGCCGGAAGATATGCGTGTGCGCAAACTCTCGCCAGGTGAAAAGCAGCGCCTCGCCATCGTGCTCGCGCTCGCGCACCAGCCCGATATGCTGGTGTTCGACGAACCGGTCGCGAGCCTTGATCCGATCGGACGGCGCGACTTTTGCGTGCGTTGTTTGAGCAGGAATCGCTGAACGGCGAAGCGGTTACCGTGGTCATCTCAAGCCACCTGCTGGAAGATCTGGAGCGCGTCGTCACGCACGTGCTGTTCCTCGATCACGGACGCGTGCAACTCATGGGCGCAAGGGACGAACTCGCCGAGCAGATTCGCGCCGTGTTCACCGATGCGCAGGTCGCATCGCAAGCAGGTTTACTGCACACACGAAAGCTCGACGACAACACATGGCAAAGCGTGATTGATCTGCGTGCGTTTCCGGCTGCCGCGTTGCCGCAAAACGCTCGCATGCAGGCGCTGGGACTAGCCGATCTTTTTGTGGCGTTGAATTCGTGAAGGCCGAAATGGCGTTGTGGCGGTTTGGTATTGGGCTGCTTGGCGGTCGTTGGATGTTTGTGGTCGGACTCGTTGCAATTGCATGCGGCTATGCAGCTCTCACCTACGTCAGCCACTATCCGCGAATGCGCGTCAGCTTCACTCAATCATGGGTTGAACAGGCGACCCTGCTTGTTACAGTCGCCGCTATCGCTATCTCGTTCGCCGTTGCAATGGTGCCTAACGCGTGGCGCACTCGCGCTGTGCTGCGTCTCGCTCCCGGTGCAGGTCTCATAACGTCAGCACTGGCGTGGCGCCTGGCTTTGATCGCACTCGTTGCGGTGGTGCCCGCAGTAATTCTGCGCGCGCTCCTGTCCATGAAGTTCGGCCCCGCTATTGACGCAACCATTTCGCTTGCTGATGTGGGTCTGAAGGACTATGGCCTTGCGGCGTTGTATCTAGGGCATGTGGTCGTGCTGATGTGGATCACATTTGGCCCGCTTAAAGTGCCGACCCAGTTTGTTGCGTTGCCTATCCTGTACGGAGCGATGATGTGGTCATCTCGAAGCTTCTTCTGGCTGCCGCTGGCGACGTGCGCTGTGCTGGTGGCAGCACGCTGGTTTTGGCCGCTGCTGGAGTCCAGAGTCGGTGCCAATCCGTTTTGGTCGCGAAGGGCGGCAGAGCGGGGGCAGCAACGCGCGCGCTTGTGGACAGGCCTCCTGCAACGACGCGCGGCACGAGCGAGCGGGGGCAATGCTGCAACTCTCCGTATCGCTGCGCTGCTCGCGACGCAGTCCAGCGTGTTCGTTACGATGGCGTCGGTGCTAGCGCTCGTCGTTTATACGGTGGTCAAACCTGGGTTCATGGATGCAAGCGGGGTGATGTGGTTGATGGCGTATGTGGTTGTCGCGCTCGCGGCAAAGCCGTCGCCCATTCCGCTGGCGCGCGTCATGCTGCTGCCCCTGGGCGCAGATCGCGCGCGCATGGGCCAGATCATCGGCTCTGTCTGGATGCGCGACTGTTGGATGCGTCTCGCGCTTGGTATCAGCATTGGCTTCGTCGTGCGTGTGTTGTGCTGGTGGCTGGAATGGCCCGCGTTTCTGAGGTTGCCGTTTTTCAGCGTCGGCGGCACGATGGCGCAGCTAATCTGGATCCCCATCGCACATGCGGTGGGTTTGTTCGGCATCGCTCTCAGCGCGGTGTTGCTTGCAAGCGCTTCGCCCCGCTTGTTGCAAGACTCGGGCTTCTTGAGCACAATTTCAATCGTTGAAGTGTTTTGCTTCGCTGTGGTTGGCATCACTTTCAAGTGGGCATTGAACGAGCTTATCCCGGCTACGGGCGCTCGCGACACCGCCCACATCACGTTCGCCGTCGTTAACGGCGCGATGCTTCCGGCGTGCGCTTGGTGCGTCAATCGTGGGCTGCGTTACCAGTGGGCAACCGCAAATCTCTCGGCGATTTCGGCGGCGATGCAGGCTTGGTCAGCGCGGGTGCAGAAGGCGTTTTCGATGCAGTAGCACGCGGCCTTAACGCGTTGAAGGCGCATTTTTGAGAATTGCAGCTTTTTGGTGAAAGCGCCATTTATTATGGGCTCGTGGCACTTTTAACCATGAAGTCGATTATATACGGAAAATAGCCATTAGCCCAAGCTCAATAAGCCTTTCAGCCTAAAGCTGATCGATCTTTGCGAGGTGTCGCGCCTTCTGCGTTTCGTGTAGCCAACTCCCGCGAATGCTCATCGCGGCGAGCATTTTCAGGTCCTCGTTGCTGAGGTCGAGCGCGGTGGCAATAGCGCGATAGTTCTCGCCGATGTAGCCGCCGAAATACGCCGGATCGTCCGAATTGATCGTCACCAGACAGCCCGCATCGAGCAATTTTTTCAGCGGATGCGCGGCGATGGATGGCACCGCGCAAAGCTTCACGTTTGACAGCGGACACACGGTCAGCGGAATTTGCCCGCGCGCCAATCGTGACGTCAGTGCCTCGTCCTCAATCGCGCGAATACCGTGATCAATGCGGGCGACGTGCAGAATATCCAGCGCCTCGATGATGTACTCCGGCGGGCCTTCTTCACCCGCGTGCGCAACGACCGGCAGGCCACGCGAACGAATCTCGGCGAATACGCGCGCGAACTTCGACGGGGGGTTGCCGACCTCGCTCGAATCAAGCCCGAAGCCGTGAAAATGCTCCATGTACGGCTCAAGTTCGGCAAGCGTGTCAATCGCGTCCTGTTCGGAAAGATGACGCAAAAAATTGGGGATCAAGCGCCAGGTGATACCCAGCTCCGCCTCGCCGTCGTGCAGCGCCTCGACGATGCCGTTGACCACGTCTTCGAGGTCAATACCGCGCGCGGTATGCGTTTGCGGATCAAAGAAAATTTCCGTGTGGACGACGTTGTCCGCCTTGGCACGCTGCAAATACGCCCACGTCAAATCGTAAAAATCCTCCTTGTCGCGCAGCACATCAGCACCGGCGTAATAGAGATCAAGAAACTCCTGCAAATTGCTGAAGTTGTAGGCCGTACGCAGCGCGTCCACGCTCGCGTACGGCAGCGTGATGCCATGCTTGAACGCCTTGGCAATCATCATCTCTGGCTCCAGCGAGCCTTCGATGTGCAAGTGCAACTCCGCCTTCGGCAAACGCGCAATAAACGCGTCGGCACCGGCACGGTTTTTTTGGAGGAGATCGGCGAATGAAGTCATGCGCGACAGTTTATTCCGCTCTTGGGGATTGCGCTAGATCGTTCCGACCAAAGCGTGGCAACGAAACGCTGCGCGATCACCCCATACGCAAACCGCTAGCATGAAGCTTTCGATAGTCCTGCGCCATGTGATTTGCATCAGCAACCTGCAACCATTTTCAGGCAAACTACGTATTCGGTCGCAGCACAGAAAGCCGACTGCCACGACCCAACATCATTACAGGAAACCAGCGATGAGCACCCAGCCGACCATCATTTACACCATTACCGATGAGGCACCGGCGCTGGCCACCGCAGCCTTCCTGCCCATCGTTCAAGCCTTCACGGCGCCAGCTGGCGTCCACGTGATCACCAGTGATATTTCGGTGGCAGCGCGCGTCCTTGCCTCTTTCCCCGAGTACCTGACTGAAGAGCAACGCGTGCCGGATACGCTTGCAGAACTCGGGCGCCTAACGCTGCTCCCAGAAACCAACATCATCAAGCTGCCCAACATCAGCGCTTCGCAGGGGCAATTGATCGCCTGCATTCGTGAGCTGCAAGCCAAGGGCTACAAGATTCCTGACTACCCGGAAGATCCGAAAACCGACGAAGACAAAGCAATCCGCGCGCGCTACGGCAAGTGCATCGGCAGCGCCGTCAACCCTGTGCTGCGCGAAGGCAACTCGGATCGTCGCGCACCGGCCGCCGTGAAGAGCTATGCGCGCAAGAATCCGCATTCGATGGCCGACTGGAGTCAGGCGTCGCGCACCCACGTATCGCACATGCACCACGGCGACTTCTATCACGGCGAAAAGTCGATGACGTTAGACCGAGCGCGTGACGTGAAGATGGAGCTGATCACCCGAAGTGGCAAGACGGTCGTGTTGAAGCCGAAGGTCTCGTTGCTGGCGGGCGAGATCATTGACAGCATGTTCATGAGCAAGAAAGCACTCCTCGATTTCTACGAACAAGAAATCGAAGACGCTCACAAAACCGGCGTGATGTTCTCGCTGCACGTCAAGGCGACGATGATGAAGGTGTCGCACCCCATCGTGTTCGGCCACTGCGTGAAAATTTTCTACCGCGATGCCTTCGACAAGCACGGCAAGTTGTTCGACGAACTCGGTGTCAACGTTAACAACGGCATGGCCAATCTGTACGACAAGATCAAGACGCTGCCGCAAACCAAGCAGGACGAGATCAAGCGCGACCTGCATGCCTGCCACGAGCACCGCCCCGAACTCGCGATGGTCGATTCGGCCAAGGGCATCACGAATTTCCATTCGCCAAACGACGTCATCGTCGACGCATCAATGCCCGCCATGATTCGCCAGGGCGGCAAGATGTGGGGCGCGGATGGTCGACTGAAGGACGTGAAGGCCGTAATGCCCGAGAGCACGTTTGCGCGCATCTATCAGGAGATCATCAACTTCTGCAAGACCAACGGGAACTTCGATCCAGTCACCATGGGCACCGTGCCGAACGTTGGCCTGATGGCGCAGCAGGCCGAGGAATACGGCTCGCACGACAAGACGTTCGAAATTGTGGAAGACGGTACCGCCAACATCGTGGACATCGCGACCAACGAAGTGTTGCTGTCACAAAACGTCGAGACAGGCGACATCTGGCGCATGTGTCAGGTCAAGGACGCCGCGATCCGCGATTGGGTCAAGCTCGCCGTCAACCGTGCCCGCAATTCCGGCATGCCCGTCGTGTTCTGGCTCGATCCGTATCGCCCCCATGAAAACGAAATGATCAAGAAGGTCGATCTGTACCTGAAGGATCACGACACGACTGGTCTCGACATTCAGCACTTGTCGCAAGTCCGCGCCATGCGCTACACGTTGGAGCGCGTGATCCGCGGCCTCGACACCATCTCGGCCACCGGCAACATCCTGCGCGATTACCTGACCGATTTGTTCCCCATCATGGAGCTCGGCACCAGCGCCAAGATGCTGTCTATCGTGCCACTGATGGCGGGCGGCGGCATGTACGAAACCGGCGCGGGCGGGTCAGCGCCGAAGCACGTGCAGCAACTGGTGGAAGAAAATCACCTGCGCTGGGATTCGCTCGGTGAGTTTCTCGCGCTGGCCGTGAGTCTCGAAGACATGGGCATTAAAACCGGCAACGAGCAGGCAAAAATCCTCGCAAAAACGCTCGACACCGCCACCGGAAAACTGCTCGACAACAACAAGAATCCGTCACCCAAAACGGGTCAACTCGACAACCGAGGCAGCCAGTTCTACCTTGCCATGTACTGGGCGCAAGCGCTCGTCGCGCAGACTGAAGACAAAGCGCTCGCCGAGCGCTTCGCGCCGCTGGCGAAAGCGTTGACCGATAACGAAAAAATAATCGTCGCCGAGTTCGCAACGGTGCAGGGCAAGCCGGTTGATATTGGCGGTTACTACATGGCTGACACAGCCAAAGTGAACGCGGTGATGCGGCCTAGCAAGACGCTAAATGCGGTGTTGGCGGGGGCTGGGGCTTAGGCGGGCGTTTACACCCCCCACCGCGCGCGGTTGGACTGAGGGACGTTGTGTCATCGTTTTTTGCGTACGACGGCACGGCAGGCAAGCGCTGGCAAACATTCGATGGTCCAGACGTACGCGGCCCCTTATCGCTAAATTTCCTCGAATATTTGTGAATCTGGAAATAGAAAAGGGCCGCAATTGCGGCCCTTTTTTGAATGCGCTTTGTCCGGCGGTTACCGAGCGGCGCGTCCTCGCTCGATTACTGCGGCGGATTCTTGATGTTAGATGCTTGCTTGCCTTTTGGGCCAGCTACCACCTCAAAAGCCACTTTCTGACCCTCTTTCAGCGAACGAAATCCGTCCATCTCAATTGCCGAAAAGTGTGCGAACACATCATCGGTGCCATCGTCTGGTTTGATGAAACCAAAACCTTTGGCGTCGTTAAACCACTTTACTGTGCCTGTCGTCATAAAAATACTCCCTACTTCCAAGCTTGTTTTGTTTAGCGGCGCATGCTGAAAACGTAACGTTTGTCTTGTTTTTGTTCAGCTAACGGCCACCGTGCGCTGTTGTACAGTTATTCAACCCTATTCGTCAAGGGGATAATTGTCTTGGACGGAAATCACACATCGAGTTCGTAACCGGCAAACGTCAGGCTGGCATGCCGTATGCTCTTGAAATCCTGATTTCAACACCGATATTTGTTGCTATCCGCAGCGGCGATATCGTAACCACAAGTCGTTATTTACAGCATGGCCGTTCACTCTCCAAATCCGAACCACAACACACACGACGACTCGGTTTTAGAGGCCGAACGGGTCGATACCAAGCCGCCTCCGATGTATCGGGTGTTGCTGCTTAATGATGATTACACGCCGATGGATTTTGTTGTTGGCATCCTGCAACAAGTGTTCGCCATGACCCGCGAACAGGCCACAGGTGTGATGTTGCAGGTCCATCGCACGGGCATGGGCACGTGTGGCGTGTTTACAAAAGAAGTGGCGGATACGAAAGTCGCGCAGGTTGCAGAACTTGCTGCGTCGTATCAGCATCCGCTTCAGTGTACGATGGAGCCTAACTAGGCAAATTCCCGATAGGCGTCCGAACATCGTTGCTATGTTGCAGCGGTGGTTACCAGTTGGCCTCGTGCCAACAGCAAGGCAGTTCAAATGATCGCGCAAGAGTTGGAAGTTAGTTTGCACATGGCGTTCGTGGAAGCACGGCAGAAGCGCCATGAGTTCATCACCGTTGAGCATCTGCTGCTAGCGATGCTCGACAACCCAAGTGCAGCCGAAGTGCTTCGCGCCTGCGCCGTTGATCTTGACGAATTGCGCACCGCGCTCGCCAATTTCATCAACGAACACACGCCGCGATTGCCCGCCAATAGCGAGAGCGACACCACGCCGACGCAGGGCTTTCAGCGAGTGATTCAGCGCGCGATTTTGCACGTGCAGTCGTCGGGCAAAAAAGAAGTGACCGGAGCGAACGTGCTGGTCGCCATCTTCGGCGAAAAAGATTCACATGCGGTGTACTTCCTGAATCAGCGGGGTGTGACGCGGCTGGACGTGGTGAATTACATTAGCCACGGCATCAGCAAAGTGCCAAAAGACAAAGCCGAAAAAGCCGAAGCCGGTAGCGGTGATCAGGAGAAAGAAGAAGCCCCTCAAGGCGCGCTAGAGAACTTCTGCGTCAACTTAAATGCGCAGGCCAAAGCGGGCAAGATCGATCCAATGATCGGACGCGCGGCAGAGCTTGAGCGGCTCGTTCAAGTGCTGTGCCGTCGGCGCAAAAATAATCCGCTGCTGGTGGGCGAAGCGGGCGTGGGTAAAACGGCTATTGCTGAGGGCCTCGCCAAACGCATCGTCGACGGCGAAGTGCCGGACATTCTGAACAACTGCGTGGTCTACTCGCTCGACATGGGCGCACTGCTCGCTGGTACCAAATATCGAGGTGATTTTGAAGCGCGTTTGAAGGCGGTGTTGAAGCAGCTCGCCGAAAAGGCGAACGGCATTCTGTTCATCGACGAAATCCACACCATCATTGGCGCGGGCGCTGCCAGTGGCGGCACGATGGACGCCTCTAATTTGCTGAAACCGGTGCTCGCTAACGGCGGACTCAAGTGCATCGG
>ENA-OBLH01000413-OBLH01000413.1-metagenomes-genome-assembly--contig:-NODE-413-length-14530-cov-3.10874_pt1 | contig 14530 bp, 12 predicted proteins | sample MGYA00153382_OBLH01 | MGnify analysis MGYA00153382 | reverse complement strand
AAGATGCGGGTCGCCGTCTCGCCATCGGTCGACCCCGGCGAGCTGTCCGCCGGCCGCGAGGTGATGCTGAACGAGGCTCTCAACGTCGTGGCGACCTGCGGCTTCGAGCGCATCGGCGAGATCGTGATGCTCAAGGAGCTCCTGGATGACGACCGGGTCCTGGTGGTCGCTCACGCCGACGAGGAACGCGTCTGCCGCAGAGCCGAGAGCCTGGAGGGAGAGCCGATCCGGGTCGGCGACGCCCTGCTGCTGGACTCCCGCTCGGGCTTCGTCTACGAGCGGATCCCCAAGGCCGAGGTCGAGGACCTGGTCCTCGAGGAGGTGCCGGACATCGACTACAGCGACATCGGTGGCTTGGCCGGTCAGATCGAGGCGATCCGCGATGCGGTCGAGCTGCCCTACCTGCACCCGGACCTGTTCCTGGAGCACAAGCTGAAGCCCCCCAAGGGCGTCCTGCTCTACGGCCCTCCCGGTTGCGGAAAGACGCTGATCGCCAAAGCCGTTGCGGCGTCCCTGGCCAAGAAGGTTGCCGCCAAGGAGGGCAAGCCGGTGGGCAAGTCCTTCTTCCTGAACATCAAGGGCCCCGAGCTGCTCAACAAGTATGTCGGCGAGACCGAGCGGCACATCCGGCTGATCTTCCAGCGGGCCCGCGAGAAGGCTTCGGACGGTACACCAGTGGTGGTCTTCTTCGACGAGATGGACGCGCTGTTCCGGACCCGTGGCTCCGGCATCTCCTCTGATGTCGAGACGACGATCGTTCCGCAGCTGCTGTCCGAGATCGACGGTGTGGAGCGCCTCGAGAACGTCATCGTGATCGGTGCCTCTAACCGCGAGGACATGATCGACCCCGCGATCCTTCGTCCCGGCCGACTCGACGTGAAGATCAAGATCGAGCGCCCCGACGCCGAGAGCGCCCGTGACATCTTCAGCAAGTACCTCACCGCAGACCTGCCACTGCACGAGTTCGACCTGGCCGAGCACGGCGACTCGGCCCAGCGCACGGTCGAGGCGATGATCCAGTCGGCGGTCGAGCGGATGTACTCCGAGATCGACGCCAACCGGTTCCTGGAGGTCACCTATGCCAACAGTGACAAGGAGGTCCTGTACTTCAAGGACTTCAACTCCGGGGCCATGATCCAGAACATCGTCGACCGGGCCAAGAAGATGGCGATCAAGGACTTTCTCACGACCGAGCAGAAGGGCATCCGGGTCGAGCATCTGCTGGCCTCGTGCGTGGACGAGTTCAAGGAGAACGAGGACCTGCCCAACACGACCAACCCCGACGACTGGGCTCGGATCTCGGGCAAGAAGGGCGAGCGCATCGTCTACATCCGCACCCTGGTCACCGGTAAGGACGGCACCGAGCCAGGTCGCTCCATAGAAGCGGTAGCCAACACCGGCCAGTACCTCTAGCAACACTCACCCCCGCGACCCCCGCCCCCCGCGCCCGCCCCAGCCCGACCTCGGCTTCCTGCCGTGAAACCACTGAATCGCGCTATGAGGGAGCTCGATTCGGTGGTCTCGGGGCAGGAAGCCGGGTGCATGGGGTTACCTCGGCGGGCGGGGGGCGGCGCGGGCAGCGACCGCGCGCCGGCCGATCAGCCCGGTGGCCAGGAAGACGGTGGCCACCACGACGAAGGAGAAGGCGGTGCCGGCGCCGGTCAGGGTGCGCAGGAGCATGCCGATCGTTACTGCTGAGAGCCAGACCGGTATTCCTTCGCGCACTGACAGGGGGGCGCGACGCAGGGCGAGGAGGAAGACCAGCCAGCCGGCCGCCATACCGGCCAGGAACGGCCAGGCGGTCGCGGCCACCCCGAGCAGCGCGTTGGTCTCTCCGTGGTTGCGTCGCCCGATGGCGGCGAAGAGGCAGATGAGGGCAGCGTCGAGAGCCAGACCGATGAGGGAGCGCACTCGGCGACCCTAACAAGGCGGGTGCGACCGGACGACTTCAGAAAGTGCGGCCGTGGCGGGTGAGGTCACTGGCGGATGGGTGCTATTCGCCTAGGCTAATGGGATGACCGTGCGACGAGTGATGGGGATAGAGACGGAATACGGCATCTCGGTGCCCGGAGATCCCACCGCGAACCCCATGTTGCTCTCGGGGTATGTGGTCAATGCCTACGCCAGCTCGAGAGGTTCGAGAGCCGCCCGGGCCAGCTGGGACTACGAGGACGAGATGCCGTTGCGTGATGCGCGCGGGTTCGAGGTCGCCCGTCACCTTGCCGACTCCGGTCAGCTGACCGACGAGGAAGACCCCACCCTGGCCAATGTGGTTCTCACCAACGGTGCCCGGCTGTATGTCGACCACGCCCATCCGGAGTACAGCTCGCCTGAGGTGACCTCGCCGAGGGCGGCCTTGTGCTGGGACCGGGCGGGGGAGCAGATCATGCTCGAGTCGGTCCGGCGACTGTCCTCGATGCCGGGGACCGCCGGGGTGAACCTCTACAAGAACAACACCGATGGCAAGGGCGCGTCCTACGGCACGCACGAGAACTACCTCATGCGTCGCGAGACCCCCTTCTCGGACATCACCCGGCACCTCATCCCGTTCTTCGTGGCCCGACAGGTGATGTGCGGCGCGGGCAGGGTTGGTATCGGTCAGGACTCGACAGAGGCCGGGTTCCAGATTGCCCAGCGGTCGGACTTCTTCGAAGTTGAGGTCGGTCTCGAGACCACGCTGAAACGCCCCATCATCAACACCCGCGACGAGCCGCACGCAGTGGCCGCGCTGTATCGCCGGCTGCATGTGATCATCGGTGACGCGAACCAGTGCGACGTCGCCGGACTGCTCAAGATGGGCACGACCAGCCTGGTCCTGGCAATGATCGAGGACAAGTTCATCGACGAGGACCTGGGCGTCCGCAAGCCGGTCGCGACACTGCACAAGGTCTCGCACGACCCCGGGCTGCAGCACCTGCTGGAGATGCGCGACGGGCGCACCATGACGGCGGTTCAGCTGCTCTGGATCTATTTCGAGAAGGCCGAGCGCTATCTGCAGTCGCGCAGCCCCGGTGCCATCGACGAAGACACCGCAGAGGTGATGTCCCTGTGGTCCTCGGTGCTGACCAAGCTCGAACGCGACCCGATGGAGTGCGTTCGGGAGATCGACTGGGTCGCCAAGCTCTCCCTCCTGCAGGGCTATCGGGACCGCGACGGGCTGCAATGGTCCGATCACCGGCTCAAGGCGATCGACATCCAGTGGTCGGACATCCGCCCCGAGAAGGGCCTCTTCCACCGTCTGGCCCAGCGCGGCCGGATCGACTCGCTGACCGGCGACGCCGAGGTCAAGGCGGCCATCACCAACCCGCCCGAAGACACCAGAGCCTACTTCCGGGGACGATGCCTGGAGAAGTACTCCGCCGAGATCGCCGCGGCCTCGTGGGACTCGGTGATCTTCGATGTGCCGGGTCAGGCGGCCCTGCAGCGAGTCCCCATGCTCGAGCCCCTGCGCGGCACCAGACAGGGCGTGGGCGACCTGATCGACCGGAGCCCCGATGCCTCAACTCTTTTGCGGGAATTGGCCGCCGCCAACGGTTGACAGCGGGCTAGGCTGCAATTGATGAAGATTGTCCGGCGTTCTTGCTCCCGTAAGGCCAGCGCCGGTCCCGATCAACGCCCGTGGAGGACAGATGCCAAGCCAGGAGCAAAGCCGGCCCCAGCGCCGCGACGATACCCCCGACGAGGCGCCCGAGCCTGAGGCGGCCACCGCCGAGGCCACCGCCCGCAAGGACGCGCTCGATGACGACATCGACAGCGTGCTGGATGAGATCGATGGCGTTCTCGAGGCGAACGCCGAGGAGTTCGTGCGCGGGTTCGTGCAGAAGGGCGGCCAGTGAACCTGCGCCCTGGGGGCGGCGACGGACGACTGCCCGCAGCGTTCATGACCACCGGGTCATCGTCCTTCACCGAGTTCATCGGCGCGCACGCTCCTGAGCTGCTTCCGTCGCGGCGGCTGCTGCCGGTGGGTGGCACGTTCGAGGCGCCGCACGGCACCACGATCGTGACCCTGACCTATGACGGCGGAATCGTGATGGCGGGGGACCGCCGTGCCACCATGGGCAACCTGATTGCCAACCGTGACATGAACAAGGTCTTCGCGGCCGACCAGTACTCCGCGGTCGGGATCGCCGGCACCGCCGGCCTCGCCATCGAGATCGTGAAGCTCTTCCAGGTCGAGCTCGAGCACTACGAGAAGATCGAGGGCACCCTGCTCTCCCTGGAAGGCAAGGCCAACCGGCTCGCGACGATGATCCGGTCCAACCTCGCGATGGCGATGCAGGGTCTGGCCGTGGTCCCCTTGTTCGCCGGTTTCGACCTGCCCACGATGGCCGGCCGGATCTTCTCCTATGACGTGTCCGGTGGCTGCTACGAGGAGCACGACCATCACAGCGTCGGCTCGGGCTCGTTGTTCGCCCGCGGCGCGATGAAGAAGCTCTGGCACACCGGGATGGACTCACCGGCAGCGGTCCGGGTGGCCGTCGAGGCGCTGTATGACGCCGCCGACGACGACTCGGCCACGGGTGGTCCAGACCTCAGCCGGCGGATCTGGCCGACGCTGGCCGTGGTCGACGCAGACGGGCTGCGCTTCCTGGATGACGAAACGCTGGCATCAGTCGTCGAGCAGATCGTCGCCGACCGCCGTGGCAACCCCGGAGGTGCCCGATGAACATGCCGTTCTACGTCTCACCCGAGCAGCTTATGAAGGACCGGGCGGACTACGCGCGCAAGGGGATTGCCCGAGGGCGCTCCGTCGTGGTCCTGGGCTACGACCGCGGCATCGCCTTCGTTGCCGAGAATCCCTCCCGCGCGCTGCACAAGATCTCCGAGATCTATGACCGGATCGCTTTCGCGGCCGCGGGCAAGTACAACGAGTTCGAGAACCTCCGGGTGGCCGGCGTCCGTTATGCGGATCTGCGCGGGTACTCCTATGATCGCAGCGATGTGACCGCCAGGGGTCTGGCCAATGCCTATGCACAGACCCTCGGGACCGTCTTCACCCAGGAGTCCAAGCCCTACGAGGTGGAGATCGTTGTCGCTGAGGTCGGGGTGAACGCCGAACAGGACCAGATCTATCGCCTCACCTATGACGGCTCGGTCGCCGACGAGCAGGGCTTCATCGCGATGGGCGGCGCCGGGGAGCAGATCACCGCTGGTCTGCAGGAACGGTGGACACCCGGCATGACCCTGGGTGACGCCCTCGCACTGGCGGTCGACCTGCTGGGACACGACCCGGCAGGTGGGCCGGCACGCACCCTGTCGGGGAAGCAGCTCGAGGTCGCGGTGCTCGACAGGGCACGTCCCCGGCGTACGTTCCGTCGTCTGGCGGGGCCGTTGCTCGAGGCGCTGCTGAACAGCGAGGACCCCACGACGGACGTGCCCGCCGAGGATGACCTGGCGCCGGGTCGACACGACACACTGACCGGCCAGAACCCACCGGCTGACAAGCGCGAGTCGAATCCCTCGTGAGCATCGCGGTGACCGGGGCCTCCGGTGATCTCGGTGGCCGGGTCGTTCGTGAGCTGGCCGCACGGGGGATGATGCCGCGGCTGATCGTGCGAGACCCGATGTCGGCGCCCAGGCTGCACGGCGCGGATGTCGCCGTTGCCGCCTATGAGGACTCCGAGGCGATGGCCAAGGCGCTGGACGGGATCGGCACCCTGCTCCTGGTCTCCGGGCCTGAGCATCCTGACCGGATCACCCTGCACCGGCGGGCGATCGAGGGTGCCCGGATGGCCGGGGTCGAACGCATCGTCTACACCTCGTTCATGGGCGCCGCGCCCAACGCGACGTTTCCCTATGCCCGTGAACACAGCGCAACCGAGCTGGCGATCCGGGAAGCGGGGATCAGCCTGACGTCGATGCGCAACTCCCTGTATGCCGATATGGCGCCCCGTTTCGTGAGGGCGGACGCGGTGATTCGCGCCCCGGCGGGGCACGGTCGGGTGGCCTGGGTGGCGCGGGCCGACGTCGCCCGGCTCGCAGCGGTGTTGCTGATCGAGCCCGGCCACGAGGGGCAGGTCTACGACGTGACCGGACCTCGTGCGATCGACCTGCACGAGACGGCGCGCATCCTGACCAAGGCCACCCGCCGGGCGATCACGTACCACGCGGAGACCCTCGAAGAGGCGCGAGAGTCCCGGGCGGGCCATCCCGAGTGGCTCATCGAGGGCTGGATCGGCTCCTTTCTGATGCTGAGCACCGGCGAAGCGTCAGTGACCAGCCACACCATCGAGCACCTCACCGGCCAACGCCCGATGACGCTTGCGGAGTTCCTCGCCGCCGAACCGGCATCGATAGCCCATCTGACCAGCGGGCGGAGTCAGACAGATCAGTCCTGAGAGTCGGCCCCCAGCCTTGTGCTGGCCCGATCAACGTCGCCATTGACCACGAGGCCGGCTTCTGCCCCGTCGCTGGCTGTGGCTGCCCCGTTGTTGGATGAAACCTGGTCTTCAGCCAGCGGCACCGGGTTGACCGCCTTGGCGCCACCGAGCGCTGCGAGGTCCCGGCGGGCGACGCTGATCTGCGCGTTGATGCTGTCCCTGCGTTGGTTGGCTGCAGTCAGCTCGCGCTCCGAGTTGCCACGGATCAGCGCTGCCTTGCTCTTGGCCTCAGCCACCACGCTCTGGGCGCTCGCCATCGCCTGCTCGATCAGGTGTGAGGACTTCGCCTCCGCCTCCTGCTGGGCGCGCTCGATGTCTCTTCGGGTCTGTTCCGACCGCAGCCGGACCGAGGCCAGCTGCTCCTCGGCAGCGGCGACCTGGGCGGCGAACTCCGCCGCGGACGCTTCCCGACGCGCGGCCAGAGTGGTCTCGAAGTCGATTGCCGCGGCCGCGGTCGAGGCACGCGCCTGCTCGTAGGCGGCCTCGGCCTCCTCTCGCTGGGCCATCGACTGGCGGTCGGCATCCTGCCGGGACATGGCCTGTCGGTCGGCGTCGTCCAGGAGCCTGTCGGCGCGCTGCCTGGCGTGCTCCAGAAGTGAGTCGGCGCGTTGGCTGGCATCCTCCAGCAGGGCGTTCGCCTCGTGCTGGGCATCTTCACGAATCCTTGCCACCGCGTCGTCGTTGGAGAACCGCGTCTCCAGGGCGTAGTCGTCCGCCTCCTGTCGAATCGCGAGCGCATCGTCCTCGGCCAGCGCATGCACGTTCGCGACGTCCGCCTCGGCGCAGCCCCGCAGATCCTGAGCCTCCTTGTCCGCCAGCGTCAGGATGGAGATGATGCGTGCACCAAGACCGTTGTAGGAGGGTGATTCAGCCTCGTGCTGTGCCTCCTCCAGAGCCAAGGCCCGTTGGGACAGACGCTCGACCTCGCTCTTCAGATGCCGGTTGGCTTCCTCGAGCTGGCTGACCTGGTGGGTGCGTTCGGACGCCTCCTGCCAGATCGACGAAGATGCCTGCGCGAGCTGATTCACGTGCTGGTCCACCTGGGCGCGGTCGTATCCGTGGAGCGCGCCGCGGAAGATGACGTTGGGGTCGGGCATCGGGTTCCTCTCTCGCTGCTGCTGATGAAGGCGGACTCAGCCGGTGATGACAACACCGAATGGCTGCATTGATTCTGAGAGTAGGTCCAAAAAGCCCTTGGGTGCGTCTGAAATCCCGGTGAGTTCTGTGTCCGACAACGATGGTCGATCGGTCGAACGTTGAAACCACCAGGACGGGGAACAACGAAGCGACCGGTCAGTCCTTGAAAGGATGGACCAGTCGCTTTGTCGCGCTGGGAAACTCAGGCAGCCGTGGAGCTCAGCTCTTGACGCCCAACGGCTTGTTGAGCTCAATCTTGCCGGAGGCGGTCTTGCCGGAGTCGCTCTTCCGGTCGGCCGACTTGTCGGTGAACGTCTTGGCAGCCTTGTTGTCTGCGTTGCTGTCTGCCGCTTTGGGCTGGGCGGCAGGCGCTGTGGCTGTGTCCAGAGGGTTGGCGATGGCGACTCCACCGAGTGCCGCGAGCATCTGCCGGACGTTGCTGAGCTGGGCGTTGATGCTGTCCCGGCGCTGGGTTGCGGCTGCCAGCTCGCGCTCGGAGTCGCCCCTGATCCGCTCGGCCTTGGTCTTGGCCTCGGCCACCAGCGAGTGAGCATGCGTCATCGCCTGCTCGAGCTGCTGGGCGGAGCGTGCGGCCACTTCCTGCTGCGCCTGCTCGGACTCGATCTGAGTCTCTTCCGCCCGCAACCGCACCGTGATTAGCTGCTGCTCGGCGGCGGTTACCTCGGCGGCGAACTCCAGCGCCGACGAGTCGCGACGCGCGGCCAGGGTGGTCTCGAAGTCGACTGCCGCGGTAGCAGACTTGGCGCGGGCCCGCTCGTATACCGCTTCGGCTTCTTCGCATCGGGCCATGGCCTGGCGGTCGGCGTCGTCCAGAATGCTGTCGGCCTGCCGCTTGGCGTCCTCCATGACCCGGGCAGCCTCGGTGTCAGCGGCGTGGCGCATCTCCGTCGCGTAGCGGTCCGCGTCCTGACGGGTCGCGACAGCGCTCTCATCCGCGCGGGCGTGATGGTTCGCGGCGTCCGCCTGGGCGTGTGCTCGCAGCTCGGTTGCCTCTTCGTCCGCGAGCGTCAGGATGGAGCCGATGCGGTCTCCGAGCGTCGCGTAGGTGGGCACGGACGCCTTCATCTGCTCCTCTTCGAGCGACCTGGCCCGTTGGACGTGACGATCGACCTCTTTGCCGAGCTGGACATGGCTGGCCTCGAGCTTGCGGACCTGGACGGTGCGTTCGGCGGCCTCCTGCCGGGCTGTCTGAGCGGCCGCTGCCAGCTCATGCACGTGCTGGTCGACCTGTGAGGGGTCGTATCCACGGAGCACGCTGCGGAAGTGGGCGTTGGAATCGGTCATCTGGTTCCTGTCGTAGCGGTGGTGGTGAGGCAGAGATGTGGTGTTGCGTTTTCGGGGGTGGGCTCGATGTCGGCGGCATCCGGCGCGCAGCGTCCGGCCAGGACCGCTGAGCGTTCGGGCACGGCAAGAGCCTCGATGACGCCGGAGAGGTGGCCCAGCTGCCCGGTGATGTCGTCGCGTCTCTCGGCCAGGACCTTCACCTCGGCGCGTGCCTGGGTGAGAAGGTCGCGGGCGTGTGTCCGGCTGATGTTCGCATCGGCACGGGCAGCCGCAAGAGTGGTGGTGGCTTCGTCGCGGACCGCCCTGCGGTGGTCGTGCGCCTCGGTCTGTAGCCGTAGCACCTCTGCCGCTGCCCGCTCACGCAGCAGCCGGGCTCCGGCTTCTGCCTCGTCCAGACGCCGCTGGCCGCGTTCCAGGGCTGCCTGAGCTGTGAGGTCCGCCTCGCCGATCACCCGCGCCGCATGGGCAGCAGCCCGCTCGCGGGTGGCCACGGTATCCCGCTGCGCGACGTCGAGGATGGCATCGGCCTGGCCGCGTAGCCGTTCTGCGTCGGCGACGGCTTGTGAGGTCAGGGCTCTGGAACGCAGGGCGACGCGCGAGATGATGTTGTGCAGCTGCTTACGCCGGCGGGCCAGATGAGCGGCGTTCGTCTCGTGGCCGGCAAGGCGCAGCCTGGTGGTCTCGGCTTCGGCGGTCGACAGGAGGGACTGCACGGTGTCCTGGGTCCAGCGCATGTGGTCGGCCGCATCACCCAGGACCCGGTCCGCCTCGGCCGTGGCCGCATCGCGAAGGGAGGAGATCTCGTCAGCAGCAGTCGCCCGCAAGCCGGCGATCTCTGCTCGCGAGTGGGTGAGCTCGCTGGTCGTGATGGCATGGGTTGTGCTGGTCTCAATGTCGGCTCGCGTGATCGCCTCGGCGGCGAACTCCTGCGCAGCGGTCCGGATCGAGGTCGCCTCCCGGACAGCCTCCTCACGCAGCTCATGCAGCTCAGCGGCGACCTGCTCCTGCTGGGCCGCGATACCCGCCGCCGCCTCGGCCAGCAGGGTCGCGATGTTCTCGCGCCCCTGCTCGAGCCCTGCGGCAGCCTGGTCCCGCAGCCGCAGGTCCTCCGCCCGCGTGGCGTTGCGGAGGTCATCGACTTCGATCTGGGTACTGGCAAGAAGCGTCTCGGTGGCCCGTTCGGCGGCCGCGGCGACCAGCGATGCCTGATCCGCGGCGTCACCGACCAGCTGGGCCGCCTCCTGTTGCGCCTCCCTGAGCCGGGCCTGAGCCGAGCGCTTCACGCTGAGCGCGTCCTCGTGCACGTTCGTGGCGTCGGCCAGCAGCCGACTCGCCTCGATATGGGCCGCAGCGTCTTCGGCACGCAGGGCAGCGACCTCCGCCCGGACCTCGCTGCGAAGCTGATCGGCAAGCGCCTGCGCCCTGGACAGCAGACCGAAGGCCGCCGCACCGGGCTCTTCTGATACGTGGTCTGGGTCTTCAGAGGTGTCGAGCGGTGCTCCTGGTGGGGCGGTCACGGAACCAATGATCCCACGGGTTCGGGCACCCCTATTCCAGTTGCCGGGCGGGCCGCGGAGGCCGTGCCGGCGGACCCACTGCCCTTCTGGCTCATCCGCTCAAGGGCGCCGGTTCACAGCGGTGAGAGAAGAGGAGTGTCGAACCCTTACAACGCTGTTCGACACTCCATAGACTGTGGTCATGGATCGCCGCATCTTCGGTATCGAGAATGAGTACGGGGTCACCTGCACCTTTGATGGTCAGCGACGCCTGACTCCTGACGAGGTGTCTCGCTACCTGTTCCGCAAGGTCGTGTCCTGGGGCCGGTCCTCGAACGTCTTCCTTGCCAACGGCTCGCGGCTGTATCTGGACGTGGGCAGCCACCCCGAGTACGCCACGCCCGAGTGTGACGACATCCGGCAGCTGGTCACTCATGACAAGGCGGGGGAGCACATCGTCCAGGGACTGGTCGCCGACGCCCAGCAACGGATCGCCGACGAGGGTATCGCGGGCGAGATCTACGTCTTCAAGAACAACACGGACTCGGCGGGCAACTCCTATGGCTGTCACGAGAACTACCTGGTCGGTCGCGCCGGTGAGTTTCAGAAGCTGTCCGACATCCTGATCCCCTTTCTGGTCAGCAGGCAGATCACCTGTGGTGCCGGCAAGGTCGCGACCACATCCCGCGGGGCGACGTACTGCGTCAGCCAGCGGGCTGACCACATCTGGGAGGGTGTCTCCAGCGCCACCACCCGCTCGCGCCCCATCATCAACACCAGGGACGAACCACACGCTGACGCCGAGAAGTACCGTCGTCTACATGTGATCGTGGGTGACTCGAACATGAGCGAGACCACCACCCTGCTGAAGGTCGGGTCGGCGGATCTGGTCCTCCGGATGATCGAGGCCGGGGTGGTGATGCGGGATCTGACTCTCGAGAACCCGATCAGGGCCATCCGTGAGATCAGTCACGACATGACTGGCCGCAAGAAGGTCAAGCTTGCCAACGGCTGTGAGCTGACTGCCCTGGAGATCCAGGGCGAGTACTGCGAACGGGCCGTCGAGTTCGTCGACCGCGAGGGTCTGGACGACCCGATCCACAAAACCGTTCTCGACCTTTGGCAGCGTACGCTCACGGCGGTGGGCACCGGCGATCTTGCCATGGTGGGCACCGAGATCGACTGGATCATCAAGTACCTGCTGATCTCGCGCTACTCGGTCAAACACGACCTGAGCCTCGCCAGCCCCCGGATCGCCCAGCTGGACCTTGCGTACCACGACATCAACCGTCAGCGCGGCCTGTTCTACCTCCTGCAGAATCATGGCAACGCCGCCCGGGTCTGCGCCGAGTCGGACATCTTCGAGGCGAAGACCGTGCCGCCGCAGACCACGAGGGCCAAGCTGCGCGGCGATTTCATCCGGGCTGCCCAGGAACACAAGCGAGACTTCACCGTTGACTGGGTCCACCTCAAGCTCAACGACCAGGCGCAGCGCACGGTCCTGTGCAAGGACCCCTTCGCCGCCGTGGATGCGCGGGTCGAACGCCTGATCGAGGGTATGTGATCAGCACACTCACAGCCGATTGTTGGCAGCCGCCCAGGCTGTGACGATATGGTGTTGGAACTCCGTGTTCCAACGATCAAAGGTCTTCGCGTGCGCCTGTCCCGCTTACGTTTTGTCTCCGTCGCTGTCGTGCCCCTGGTATTTCTGGCTGCCTGCAGCTCGGCCAAGACCGAGGTCAAGGCGAATCCCCTTGACGTTGTCACGGTGGGGGGCAACGCGAAGGCTCCCAGCCTGGCGCTCAAGACCAAGCCGCTCAGCGTGAAGGCGACGACCACCAAGGTCGTCACTGCCGGCACCGGGGCCAAGCTGGCCAAGACCAACGCCATCACCTTCAACTATGTGCTGGTCAACGGCAAGGACGGCAAGCAGATCGAGAGCAGCTTCGGCAAGCAAGCAGCGGGCATGGACCTCTCGTCCGCCTCGTTGCTGCCCGGGCTGAGCAAGGGACTGACCGGGCAGAAGCTCGGATCCCGGCTGCTCGTGGCCATCCCGCCCGCGGACGCCTTCGGCGCGCAGGGCAATGCCCAGGCTGGTTTCGGCCCCAAGGACACTGTCCTCTTCCTGATCGACCTGGTCGCGGCCAGCACGCCGCTGACGAGCGCCAAGGGCGCAGCGGTTCCCCCGAAGGCCGGTCTCCCGACCGCCACTGTCGTTGGCGGCAAGCCCGCGGTGATCCTGGTCCCCAAGACCGCGGCGCCGACGAAGCTGGTTGTCCAGCCGCTGATCAAGGGCGCCGGCCCGGTCGTGAAGGCCGGTCAGAACATCAAGGTGGCCTACACCGGTGTGCTGTGGAAAGACGGTAAGAAGTTCGATGCCTCTGCCGACCACGGCTCCGCGTTCGACACCCAGATCGGTGCCGGCAAAGTCATCACCGGCTGGGACAAGGGCCTGGTCGGCCAGACCGTCGGCAGCCGCATCCTGCTGGTCGTACCTCCGGCTGAGGGTTACGGCGTCAAGGGCTCCCCGCCGCTGATCGGCGCCAAGGACACCCTGGTGTTCGCCGTCGACATCCTGGCGATCATCTGATGCTTGACCATCGACCCTGCGAATGAAAGGCCCGATCACCATGGGTTTCGACCCCAGCACGACCAAGCCGGAGATCGACTTCCCCGGCGACATCGCACCGACCACGCTCGTCATCGAGGACCTGGCGGTGGGTGACGGCGCCGAGGCCAAGGTTGGAGACTCCATCAGCGCCCATTATGTCGGCGTGGCGCACTCGACCGGCGAGGAGTTCGACGCCTCGTGGAACCGTGGTTCACCGCTGGACTTCCGTCTGGGCGTGGGTCAGGTCATCAAGGGCTGGGATGACGGCATCGTCGGCATGAGAGTCGGAGGCCGTCGCAAGCTCGTCATCCCGGCGTCCCTGGCCTACGGCGACCGCGGAGCCGGTGGCGCGATCAAACCGGGTGAGACGCTCATCTTCGTGGTGGACCTCGTCGCCACGGCGTGAGCTGAAACGGTGAGCTGAACATGCATGCAGTGAGCCGAACATTCAGTGCGGCGAACACGCAGTGAGCCGGCACGTGTTCGATGGCGATGGCCGTGCGGTCTTGGTCGGTATCCCGATCGAGAGGTCACGGCCATTGCCGTCCGCGGCCGCGGATCTCTCAGGGGTCAAGCAGCGTTGATGCGAATCGCCCGGCCGCTGCGGAGGTCACGAACGAGGCCCGGTCATGGTCGAGGCCCCGGCCCATCGTTGACAGCCGCACCGGGCAGGAAGCCAGCGCGCTGCCGAGCCCCGAGATACCGACCTCCCGAAGCCGAAGCCGGCCGGCGCTGTCACCGGCCAGGTCGCGCGCCTGGCTCAGCACGCGGTCGCCGAACTCCCCGCCCAGCAGTGGCACCGGCAGGTCCGCGGGCGCCATGGCGACCTGGCCGTAGGCCGTCAGGCTGTGGTGGGAGACACCGCGGTGGCGGTCGCGCTCGTCCGCCTCCGAGACGCGCAGCGACGCGACCGCCCGGCCCCCCAGCACCGCGGCGGCATTGACCGCCTCGCCGCTGGCGACACCCGAGAAGCCCCAGGGGGAGTCGGTGCCCAGGTTGCCCGGTCCCTGGGCGACGATGGCCACCTCGGCGTGCAGGACATGGGCCGCGGCCAGCAGACCGGTGTGGACATTGACGGCTTCGAGCCCGCCACCGAAGGCCTGACCGACCGTGATCGTCCCGGTCAGCCACCCGGCTTCGGACAACCCGGCAACGGTGCGGGAGAACGCGATGGGCAGCGCGCCGCCATCGGTCATCACATAGACAGCCCGGACCTGCGGACGGGCTTCGCGCAGTCCGGCCAGGATCGCCGGCACCGCAGAGTGCAGGTCCGCCATGATGACGGGCATCCCGTTGAGGCCGGTGGCGTCTCGCAGGACCTCATGGTGCGGGCTCTCCTGCTCATCGACGCCCAGCACCATGGTCTGGAGCGGCGTGTATCTCGCCTTCACGATGTGGCCCGGGCCGGCCGGACCGCGAGGTGGCAGGCGGTCGGGGACCGCCACGATCAGGGCCAGCCCACCCGTGCCCAGCCCGCGGTCCAGGGCCCCGACGTTGAGCAGGACCCGATCCCCGGGGCGGGGCCGACCGACCAGGTCGGTGTAGGCCAGGGCCGGGATCGTCTGCGCGGTGGCGTCGTGCTGGGTCGCATCGCGCGGCGT